>Ga0222717_10002965_pt1 | contig 12936 bp, 13 predicted proteins | sample C33_18DmetaG_FD_165053 | JGI IMG/M metagenome (GOLD analysis project Ga0222717, IMG submission 165053) | Estuarine water microbial communities from San Francisco Bay, California, United States - C33_18D | ecosystem: Environmental > Aquatic > Marine > Unclassified | place: USA: California...
GGATTAACGGTAAAATTTTCACCGGGCAGGGGCAGGCGATAGCCGCTAACGCAGCTTCTGGGGTTCGCACTTTGGTGGTTGGAAATCCTTGCAACACCAATTGTCTGATCGCGATGAACAATGCGGCCGGAATTCCTAAAGAGCAATTCTTTGCTATGACACGACTCGATGAGAATCGTGCCAAGAGCCAGCTTGCCGCTAAGGCGGGAGTTCACAGTAGCGATGTCACAAATCTTTGTATTTGGGGGAATCACTCCGCTACCCAGTATCCTGATTTCACAAATGCGAAAATCAAAGGCCAACTGGTTGCTAATTTCATCACTGACCGTGAGTGGCTTGAGGGTGAGTTTATTTCGACCGTTCAGCAGCGGGGTGCTGCCATTATCAAAGCACGCGGAGCTAGTTCTGCCGCTTCTGCCGCAAATGGAGTGGTTGATACTGTCCGCTCACTTGTGACTCCGACTCCCAAAGGAGATTGGACCAGCGTTGCGGTTTGCTCGGATGGATCTTATGGGATACCTGAGGGGCTCATTGCCTCCATGCCTATTCGGACCGATGGTTCGACTTGGGAGGTGGTCCAAGGAGTCGAGCTTGACGAGTTCTCTCGTGCTAAGGTTGATGCATCGGTTGCCGAGCTTGCAAGTGAGCGAGAAGCGGTTGCTGATCTTATTCCTTCCTAAATACTTATTACTTTTATGGCATCATCATTGGTCATTGCAGGTCGTGAGTTCAAGTCACGATTGATGCTTGGGACGGGAAAATTTTCGTCCAATGAACTTATGAGTGAAGCTCTAGTTGCTTCCGGGACGGAAATCGTCACGGTGGCACTGAGGCGGGCTGACCTTAGCGGGCAATCTGATCCTTTCGCTAATATTTTGGATTTCATCGATCCCGAAAAATATTTGCTCTTACCTAATACAAGCGGGGCAATGAACGCAGAGGAAGCGATCCGACTTGCTCGGTTAGCAGCAGCGGCAGGTCTTCCTAAATGGATCAAGCTTGAGATTCATCCGGATCCAACCTATTTGCTTCCAGATCCCATCGAGACACTGAAGGCCGCTGAGATTTTGGTTAAGGAGGAGTTTACAGTTCTTCCTTATATCAATGCCGATCCTGTTTTAGCAAAACGCTTACAGGATGTTGGGACTGCTGCTGTGATGCCTCTGGGTGCTCCAATCGGAAGCAATAAAGGAGTTGTTACAGCTGATCAGATTCGGATCATTATCGATCAGGCCCAAGTGCCTGTTGTGGTGGACGCTGGACTCGGAGCCCCAAGTCATGCCGCTGAGGCCATGGAGTTGGGGGCTGATGCGGTGCTGGTAAATACTGCTATTGCTATTGCTTCAGATCCTTGTCGGATGGGGAATGCCTTCAAGCTTGCGGTGCAAGCGGGGCGGGATGCTTTCGAAATGGGACTTCCCGAGACAAGTGAGGAAGCTGAAGCAACTAGTCCTCTAACCGGTTTTTTGGCTGGTTCTTAGTGTGAGAATATTTTCCTAGAGAGTGGTTGTCTGCTTTGTGAAAAAGCTCTCCTTACGAGAACCACTGTTTCGTAAGGTTTTTACTATCAAAAGTAGGAAAATTTAGTATAGTATTGGCAGCGGGTCATCTAGATGAACTTTCCGTTGAGAACAAGTATGCCAGACGAAGCAAAAAAGCTGCAAGCAACCCGGATTTTACTGACAGCTGCTGCTGTTGTAATCTTAGTCACGGGGCTTAAACTCGGGCAGGCTTTTTTTGTCCCAGTCCTACTCGCGGGTTTTATTGCGACTGTTTCTTTCCCGATTACTTCTTGGCTCCGTAAGCGCCGAGTGCCTATGCCTATTGCGGTTCTTCTGACTGTGCTTGTTGACTTCGCATTTATGACTGGAGTTGTCATTATTGTGATTACCCTAACGGGCGACTTGGAATCGAAATGGCAGGATAGGTATTACCCGGCCATGAACACAAAGATCGAGGAGGTTCGCGAGACAGCTGTTGGAGTGCTCGAAAACTTGAAGGTTCCAGATGCCAGGAAAACTGTTGATAATTACGCTACGATCAAAATTCCTGCGCAGATTGGAAAAAATTTCGATCCCTTTGACCTCGGAAAGGATGTTGCAGTGAGAGTCCTCGGATTTCTTGGGTCTACTCTTTTGATTCTAATTCTCACGGTTTTCATGCTGAGCGAAGCTCGGATGTTTGGACGCCGTGTGAATGCGATCCTTGAAGCACGAGGGCCAAATTTGGATCGTCTGATGAACTCAACGGCGGACATTCAGAGATACCTCGCGATGAAAACCGTAGTTAGCCTCGCAACTGGTGTGCTCGCGGGGTTTCTTTGTTGGGCTGCTGGATTAGATTTCTATATTTTGTGGGGAATCTTAGCTTTTGCTCTGAATTTCATCCCTGTGCTTGGTTCAATTATCGCAGGAATTCCTCCCTTTATCTTGGCGTTTTTGGTGGATGGCGGTCCTAGTGCCTTGGCGGTTGGGGTGGGCTATATCTCCATCAATATCTTCTTAGGTAATTTCCTTGAGCCTATGCTGATGGGGCGTCGCTTTGGTCTGTCAACCTTGGTGGTGATCATTTCAGTTTTATTTTGGGGTTTTGTTTGGGGTCCAGTTGGGATGTTCCTCGCTGTTCCGTTGACGATGGTTCTGAAAGTGATGTTGGATAATTCGGATGAGCTACGCTGGATTGCTGTTGCGATCACCAAAGAGAAGCCGGGCTCAATTTTAGATCTCCACGACCTTGATGGCTCACTTGACCAGTTGTCTTCCCGCGATCGAGTCGATTTGTCTGCGGTTACGGCAGAGAAGCGAGGTTAGGGTGGCCGTGGTTGCCTTCCTAAATTGATGCGCTAGAATTCGGTCGTGCGGAAAACTGGTGTCCAGAAACTGGCGTTGTTATCGATTGTCCTTTTAATCGTACTGATTTTTGCCGGGGCGGTTGTTCGGGTTACGGGTTCTGGTCTGGGTTGCCCCGACTGGCCGACTTGCTGGGGTGAATTTATCCCTCCAACAAGTATTGAGCAGGTTGATGAGGCTTACTTAGAAAAGAAGCTTCCAAGATTTAAGAAGTCTGCCGAGCGCTTCGGTCGCAATCCTGATGAAATCACGGTAGAGCGGCTTCTTGAGGAATATGACCCAGTTCAGACTTGGATCGAATTCACGAATCGGCTTCTTGCTTTGCCGGTTTTGCTCGCAAATTTTTTATTGATGATCGCCTGTTTGAGGAGTCAGATCATGCCCAAGCTCGGAGTGAGTGCGTTTGCTCTGGTAATAATAAGTGCTCTGACTGGAATCGTGGTGGTGGCTAGTGGTTTGCGTTCCGGAGTGGTGACGATTCACATGGCTCTTGCTTTTCTTCAGCTCTTTGTTTTGACCTACCTTTACTGGGCTGGTGTGCGACCTGGAAGTTTGCGGACTCAGATTACAGGCCCTAGTCGCCCACAAGTCATGATTCTTTTATCCTGTGTGATGATTGAATGGGCAATGGGATCCCAGATCCGTGAAGTGACCGATAGGCTTATGATGGAACAGGGGATTGCATCGCGCGGCACTTGGATTGATGAAATTTCAGAGTCTTTTATCTACCTTATTCATCGAAGCTTTTCTTGGTCTATTTTGATTGCAGCTCTCTGGTTGGGATACAAATCGAGGTGGAAGGGGAAAATTCCTCGCCTAGTTCTGGGCCTAGTTTTTGCGCTGATGTTAATGGGATTAATTTTGAGTAGCTCCGGTATTCATGCCGTGGTTCAGGTCCTTCATGTAGGCGTTGCCGGGGGGTTGGTGGCTGCCGTCTATTATTGGTGGTTGGCCTCCAAAACACCGGATGGGGGAGGCTCAGGTGGGTGAGAACGAATATCGTTCACGAACTTTTCATCTCGAAAATCTGAGAGCTTTTCCGGCGGGTGTGGTCGAAACTCTGAGTACGACCTTCTCCATTCTAATTGCGAATCGGGTTTTTGAAGCTGGTGGGGTTGCTAAAGCGACCTTGGTCGCGTTGCCTAGTCTTGGCTTATTGTTGAGTCTTTTTGTCGTTCAGGCAGTAAGGCGTACTGGCCTTTCGGCAAATTTAATGTTGGCCGTTATCTTCGGGATATCCGGTGTCGGTTTTACGATTAGTTCATTCGCGGGAGATTCTTTCGCGATCTACATGTTTGGAATGGTGGTCGCCTTAGTCACTCTGACTTTGAATCTCCCACTTTTCTCTCAAATTTATCATAGCCATTATCCTGAGAAGGTTCGTGGTAAGTTGTTTTCAATAACAGCCTTTATGAGGAAAATCTATGCCATTGGGGCGGCTTTTCTTTTTGGGTGGTTACTCACGGCCTCACTTAATAATTACCCATTATTGCTGCAACTTTATGCAGGTTCTTCCTTCATGATGTCAGGATGTGTTCTCGCAATTGAAAAAGTAAAATTAAGCCGCTCTAATAAAGTGAGGCTTTTTGATGCCTTTAGGCATACGAGCGAAAATCATCGGTTTCGACGTTTACTCGTATCTTGGATGATTCTCGGAATTGGTAACCTGCTCTCGTTTTCTCTTTTCGTAGAATATATCACCAATAAGGAATATGGTTTTGATCTCAGCGAAAATCACGTCAGCATCATCACGACCGTCATTCCAGAAACCTGCTTTTTTGTTTTTGTTTTGGTCTGGGGCAGGCTCTTCGACAGGCTAAACTTCTATCTTCTGCGCTGTATCCTAAACGCCTTTTTTGCAGCAGGAATCATTTTCTATTTCATGGGAGATGGATTATGGGCCCTCTATTTAGGGATCGGGTTGCACGGAGTGGCAAGAGCGGGAGGGAATGTTGTATGGAGTCTTTGGGTGACTAAATTTTCTGATGCCGAGCATGTCGCAGAATATATGAGCGTGCATACTTTCCTTACAGGTTGCCGAGGAGTCATAGCCCCATTTTTGGCCTTTCCGCTGGCGGCTGCATTCGGGCCTTTTTGGGTAGGAGCCCTTTCGGCCTTTTTCATTATGATTGCTACCGCAATTATAATGAAGGAGATAAAATTGAAAGATCAGGACTTGTCAGCTCCCAATTGAGGGATACCATCCGCTCCGTCGGCGGAACGGTCACCTAATCGGTTCGCTAATAAGCCACCTTAGCTCAGTTGGTAGAGCTACTGATTTGTAATCAGTAGGTCGACGGTTCGAGTCCGTCAGGTGGCTCCATTTTATAGCCCCGTAACTATTATGGTTACGGGGCTTTTGGTTGGGGTGGATAAGGTTTCCGAGGAACTCGCAATCGCATCATTTAGGCTTCGACAGTGTTAAAACTCAGTAGTTCGGTAGTCTAGGGACATTTTATTAGGTGGGGGCCTCATCAGCGGCTTCGGCAGATTTTTCTTGAGCGTAATTTCATCCATTGCAACAGCTTTAGAATATCTTATTTTCTCAATATGAACTATGGACTAGCGATTTTAACATTTAGTATCGGAGTGGCTCTTGCTGCCCCTGAAATGCGCCGAATCAATGATATTGATTATGTTGGCGATGCAAATCCGAGACAGACTTTGGATCTTTACATTCCCGAAGCTAAAACTGAATCGTCCTACCCCGTGGTCTTATGGATTCATGGTGGTGCGTGGAGGAAGGGCAGTAAAGATCGTCCAGGGAGGGCTCTAAAGGCTGCTGGTTTGAATTGCGCTATTGTTTCAATTAACTATCGCCTCACATCAGAGAAGAGCTGGCCTGTCCAGATTCATGATTGCAAAGCAGCCTTACGATGGGTGAAGGCTAATGCCAAAAAATATCACCTTGATGCAGAGCGGATTGTGGTCTGGGGAGGATCCGCGGGCGGACACTTAGTAACTTTTATGGGGACGACGCAGAATCAGCCAGAACTCGATGGGGAATTGGGGCCTCATATCGATCAGTCAACCTCGGTAAAAGGGGTCATTAATTTCTTTGGCCCCACTGATTTTTTAGTGATGAATCAGCAGGGAAGCTCAATGGATCATAATGCAGCGAGCTCACCGGAAGGGCAGCTTCTGGGGGGCGAGGTTTCTACTTTAAAAGCTAGAGCTAAAATTGCATCACCCTTTCACCAGGTGTCTAGTGATGATGCTCCCATTCTAACTGTGCATGGCACAAAAGATCCTCTGGTGCCCTACCTTCAGGGCAAGGCGCTTGACGATAAATTAGATACCCTCAAAGTTCCTTCTGTCCTTCTGACTGTCTTGGATGGTGGGCACGGAAGAGGTTTTGGCCCCTCGGTGGACAAGGCCGTGATTGCGTTCTTGAAGCATCACTTTTTTGACGAAGACTTGAAGCTAAAGGATAGCACTGTTAAAGCAGGACGGTGACTTTGAAAGCTAATATCAACCATTGAAGCTTACTCGTAGCCCTCGCTTTTTCCAATATTCGGCAATCGATATTTCGATTGTTTTAGCATCGTCTTCAAGGATGAGGGAGGGCTTCTCTTGAATAGTTGTCTGGATCGTGTGGAGGGCTTCGAAATGCTTGCGAGTTTTTTTTAGTCTTCCCGTTCCACCATGAAGGCAATAATGCGATAATAACAAGGCACAGTTGTAAGCTTTTAAGGCCTCCCACGCATCAATATTGGCTGTCCGATCAAGCCATCCTTTCGACGAGAGAGAGAGCAGGGGGCGTATGCCAATAACAGTGCTGCTGGTAGATCCGGGTTTGGTGTGCTTTTCGATTCTTTTGCGAATCGCGTGATCCATGTGACTGAAGTCAAAGTTTCCCCGTCCAACATGCGAAGCCGCCATGTATTCAGCGATTCCTTCGCTGAGCCAAGGTTTGCATTTCCACATTAGATTATGCATCGAGAGGTGGGTTAATTCATGAATAATGAGATCGAACGCCGGTTTTTGAAGAAGGCGTGTTTGGTTGGTGTCATTTCTAAAATGAGTCCAATTAACGAGGGTCCGATTCTTAGCTCCATCGTAATAGCCCGCCGTATTTTTTGCTCCGCCAGCAGCAAGATAATCTGCATCGTGGCGTACGATAAGAAGCTGTCCTTTCTGCTTTTTCGATGGGGCGTAAAGAGGCACAGGAATGTTTTGCAGCGCTAGCGGGACTGATTCAAGGCACCTTGTGAACTCAGTCATTAGGGTGTGATCGTGCTTCTTAAAAGTCACGATTCGGAAGTTTTCGGTCTGGTATACGAACCGCCCAGCTTCAGGTGTCATTGAATACTTCCCCGCTCCAGCTGGTGGATGAACTTTCTTGAGCCAGGTCTGTCCTGTCAAGTTACCAAGGAAGCCAAGAAGAAGGAGGACGTTAATTACCCTCGCCATCTTCGAGAGGGATAATTTTTATTTTTTGCGACGGGGCAGGGTGAAGGTTCCCAGCCAAAGTTTCAGTCGTCTTTTTTTGTGGCGCGTCTTTGCCATCAAGCGCGCTTTTGAGAGCCTGCTCAACTAGTTGGCCACAATGAATTTTCATTGGAGGAAGAGGGCCAAGGTCTCCAGAAAGGTCATTGGGCTTCAAATCGCGTGCCTCCTCGGGTGTTTTTCCTTTTAAGAGTTCAGTGGCCATTGAAGCGACGGCAATGGCGGTCTGACATCCAAATGCTTGAAACGACGCTCGATCAATTACCTTTTTTCCATTCTTTTCGGTGAATTTCAGCCACATGCGAAGCATATCACCGCAGTCAGGAGATCCAACAGTTCCGACGCTATCGGCATCGTTCATTTCACCAACATTCTTAGGTTGGGCGAGAGCTTCTCTGGCACGATCTTCAAATTTCTCTGTCACAAGACGATTGTATCGCATTGACATTAAAAGTCTAGAACGAGCCTTTTTTCTCGTGTGAGGCATCAAAGTAGATTTTAACCTCGGCCTTTTCGGTTCCCAGAAGTTCCTGGGCCCGGATTAAAGCATCCCGGGTTGAGATGTTCGGGTTGCTGGGTGCGTTAAAGAAGAGGTTGGTTTCGCCTTCCTTGCGACGGCATCCTCGCTGAAGAGTTTGAAGAACTCCTGAGCTTTTCAGCACCTTGTATACGTCGCGGGTTGCTCCCGATACAATGAGGTGGCGATCGTGGGAGCGAACAAAGCGAATGAGTTCACGAAGGGACATGACGCTGGTAGCGTCAAGATGCCGGGCATTTTTTAGGCGCAGGATGATTACCTTAATGTTGGGGTCAACAACGAGGCGCTGGACCTGAGTTTGAAAAAGATCGGCGGCGCCAAAGAAGAGCGAACCTTCAACATGAACGATCGAAATTGCAGGATTGGGACGTTTCTGTTTTTGATCCAGCTCGCGAAGTTCGCCATTATCGCAAATTTCGTATTCGACAAGGTGGGGGCGGGAAACCTTTCGAAGGAACAAGAAAATCGACAATGAGACCCCGATGAAAATTGCTACATAGAGAGGGAAAATTAGAGCAGCCAGAAAAGTTAGGATGAGAACGCCCCCATCCTCGGGCGTTGATCGAAGGCAGATTCGGATATTTTTCTTTTTGATCAATGACGCGGCTACTGCAATGACCAAACCGGCGAGAGCTGCTTTTGGGATAAATGCGACTGGATTGGGGATGAGGAATGCGAAAAGGAAAAGCGCAATGAGGCAAAAGAATCCAGCAAGAATCGATGAAACACCGGAACGTGCGTCGGACTCATAGTTTAGCGCGGAGCGTGTGAGAGAACCGGAGGAAGGCATTGCTGCTGTGAATGCACAGGCGAGGTTGCTCATTCCGACTGACATCATGTCTTGATTGATTTCGGTTCGGCTTCCCGTTCGAGATGCGAGCGATTTTGCCATCACCGTATTTTCAAGAGTGGCTAAAAAAGCAATAGCAACAGCAACCCCAAGAAGGTTCGAGATGTCAGCAAATAAACCTGAACTTGTTGGTTCAGGTAGACGAAGGGTTAGATCGTTTAGCGAAAAGCTAGAGAATGTTGGGACGGCGGCATCCCAGCCTGAGGACTGAGATGCGATTAAGGTTGAAATGATTGAGGCGAGAGCGAGTGAGATTGCAAAATTAGGCAAAGCTTTCAACCATCTGCTCATCGCAAGATAAGAGACAAGGGTGCTAAATCCAAGGACGGCAGGCTGCCAGAGGTAGGTTTTTTTTGCCGCTACCAGTTCGCTGAGCATACCAAAGAAGTTGCTGGCAGGAACCACGACTTCGCTTACCCCGAAAAGATGTTTGCACTGGTTGATGATAATCAAGATGGCAGCACCGGTGATATAACCCACGAGGACACTTTGGCTGACGTATTGAATTAACTCGGCAGCCTTTAGGATTGCGCCGATCAAGCAAATCATACCGACCATGAGAACAAGGAGAGGCATGAGATTCAACTTCTCGGCGGTGGAATAAGTGCCGGCTGCGAAGAAGCTAAAGACCATGAGGGAGGTCGCATTAGTGGGGCCCAGAATGGTATGCTTGGAACTTGCAAATAGGGGAGCAACAATAGCTGCAATTGCGGAGCATACGATTCCATAAAGAATCGGAAGTTCGGCAATTGCAGCATAAGCCATGCCTTGGGGAATAGCCAGAAGGGCGATGTTGATTGCAGCCCGGAGATCCGCTTTACCGTCTGACGAGGTGTAGTCTGAAAAGTTGTCTCGGAAAGGGAAAAGGCGGAGCTGATTGCTGGCAGCCCATTTTCCAAAAGCGCGATAGGCGAGTCTGACTTGTCGCATCACCTTATCCATATCCGTAATCTATGCGCGTTTAGTGGCACGGCGAAAGAGGAAAGTCCCTAAAGCGAGGCAAGCAAGGTTAGGAATCCACATTAAAACTTTGGTGAGCATGAGGTTTGAGCCCTGAGTTTCATCAGCAATGATAAAGAAAATGAAGTAGGCTACTGCTACTCCAAGACTCATACCTGACCCTGATGAAGTTTCCTTCCTTCGTGCTGAAAGCCCGAGAGGAATTCCGACGAAGGCAAGGGCGAGGGGAGCAAAAGAAAAAGAGATTCGGCGAACTCGTTCGGCATCAAACTCGTCTAGTTTCTCGTCGGTTAAGTTGGCGGGCGGGTTAGCTAGAAGTTCGCGGATTTGCTCATTATCGAGTCGATTGGCTTTTACTCGACGAGTTTTTCCAGCTGCTAGGGGTAGGATCCAAGGCTCGATTTCTCCGGCGGAACCTTGCTGGATAGCTTGATCCTCATCATATTTTTCCAACCAAACCCCACTAAGCCGTAATTCAAGCTTTTCGACCTCTTTGTCGGGAGTGATTGAGGCAACGTCGCGTGCATAGAGGTAACCAACTGGCCACTCGCTGGTTTCATCTGTTCCCAATTCATAAGCGTGGAATCCCTGAAAGCTGTCGTCTGGATTGCGGGATTCGATATAGATTCGTTGGCCTTTCATCCGAGATTGAACGACCCCCGGGTCAAGAAGGCGAAGTGGGTCCTCTTTAAAGGTTTCATAAAGCATTACCTTGAGTTCACCTTTAGATCGTGGAGAAACGGTCGCGTTGAGCCAGAGACATAGAAGGGAAAGAAGCAAACCCATAAAGAGGATTGGGGAAGCAATGCGATAAAGCCCCATACCTGCGGTGCGAAGAGAATTGATTTCTTGATCTGAGGAAAGTCTTCCAAAAACGAGTAACACTGCTGCCAAAAAACCCCATGGGATCGTGAAGACTAAGGATACTGGTAACAACTTTAGAATAAAGATTCCAAGAAAGGAAATAGGGGCACGTCGGTCAACGAGGAGCTCGTTGATCTCTTTGAAGATATTTCCGAGGACTAGAACGACACTTAAAATGAGAACCGCATAAAATGCTGTAACAGATACCTGCCGGGTGATGTAGCGGTCACTTTTTAAAAACATCCTCGATGGCGAAGGGTAGCTCCTATCTCGTTCAAGGTCGAGAGGTAAGAGTAGGCAAAAAATACTATCTTGGACTCAAAGACGGTTCTCTTGTCCTCTTTTCTTTATAGTCCTAGAAGATTACCTTGATTCTGTAGCGGACCTTTAAGTTGTTGTGAGGTCTACCTCGCCGGAGAACCACTGAGTCTGACCGAGAATGTTTGACCAACCCGTCGCGGCTAGAGGCATTTCTTTTCACAGGCTAGTTTTGCGGGCAGTGGTCCCTTTCCTTATTTTTGGGAAGTGAATTGCGGGCGACCCGGAACCCACGAAAGCTGGCTGTCTTTGTTGGGGTGGAGTAGTAACTATTTCCAATAGAGCAGTAATTTACGTAGTTGCCTCGGTGGTCGCCTCGGCCGACTCTGTCCCCAGGGTGGAGGACGCCCACTTGGGCATGTTGGGGGGATGTGGTTGTAGGTTGGTGAGAATCTAATCCGCTTTAGGCACTATTGAGAATAATCCAGTTGTACATTGATAGGCGTCGTCTAAACGCATGAACTTTTTTGCATGCCCCAGGCCCCATGAGTCTGTAAAGTAAAGGAGGCGTTTCTCTAGATCATACCCAATAATTAGACGTGAATGTCCTCCGCTTTGTTGTTCTTGGAGGGGAGGTTTTTCTTCATACTTACCCACCGTCAGAGACCAAACAAGGGGCAGGCCTTTGTCTATGGAGCGGGTGATTTCTTTTTCAAAGTCTTTCTGCGGGATGGGATCGCCGATATAGTCGCCATTGGTGGTTCGGTGAGTCCATTCTTATCATCGCCTACAGCATGACAAGTAAAACGCGTTTTGAATAGATGGTCAATTTTTCCAAGTTGGCGGTTTGCCTCCTTGGTGTCAGTTCCAGTGCGTGGATCTGAGCCTGCGATTTCCGCGAGTTGATACATGTCACATGAGATTCCGTAATATTCAAAGAGGCGTTGCACGCTGGCGACGAGACAGTAACGCTTAGATCCTTGGTCAACCATCGGGATGTTTTCAATAATGACTTCACTTCCCTGTTTTGTGACGAGTTGCTTCAGTGTGGATCTCCCAATGGTTGCGGTAGAACGGTCTTTTAGTGCAGCAGCGTAAATCCCGCCAGCATCTACCTTAGCTAAGCGAAGTCTGACGAATCCGGCCTGCCCATTTTGAGCACCTTCATTATATTCCAGGGCCGCAATTCCGCGAGGCGATTTCTAGGTGTATCCGCTAGTAAGAATACCCTTTGATTTCTTTTCCGTTCTGCGGCGTGCGCGGCTACTTAATTGTTTGCTGATATGTTTTCCAACCGCGAGTGTTCGACGATCGAATTCTCTCCCGGAAAGCTCCCCACTGTCGGCTTTATTGAAAATTGAGATGGTGCATCCTTTGAAAAGACCGTCTTCGAAGTCTATGACCAGCTCATCAACTTTAAGGCTCTTTTCTAAAATGGTTAGGTCAACAAAGACATTAGTGGCAGAATTTTTCTTAAAAATGGCACGTGATTTTTCCTCGTTGAGCCAAGAGAAGTATGGGTTTTTGCTAAACGTTCCTTTCTTGAAGCTTTTTTCTAGGGATGCAGGGGTGATGTCGTAGGCGTTGGGCAAATTAATAAACATGTCTAGAGAGGCTTCTAGTTTATAGTTTTCGGCCGAAACGATGATCGTGAGAAATAGTCAGACAAAAAAGGATTTCATGAAAAATCTCCAATAGTTAATTTTGAAAAAAGGAGTTTACAACAGCTTCAAATGAGGTCGCTGATTTTGGGGGGAATCGTAGTAGATTTTTAATTGGAAGGTACGCCTAGATGCATATCTGATTCAGGTTTTGGCGGTAATTCAGATGAAGGAGGCTGACTTTCATCTGAAGAGTTCTGAGGACCTGATTGAGTGTCCTCAGTCGCCGATTCGGGAGGACGATTGAGGACTATCAATATGATGATTATCACAAGCCCCCCTGCGAAAATCTGGCTAGATCTAGACATCTTGGAAATAGATTGAACCTTTTGGAAGATAGTCTTTTTTGCCTTATTCGTCTTCGAGAGCGAAGCGGTAGAACCTGCTACCTGCTTCGAGTGGGACGATGACCTCGTTGATCCCGTCGCGCTTGGTCCAAGTCCTGAAGTCGTTAGTTTCCTCGATTGAGAAGCGGATCTTCACATTGTTATTTGCTCCATCTGGCTG
>Ga0222717_10002970_pt1 | contig 12922 bp, 10 predicted proteins | sample C33_18DmetaG_FD_165053 | JGI IMG/M metagenome (GOLD analysis project Ga0222717, IMG submission 165053) | Estuarine water microbial communities from San Francisco Bay, California, United States - C33_18D | ecosystem: Environmental > Aquatic > Marine > Unclassified | place: USA: California...
TTAACACTATTGTAAATAATTGGGACGTGTTTCTCTCTGAGTAATTCTCTTTCTATGATGAATCCTAGAGTAGGTGTTTGAACTCTACCCATGGATGCTAGTCTCCAAGATCTAGAAAATCTCGAGCACTCAAATCCAACCAATCTATCCATAAATCTTCTAACTTTTGCAGAATCTACTAATGCAGTATCTATCTCTCTTGCTTCCTCAATTGCTTTTTGAACTGAAGTTTCTGTTATCTCATTGAAAGTTACTCTTTTCTGAGAGGGGAATTTTGCAAATATTATGCTTAGTCTCCAAGCAATAAATTCACCTTCTCTATCTGGGTCGGTTGCAATGTAAACTTCCTCGACATTAGATGATTTTGCCTTCTTAACCATGTCAGTAATTTTCTTTTTGGCACCGGAAGTCCAGCCCCATGGAGGTTCAGGTAGAACATTTCTTTCGGAATCCCACATTGACTTTGAAGATCCTTTACTCCCTTTTGATGGCAAATCTTGGACGTGCCCTCCACAAGCTTGTACTATCCACCCTTTACCCAAGTATTTCTTCACAGTCTTAGCCTTAGCTCCTGACTCGAGAATCATTAGTTTCACAATACTCACTCCATTACTTAGTCAATAACATAACATCGACCATTATCTTGATGGCACAATACTACCTGTATAAACTTGAGTCAACTCTGTTTGATACAAGGCGCGCACGCGCACGTGAGCGCGCGAAGCCAAGTTAGTGAATTTGATTCCGTGACTCAGTTTCATTCCATGGTTCATCAGCTGCTGGGCCTGCACAGCCTATACAACCTGGGTATCCTGCTCTGCCCAATTCGATAATCTTCTGGGTGAGATTATTCCATGTTGATTCTCTTTTCTTTACCCAAATAATTTCTAACGATTCAGGAGGAGATGTAGATATTATTCCATCTTTTGAATCTAACATTTCAAAAGAAATATCCTCTGAGTCTCTAATAATGGATTTAATCCCAAAAATTATTTTCGGTGCATTATCTGATAATTCATTAGATAGTATCTCTATATTTTTTGATAAAAATCCATTATGAGATATTTCGACACCACTAGATCTAAGGATTCTTCTTGCTAATTCGGAGATTGCTGCATCCTCTGAAGAACTCCTCATCAATCTTCGGACGTGGGCAACGCTTGAAGACTGTCGGTTGAACCGACTTCCCCATGGGGCTGCCATATCGTGTATTTGGGAAGCCTATGTTAGGCCTTATCGATTCTGAAAAAGCACATAGTTTAGGGATTTCTGTATTGACAAACTTTGGTCAAACATCTGTAGGTCGTAAAGTTCTTGATAGCCTCTATCATGCTCCTGAATTACCAACACAAGTATTTGGAATGGATTTCCAGCATCCTTTGGGACTTGCAGCAGGGTTTGATAAAAAAGCGCAGGCATTATCTGCATGGCCATCTTTAGGTTTTTCTTGGATTGAATATGGTGGAGTTACTAGATTCCCTCAAGATGGAAATCCTAAACCGCGAATGTTCAGGGCGAATAAAGAAAACGCTCTAGTTAATAGAATGGGATTTAACAACCCCGGTTCTCTAGCTGTACGAGATAGTCTACTTGAAAGAAGATCCAAGGGCCAGTGGCCAAATAATCCCATTGCAGCTAATATTGGTAGGTCAAAGAAAGTCTCTAACGACGATGCTCCAAATGATTATGCGTCCACTTTAGATATACTGTGGGACTTTTCAGATTTGTTTGTACTAAATGTCTCTTCACCAAATACCCCTGGGCTTAGGGAATTGCAAGGTGAGGAGCACCTTTCCAAGGTTCTTGAGGCATGTAATAATATTCGTGATAGGAAACAGGATTTCAAACCTATTTTACTCAAATTTTCTCCAGATATGGAAGATGAAATATTATTAAATTCTGTTGAAACTGCCATGAAATCAAAGATAAATGGTTTTGTAGCAACAAACACTACTGTGTCTCGATATGTACCGAAGAATTCTCAATCTCGTTCTGTTTTCGCACAAACTGGAGGGCTATCTGGAAGACCTCTCCAAGCGCGTTCTTTAGAAGTAGTTAATTTGTTGTATGATTATACCGATTCTAAAGTCCCATTAGTAGGTGTAGGCGGCATTGATTCAGTAGATTCAGCATGGGATATGATAAATTCGGGGGCATCATTGATTCAGTTATATTCTGCATTAGTTTTCCAAGGCCCTTCTGTAGTATCCCACATAATAAAAGGCCTCAAGAGAAAAATTACCGAAAATAACTTTTCAAATATTGATGAAGTAGTTGGTTATTACCATAAATGAATATCATAAACCTCTTGAGTATCATTCACTTGGGAGATTCATGTCTGCAACTAGATCAACGAGATTGTTGATTGTTGGCGTTGCTTTACTTGCTCTAATTTCATTAATGCTAATCAGTGTAGATCCTGAAGTACAATATACTGTAGATGAAATTATGGAATCTCCGAGTGATTTCGAAGACGAAGAAGTTCATCTTAGAGGTATTGTAATGGAGGGTTCTGTAGATGATGTAAACAAAGTTTTCATCCTTTCAGGTACTGAAGCACAGATATTCGTAGATATTTCTTATGTCGCATTACCCGATGGTTTCGCTGAAGGCTATGTTATTGCAGTTAAGGGCGATCTTCTCAAAGTTGATGATAAATGGATAATTTCTGCCAACTCGATACAGACCGGTTGCCCTTCAAAATATGATGCGGAATGAAAAAAATCTTCTAACTCTCTTAAGGGGTTCATTAAAATGGGTCGTTAAACACGGCTATATGGGCTAGGGGGAGTGTTGACGTGCTCTATTTTTCACAAATCGTCAATAATGGTGACCCGAAGTCTGAGGGCGGCGTAAACGAGCCATCGATGACCCATTGGGCAACGTCGATACTTCGCCTCCAAGAGATGCAGGTTGGCATAACGAACTTCCGGAGGGAAATTCGAAGTGCCTTATACCCGGGAACCAGGTCAGGCGCGGAAGCGAGCAGCCCGACTGGGGATGCTGGATGCCTTGGAATAGCGGAGTTGAGAAGTTCAATGATATATTATCGATGATGACGAGCGTCCACCGAAGACGTGCCCACTAATTTTTATTCCGTGGTATTCCCTTGAGATTGCCCATTTGGCACACAATTTCAAAGTGTTTTTCGGTAACTGGTTGTACTGATAACCTACTTCCTTTCATTAATAGTTTCATGCCGTCTAATGCAGGATTATCTCTCATTTCTTGTAGAGGTATTATTCTGTTCATTCCTTCAATTGGCTTGATATTTACCATCATCCATCTTGGATTCTCAGGAGTAGCCTTCTCATCATAATAATTAGATGAAGGGTCTTGAGCGGTATGGTCTGGATAACCTTCCTTGCTTATTTCTGCTACACCTGCGACATGAGGTGGTTTAAAATTCGAATGATAGAATAGTACTAAATCACCTAATTTCATATCATCTCTCATCATATTTCTAGCTTGATAATTTCTCACTCCGTCCCAGTGTGTTTCACCATCTTCAACTAGCATTTCCCACGGGTAAACATGTGGTTCACTCTTCATCAACCAGTAATTCATGTTCCTACGGAGACCAACGAGTGAATGAAAGTTTTCGTCACCAAGCATCTTCTGCAGAGCCCATGATTAATGTTGCATCGATTGCATCCGCCTCATCTCTCTGAATTGCTCTTTTGAGGCCAGCAGTTTGAACCATTCTAGATACTCCTCCAGTCAAATTAACATTCGCTTTAACCATTAATGAGTAAATTGCAGGCAATAATATTAGTGCAGAAATAGCTGCTATAATTAACAATACAATTATCACCTTAATGAATGGTCCAATTGCTGGGATTGGTATACCCAATGCGCATAACATACCTGCTGAAGTAACCGTCGTAGCTTCGAACAAACTCATGCCTGTGCTGGCACATGCAGATTTTATTGCTTCTAGTGACCCGCCTAATTCCCTGACTCTGTTAGCTATATGTATTGAGAAATCCACCCCCACTCCTACCAGTATTGATCCTATCATTACAGTAACTAGGGACATAGATACTCCCCAAGAATCCATTATTAGCCATTGCATTGCCACTGTAAAACCTACAGGTAGTGTGGTCAATAATGCATAGAAAATATCTCTAAATACAAGAGCCAAGACGATTACTGTGAAAAGCAGAGCATAAAATAATGACCTCCATTGCGATCCTACAATTAAATCGTTTACTTCAATGGTGACAGATGCAACTCCGATAAGTTCAGGTTCTCCGTTGGTGCCTCCAAGTCCTGAATTAGCAGCGTGTTTGTTAACTAAATAAGTAGCCTCTTCTGTACCTACAACATCCATGAATGGCATATCGATATATATTAGGCTACTCTCAAATTCTCCCGAGATAAATAATTCTCTCATTTCAACAGTTAGACTCTCATAGAACACGTAGAGTAAGAAGTTTTGAGCTTGCTGTCCCCCTAGTTCCTGTGCATCTAAAGTGTCAAGAGTTCTCCAAAAGGATGCATTTCCTGATTGTCCGTTATCGAATACTAAATGTCCTAAATCTTTGATTGATTGAGGTACACCAGGGGTTTCGTCAATTATATCGGCAATAGGAGCTCCCGAAACATTTACCGATACGGCTATCGCTTTCATCAAGAAAACTATGGATACTGCAGTAACTTTCTCAACTTCTGCACATTGCCGCTCGAGTTTTTCTATTTTTTCCAACCCACTATAAGGGTCTTGAACGGTCGGAGATAAAAAATCAGGACTCGCTAAGATGTCTTCTGATATTTTTAGAAAACCGGGCTGTCCTGATTCGAATTCATCACTGTATAGTTTCATCGCTTGCACCGCCTCTACATCCTTTGGGGCCATTTCTAACAAGTCAAGATTTGATTCGACTTGTTCTCTAGAATATCCTGCAGAGATAATCATTGCTATCATAAATAATGCTAAAGTTACTTTAGTCCATTTAATAGGTATAGAAACAATTTTTACAAATACATCGGGTGGTGGATGAGAAGGTTTCTTTAAATCTAATATTAATGTTAAATTAGGTACCATCAGCATCGTCATCACATATACTACAACAATACCAAATGCAAGAGATATACCTACTGTTTGTATTGGTGCCATTGGAGTTAATGCTAAGGAAATAAAACCAATTATAGTTGTCATAGCAGACAAAAACACTGCTCTTCCGGTTGAGTTTAATGCCTCTTCTATTTTTTCTTCTGGTGTACCTTTAGCTTCTGCGTAACGATTTGTTATGTGAAGCCCATATGATACACCCAGTGCAAGAACAATCGGTCCGACAATAATTACAGTCATTGTAACTTCATAGTTGGTAAATCCTATGATACCCATTGTCAAGAAAACTGAACATAAAGTTGGCAGACCTGCGATTATTAAGACCTTAACTCCTTGAACAAGTCGAAACCTTCCTGTTTGTAATAAGTCGCAATGGAATAAGAATAAAGTTATGGCTACTAAGACGACACCAATTGGAAATACGTTCCAAAAGAGATTGAAAGATTCTTCAGTAACTGCGTTAGTGATAGGAGCGGGTCCGGTTAATGTCATGTTGAGGCCTAACTCTGACCAATATGTGTTCTCTGGATATGGTTTGTCTGATGATTCATTTATGACACTTTTTAGATTATCAATATTACTTTGAGTCAATTCAATGATTCCGGGGACATCCGCGTCACTTGAGATTCCCATGATTATAACTGCCCGATTCCATTGAGGTACTCCAGACTCATTGAGATTCTGTTCAGCACCTTCTTCACCAACATCTCTGACTAGTTTATCTAAAGCATTTTGAGGCATTTCTCCTAATATCTGATCAACTCTGTTTTGTTCATCAGGTATGGCGTAGTTTCCTAAAATATCTTGCTGCTCATCAATTATTTCATTAAACTGTTCAGCAAGTTCATCTTGGCCAAGTGCTGTTCCTAATCCTGAGGTAAATGCTTTGGCTACTCTGCCAGCACTAGAATTAACTTCTTTGATTACAGCAGAAAGAGATAAAACATATATTATTTCATCATTTTCACCACCATCATTTCGATCGTAATTCATCGTATTTTCCATAGCATCTATCTGGTCTAGAATTGGGAGAAGGGAAATATTGTATTTATCTGACTCTACATAGATTATCATGACATTTGTTGTCCAATCTTCTTCTACTTCTTCTATTAAAACTGCTACTTGCGAACCATCAGGCAAGTAAACTTCTAAATCACCATTTACATTCATTGATGATTCTTCATTACAGATTGAATTTTGAAATTGCTCTCTACAATCTATAGCTCCTGAATGCAAAGTAAAGAAACCAGTAACAACTAAACATAAAACAACTGTTAAAACAGGTGCTTTAACTAAAGCCTGAGTTCCAGTCATTCCCGACATAGATCTTCTAATCTTATTTGGTGTCATTATCACTGTATCTTTTACAGAATTTAAGTCAATATTTTTCATTGATTGTTTTATTGAAGAAGATGTATTCGCAAGACTTCTAGGCGTTTTTTTTCCAGATTTTTCATCACCTCCTGGAACCATAACACTACCCTCTCATGTATTCGTGGTCGAGGAAGGGACTTCAACCCAACGCTCTCCATCTCATTCTAAACCGTATTTCGTTCATATTGCTAACTCGGCAATAGTCAAGAATAAGTTACTGCGGGGTTAGTACATACCGCTCAGGTGTGATTGTCATGGGTAAGCCGAAAATAACGGATAAAAGATGGTCAATAGACCTTGAAAAACGCATACAAGAGGAGCACTATGGCGAATCTTATAGTTCACGCTATTCATTCAATCCAAATGCAGAAAAAGAAATTTTTGTGATAGATACTCCACCTCCATATCCTAGTGGGACGTGGCATATTGGTGCTGTAGCACAATACAGTATGATAGATGTGATTGCCCGCAGTCAGAGATTATTAGGGAAAGAGGTATATTTTCCGTGGGGAGTAGATCGTAATGGAATAAACATTGAATTCACTGTAGAGAAAAAAACAGGGAAGAAAATGAGAACCTTTGAAAGGGGAGAATTCATTGATTTATGTAAAGAAACTATTGAAGAATATACTCAAGCAATGAGAGAGACCGCTTGCCGAGTAGGTTTGTCATGTTCTTTCGAGTCTGAATATCTTACCGATTCTCCTGAATACAGGGGCGTTACCCAATCAATATTTGTAGATTTATTTAAGCAGGGCAATATTATTGAAGATTTACGCCCTAACATTTACGACCCCGTCGAAGGCACTACAATTGCCGATGCCGAAGTGCAAAGAATATCTCGCCGAACTAAACTTTGTGATATTCTTTGGAAAACTGAAGAGGGAGAGGAAGTAGTAATCACGACAACCCGTCCAGAATTAATTTGTGCATGTGGTATAGTATTGGTACATCCCGAGGATAGCCGATATGCACATTTAGTTGGTAAAGAATTAATTTTACCTCTTCCTGTAAATGGACGAACTAAGAAAGTTCTTGTTTCATCCCATCATTCTGTGAAAATGGATTTTGGTTCAGGAGTTTTGATGGTATGTTCATTTGGCGACCAGAATGATGTTTCAGTCTTCAGAGAGTTTGGTCTTGAGCCATTTGTTGCAATTAATCTCAAAGGTGAGATGACTGATATATCTGGTCCTCTTTCTGGGCTTACAGTGTTAGATGCTAGGAAAAGAGCAATTGAAATTCTTGATGATAGCGGTGTCTTATCTTCTATAATTGATCATGAACAAGAAATACCTGTTAGTGAAAGAGGGAATAATCCTGTGGAAATAATATTGCTTAAAGAGTGGTATGTTCGACAAACACATACGTTAGAACGTATGAACGAACTAATTTCTGAAATTAACTTCATACCCCCTAGAAACAAGCAATTCCTTGATGATTGGATGCAAAATATATCCATTGATTGGCCGATTTCCAGAAGGCGTTGGTACCATACAGAAGTTCCAATTTGGTATAGTGAAGATGGAAATAAGGTCGTCGTACCACCTTCAGGAGGGTATGTGCAACCTTGGAGAGATTCTCCACCTTCTGGATCAGAAGTATTAGATCGTGTAACCCGGACAAAGTTAGGAAGTTATGATCAACTCTCGGACGAGTTAGGGACACTAACTGGTGAAGAGAAAGTGTTTGATACTTGGATGGATTCTTCTAATTCTAACTTATTTGTATCGGGATACGGTAAGGATGAAGAATTATTCAATAGAGCTTTCCCTACTGCTTTACGTCCTCAAGGTAAGGAAATTGTCAGAACATGGCTATACTACACATTGCTAAAAAGCACTCTTTTATTGGATAAACCTGGTTTTGCTAATATATGGATAGATGGACTAGGAATGGATCCATGGGGGCGTAAAATGTCTAAGTCTCTTGGTAACGGTATTGATGCTAATTCAGTATTAGAATGTGGTGCAGGTGGAAGGACTGGGTCATGGAAGATCAAAGGTTCAGACGGCAAGCAAGTAAATCTCAAAGCCAATAAAATTGGAAGTGAATGTTTCCGTCTTTGGAAAGCCTGTGATGCTCAGGTAGGAGATGACTTCCATATCAACCCCGAAGAAATTGAAGCAAAATATTTTGGTATTTTAACAAAAATATTCAATGTTGCTAGGTTTGCAAGTCAGTTTGATGTGCCATTAGATTTAGATACAGTTCCTTCTGATTTAGAACCAGAAGATAAATGGATTCTCTCAGAGTTTGGGCAAACTATGTCTAAAGTCGAAGAATCTTGGGAAAATGTAGATATCTATAATGCCGCTCAATCAATTAAGAATTTCAGTACTGGAGTTTTTCCAAGTCATTGGTTGGAGATGGTGAAGTCACGCTTGTATGATGGTGATGAAATCGCATCATGGACACTACACCGAATTGTTAGAGACATTCTAACCACTTTAAGTCCAATATGTCCATTTTTCACTCACTATCTTTCTACGACATTGTATGGCAATAGTTCTGTAGATGTCAGAGAATTCCCAGCAATTATCTCTAGTGACAAAGATCTTCTCAAATTAACTGATTCACTCATTGAATTTAATTCCGAAGTATGGAAAACAAAGAAAGATTCAGGAATATCCCTTAACACAGAAATATCTGATATTATAATCCCTGAAGAATTAGAAGTATTAACTACTTCTCTCAATAGAATGCATAGGATAACTTAATTCAGAGCAGTCGAAGGTTTTTTCCCCTCTAAATGTTCGATGATAAGTCCCGCCATTTCAATTCCAATTCTTTCTTGTGCTTCTTTAGTAGCAGCACCAATATGTGGTGTCCCATGAAAATTTTCATGCTTGAACAATGGATTATTAATTGCAGGTTCGATTTCAAATACATCCAAAGCTACACTAGAAAGTTGTCCACTTTCTAGTCCTTCTAATGCAGCGTTTTCATCTATGATCCCTCCTCTAGCGCAATTAATTAGGTGATTTCCACATTCAATTCCATCACTTCCTCTACCTGGCATTAAATTAATCCTTGAAGTATTGGCCAAATGATAGGTTTCTTCTGTTAAGTTACAATGTATGGATATGTGTGTACACATCTTGAATACACTATCTACGTCTTTATACAACACACAACCTTGTTTCCTCGCTACTTCATCTGTTACATATGGGTCATATGCATGTAATTCCATACCTAATGCTCTGGCTGCAGCCCCAACACCCTGAGCAATTCTCCCATATCCTATTAATCCCAAGGATTTCCCAGAAAGTTCTGATCCAACTAGTTCTTTTTTAGCCCAAACACCATTTCTTAATTTCCGATCTGCTATTGCTATATTCCTACAGGAAGCGAGAAGGTGTGCTATTGTCATTTCAACTACACTTCTTGTCGATGCTCTAGGGGTATTACATACTGTGATATTATTTTCAGTTGCAATTTGAATATCGATATTATCTACTCCAACTCCGGCTCTACCGATAAATGAAAGTCCCTTATTTCCATTTCTTGACGCTAAGATAACTTCTTCGGTCATTTTTGTCGCACTTCTAATTACTACTGCATCAAAATCTAATAATACTCCGCCTAGTAATTCTTCCTTGGAATAATGTTGAATCACTACCTCGTGTCCGGAAGAAACTATCATTTCAACTGCTTTTTTGTCCATTCCATCTGTAACAGCGACTCTCGCCATAACTCTTCTAGTATAACTTACTCAATCAATATTACTAATGTAAATCATCAACCTTAGTATTCATAATCCGGTACCCGATGCGCTTACACAGAGGTAAGGTATTATGACTGATAAAGGAATAAATAATGATGAGATATTAACAATAGAAGCAAGTGCACATTGTGATGGTCCATGTGGGGTATATGATCCTGCTAGCGCTCGAGTAGCCGCTGAAGCAGTACAATCAATGACTAAGAAAATGATGGCATTAGAGGTTCCAGATACTCAATCTGAGCAATTTGTGGGATATCTGAACACTATGTCGCGCTATGCAGCAATCAAAGAAGAAGAAGCACAGAAATGTAAAGATGAATTATTAGTTCTATGGACTGATTTCTTCAAACCTCAACATCTTGATTCTATACCTGAACTTCATGATACTTTCTGGCAAGCAGCAAAATTATGTTCTGCATGTAAAGTAGAAGTTTCAGTTCAACACGCGCAAGAATTAATGGATGCTGTAGAATCTATTCATAATATGTTCTGGACGGCAAAAGGCCGTGAAGTACCATGGATTCGCGCTTCTTAGATATCAGAGTCAAAGGCGACTCAATGTGGCCCACTCTAGAAGATGGAAGTGTGGTGCGTTTTGAGAGAATTAGTGGTACAGCACTACAGATTAATCAAATAGTTCTTTGTAATCATCCATTGAGAGCGAAATTTTTAGTTATCAAAAGGATTTCATCAATTGATGATAAAACAGCCTTCTTAGTGGGGGATAACCCCGACCCTACAGCTTCAGAAGATAGTCATAATTTCGGTAGAGTCGAAATTAAAAATATTTTAGCGTGTATGGTTGAAAATTAATTTTAGCAACAACCTTCATCTCTCATCGGTGCTGAAACAAATGTGATTTTATTTACATTAGCAGTATTTTGTAATTGCTCAACTATCTTGCGGAATTCCAATGCAGCCCCCATTCCTTGAATAATATCTACGCATGTGTGACTATGTTTTAGGCAACTATGGTTGTATGAACTTATTTCTAATGCATGAGAATGTCTAATGTCCATCAGTTTGTTTTCAACACCGTGTTGATGTTGATAGTAGATAACCAAATGCCCTTCAACGATTTCATCGTCTTTCATATTATTTAATTCACCTCTTTGTTGTATCTCAGAAAAATAAAGTGAGGCGTCACGAATAAATCTACTTCTATTTTGATAACCTGATTTTTTAATAATTCCATCAAGATCATTAGCGAAATTTTTGTCAGCACTAAAGGTTATAATTTGGCTCATAAATATCCGTGCGACTAGTTGTTAATAATAATTTCTAAATGAGTATTTATTAACATTCATTATATAATTAATAGTCGGCGCAACCCCATGCACAAAGCAATGAGAGCACTGTCTGTAAGCCTAATTTTGATACTTTCAAGTCTTGCAGGATGTCTTGCCGATGACGAAATAGTAACTTCAGATGTTGAATTAGATGATGAAAATTATGGTACTGTAATGGTATCTACATACCACGTAGGACAATTAGTGTCTGCGGTGGCGGGCGATAGTATAACTATCGAATATATGAGCCAAGATAACATTCCTGTTCATGACTATGAGCCATCTGCATCTGATTTAATCCGTCTACAACAGGCTGATATATTCTTTTATCATGGTTTAAATCTGGAGCCATGGGTTGAGTCAACTCTTTCTTCTCTAGGTGATGATGCTCCTCCTTCTTACATGACTCATGCTATGCCAACTGGAGAGAGTGCTCTCGATTATGAATCGATGTTGGTATCAAATCTTTGCGAGTTGATGATTGATGGCCCATTTGAAAGCACTACACTTGGTATGATATCCGTGGATGAACATGATGACCATGATGAAGAAGAAATGACCCCCGAACTCTTACTTGAGTTATTTGATTCAAATAATGACAGTTATCTTTCTTGGGATGAACTCTGGGATGGTTGGAACTCCAATGATGATGACCATGATGATGACCATGATGATGACCATGATGATGACCATGATGACCATGATGGTGAGGAAGAGTTGTTAATGGGAATCTTTAATGAATCTAACACAAATGAAGACACTCTTCTTGACATTAATGAATTAGAGCATTTCATTCACGAGGTTGAAGAACTCGGTGATGATGACCACGATGACCATGACGGCCACGAAGAACATGAACATGCAGAAGCTGAGAAAATAATCGAGAATTCAGAGGCATGTCCGGCTGATACAACCATTCAGGTATTCCACATGGAAGCAGGTGAGCACGTTCTTGAGTTCGAATCTGAACATGACGAGGACTTCAACATGGCCGCCCTCAAGATGTTAGGTGGCCACGCTCACCATGATCACGAGGACCATGGTGATGATGGTGACCACTCAGATGATGACGATCACGATGACCACTCAGACGAGGGCGACGACCATGATGATGAGATGTGCCACAACACTGAGACTCACGAGAACTACGAATCTACTGAGGAAAATTGTGAGGCAGCAGGTCACGTGTGGGTTGACGATGAAGACCACGGTGAAGAAATGTGCCACAACACTGAGACTCATGAGGACTACGAATCTTCAGAGGAAGAATGCGAGTCTGCGGGTCATGTCTGGATGGAACATGAAGATCATAACCTACCGGAAATCCATGCTGATCGTGTTACACACACACTTTCCTTCCCTGAGGATGACCACGGTGATGATGATGACCACGGTGATGATGATGACCACGGTGATGATGATGACCACGGTGATGATGATGACCACGGTGATGATGAT
>Ga0222717_10002974_pt1 | contig 12912 bp, 11 predicted proteins | sample C33_18DmetaG_FD_165053 | JGI IMG/M metagenome (GOLD analysis project Ga0222717, IMG submission 165053) | Estuarine water microbial communities from San Francisco Bay, California, United States - C33_18D | ecosystem: Environmental > Aquatic > Marine > Unclassified | place: USA: California...
GAATCTAGTCATGTTTGCATGGTTTGTTTCTTCTGAAGCGTTTGGTGATATATCAACGATTGATTTAAAGGATTTGTTGTTCGCAGAAAAGATGAAACAGATTGAAGACGATGTACCACCTTTTGGCGTAATCGAAGATGGCATCAGCGGCAGCACTGCGTATGATCAAATGAAAAAGGAGTTAGATACTTGGAATAATCTGTAAACGCATATAGTTATAAATAGAACTATTGAAAACTACTTATTATGATCTACTTATTAATTAAAACAATATTGAAAGGAAACAACTATGGGATTTCAAGTATCTCCAGGAGTTCAAGTTAAAGAAATTGACTTGACAAATGTGATTCCCGCGGTATCGACTTCTATCGGTGCATTCGCAGGTCACTTCAGTTGGGGCCCTGTAGGAGAAACGCAACTCGTTTCTTCCGAAAAGGAATTGTCAAACGCGTATGGTGTACCTACATCGTCTGCTGATAATTACAAACCTTTTTTACAGGCTTCCAGCTTTTTAAAATACACTAATGCTTTAGAAGTATCTAGAGCTGTGCCTGATGCAGCAAGAAATGCTGGCGGAGGGTCGTACGGGCTCGGTTCAGCAGCCTATTCTTCAACTTACATTGGCAACAAAGACACCTTTGATGGAATCGCGTTTCCTGCAATAAGTAGCGGCGGTGGTAATGGTGAATCTTTCTATGCGCGATATCCAGGTGCATTAGGTAATAGCATTAAGGTTCTTGTTGCAAATTGGCAAGTAAGCAATTTCGATTGGACAGACGGTTCTGAAATACCCGGAGAATTCTCTCTATCTGATCTAAACAGCGCAGTTAATGGTCCTGCGAAAACGACAGATTGGGCTACTAACGTTGCACTTTCTAATCAACCTTCAGGCACTCAAACGTTTGACGAAGTTCACGTTGCAATTATCGACGAAGACGGACTTATTACTGGCGTTAAAAACACTGTACTCGAAATATTTGAAGGTTTATCACTTTATTCAGACGCGGTTAAAGATGGCGGTTCTAATTACTATAAGACTGTTATCAATCGCGATTCTAACTTTGTTTATGTCAATGAAACAGCGTTCAAATCACTTTGGCTAGGTAGCGCAGCGAATCAGACTGCACAACCAGGTGATCAAGGTGCTTCTGGCGATGCTAATTTCTTTAACAACATCAACAGCACACGTATTTGGGCCATATCTTCAGGCGCAGCAGATGCTTCTCGTGCTGAAGGTAGTTATGGTTGGCTTATCGACGGAGTTACAGCTGGTGTTACTTCATCTGGTGATGGTGGCGGTGCTTCGTTTGAAGTTACTGTAGACTCATCAGGCGATGCTACTGCTACATTCACCCTTATCGAAAGTGGTTTTATTAACGATCAAGACATTAACCATCAAGGATTCGGTTATGCGATTGGCGATATTATTACAATCACCGACGCCAATTTGGGTGGCGGTGGCGCTGCTGATTTGGAGATCACTGTAACAGGCCTCGGCAACGATAACGTTGCTACTGGCACGAATGCACTTATGGACTTCTCTCTTCAAGCTGGAGTCGATGGAACCGCAGCCGCGGCAGATGTCGTATCAGCTCTTGGTGTTTTTGAAAATCCAGAAGAGATCGACATCAACCTGATGTTCGCAGAGCAATTTAACACTGATATCACAGTTCAACAGGAGATTGAAAGAATCTGTGGAACCGCTCGTAAAGATTGTGTTGGATTCATCTCGCCTGATACCACAGCAGACACCGCTACAGAAGCTATTGGCGATTTAAGTTTCAATAACTCTTATCTCGTAATGGACAGCACTGCGGTTTATGTGTATAATAAGTATAACGACGAGTATATGTACATTCCTGCGAGTGGTCACGTTGCTGGTCTTTGTGCTAGAACAGATGATACTAATGATCCTTGGTTCTCACCTGCTGGTTATAACCGTGGAAATCTACTAGGCGTAACAAAACTTAAGTACAACCCTAAGAAAGCAGATCGTGATAAGCTCTATAAAGCGGGTGTAAACCCAATCATTGCTCAGCCTGGACAAGGAATTCTACTTTTTGGTGATAAGACCGCGCAAAGTAAACCTTCTGCGTTTGATCGAATCAACGTTCGTAGACTCTTCATTGTTTTAGAAAAGGCGATTTCAACCGCATCTAAGTATCAATTGTTTGAGCTGAACGACGAGTTTACTCGTGCAATGTTCCGTAACATGACTGAACCATTCCTAAGAGATGTTAAGGGTCGTCGTGGTATTACTGACTTCATGGTTGTTTGTGACGAAACAAACAACAATGGTGAGATTATTGATACCAATCGATTTGTTGCAGATATCTACGTTAAACCTGCTCGTTCAATCAATTTCATTACTCTTAACTTTGTTGCAACACGCACAGGTGTAGAGTTTTCTGAAATCGTTGGTACAGGTAACTAAAACTTAAAAAAAGGAAAAACTATTATGGCAACTGTAGACGATTTTAAATCGAAACTAATTGGTGGAGGAGCAAGAGCTAATCTTTTTAAAGCTACTCTTACCTTTCCAGCATACGCAAGTGGTGACAGCGAATTAGCACAGTTTATGTGTAAAGCAGCTCAACTTCCTGGTAGTACTATTGGTCAAATTGACATCCCATTTCGAGGTCGACAGCTTAAAATTGCTGGAGATCGTGTATTTGAAAATTGGACGGTGACAATTATTAACGACAGTGGTATGGAAGTTAGAGACGCGTTTGAGCGTTGGTCAAATGGCATTAACGAACATGTAGCAAATGGCGGTCTTACTAATCCGGCAGACTACATGACCGATATGGCGATTGATCAGCTCGATAAAGCTGGTAGCACCACCAAAACATATACTATTCGTAGTGCTTATCCTGTCAACATCTCGCCAATTGATGTGAGTAATGACAGCACAGACACTATTGAAGAATTCACCGTTGAATTCGCGTATCAATACTGGGAGTCCAATACGACTTCTTAGTTTTAATTAAATAAAATATATTACGCAATAAGCGGAGGTCCAATCCCTCCGCTTATTGTCGTATAAATAATACCATGGAGCTATTCGGATACCAAATTAACAAAAGAGTTTCTGCGAAGCAGAAAGAGGTCGAGAAAAAAATAATCTCGCCAATTCCTAAAATTAACGACGATGGAGGCGCAACCGTTACTGTCGGCGGAGGCTACTATGGACAATACGTCGATTTAGAAGGCACAGAAACTATTTCAGATCACGAGTTGATCACTAAATATAGAGAAGCATCTTTACAGCCTGAGTGCGATGCTGCTATTTCTGATATTGTTGACGGTGCAATTGCGGCAGGTGACGTTTCATCGCCAGTTGAGCTTTTGATGCACGATTTGGATCAACCTGACAAAGTTAAAAAGCAAATTATAAAAGAGTTTAACACCGTGCTGAAACTGTATAGGTTTAATCACCGAGCTGCAGATTATTTCCGCAATTGGTACATCGACGGCAAACTATTTTTTAACGTGATAATCGATGAAAGCAATCCACAACGTGGAATTATCGAGTTGCGTCCTATCGAATCTACACACATTAGCAAAGTGAAAGAAATCGAAAAGGTTTCTGATCCTAAAACCAAGATAGAATACGAAAGGTTAAAGGACGAGTATTATGTCTATTCGCCTAATATTAATACTACTCAGGAACAAACTGAAGGGGTTAAGTTTGCAACTGACGCGGTTATTCAGGTGAATTCAGGACTATTTGACGCGAGTAAAACCCGTACAATTAGCTACCTTCACAAATCACTTAAACTTGTCAATCAATTACGATATATGGAAGACTCGCTGGTAGTATACCGCGTGTCTCGAGCCCCTGAACGCAGAATCTTTTACATTGACGTAGGCAACTTGCCGAAAGGTAAAGCTGAAGAGTACGTTCAACAGGTTGTTTCGCGATATCGTAATAAGATGGTGTACGATGCCACTACTGGTGAAGTAGCTGATGATCGCAAGCACATGTCTATGCTTGAAGATTTTTATCTTCCACGAAGAGAAGGTGGTAGAGGCACAGAAATTACTACATTAGGCGGAGGAGAAAACCTTGGTCAAATTGAAGATGTGCAATTCTTTCAAAAGAAACTTTTCAGAGCTCTCAACGTTCCGCTCGCAAGATTGGAACAGGAATCTGCGTTTAGTGTAGGTAGAGCGAGTGAAATATCGCGGGAAGAAGTTAAGTTTCAAAAGTTTGTTGATCGTCTAAGAAAGAAATTCTCGCGGATGATTATTGATCCTTTGCGTATTCAGCTTATCCTTAAAGGTGTGATCACAGAAAGCGATTGGTCAGAAATCGAAGAATCAATAAATATTGACTTTCTTGAAGATAATTATTTCTCAGAGCTTAAAGAGTTTGAAATTCTAAGAGAACGTTTGGAAATGGCACAACAGATGGAAGATCTTGTTGGCAAGTATGTTTCTGATAAATACGTTCGTCAAGTCATTCTAAAACAATCTGATGAAGACATTATGAAGCTCGACAAAGAAATGGAAGAAGAGGGGAGCAACGAAGAAGACGAAGAAGATATGGATTTTGAATCTGTACAGGCACCTAAAGAAGATGCCACTATTCAAGAAGATCTTATTACCGAGAGTGATGCGGTGTTAAAAGAATCAGACATCGCTCAAATCGCGGTCATGACTAAGTTATTAGACGAATAAATATAATTATGTCAAAAAGTGATAATATCAACATTGCGTTCACGTCTGCAGTATACAAAAAACTAAATAAACGAATAGAGCCTCTCTTAGAAAAAGTAGATCAGCTCGAAGAAATTACTAGGACGTTTGAAGCTACACCGGGGCCTAAAGGCAACACCGGTGGTCAGGGCATAAAGGGAGATCAGGGGAAGCAAGGCCCTCAAGGTCCTATGGGTTTAATTGGACCCAGCGGTGGAGCGCGTGGTGAAAAAGGCGAAAGAGGCGACAAAGGGGTTAAGGGCGACATTGGTCTGCCTGGCCTTCAGGGTCTTAAAGGCGATCAGGGGATTCGTGGTGTCCAAGGGGTTAAAGGCGATATTGGTCCACAAGGTTTACTCGGCCCTAAAGGCGATATTGGTCCACAAGGTGACCTTGGTCCGCAGGGTTTAGTTGGTCCACAAGGTTTGATTGGCCCGCAAGGTTTGATTGGCACGCAAGGTTTGATTGGCCCTAAAGGCGATATTGGTCCGCAAGGGCTGATTGGTCCACAAGGTGGTATTGGTCCACAGGGAGAGCAAGGCGAAGCGGGTAAAGACGTTGAAATTTCTGATGTTACTCAAATTGTACAACCACTTTTCGCAAAGGCGAAAGGCGAATTAGATTCTTTTATTACAAAGACTGATAGAACATTTAAAAATTGGAAAGAAGCAGTAAATAATCAAGTATCACAAGTATCATCGATGAGTGGTGGTGGTGAAGTTTGGTTAAGTCGTTTAAATGATGTTCAAAGTTCAACGGCTAAAGTCGATGGCCAATTTCTAAAGTACGATGCAGCGCAGAAAAAATGGGTTGGAGGAACAGTTGATTTAAACTCGCTTGTTGGTGCTGCTCCAGAAACACTTGACACATTAGTTGAATTAGCTGCAGCGATTAATAATGATGATGATTTTTCGACTACCATCGCAGACAATATTGCGACTAAGGTTAGCCAAACAGATTTTAATACACACACCGGTGATACCACAAATCCTCACGCTGTAACAGCTACTCAGGTTGGATTAGGTAATGTGACTAACGAGTCAAAGGCCACGATGTTTACTGATTCATCGTTTACTGGTAACGTTGGTATAGGTACTACATCACCAACTGAAGCGTTAGAAGTTAACGGTAATATACTAGCAACATCGGGCGATGTAAGTGGACAGTTGAGTGTGCTGAGCACCAATCCAGATTTTCCAAGAGCTGGCTTTAAAATAAAATCAGATGGAAACGCAACAAACTATGGGTTCAGTATTAGAAATGACTCCGCGACTGATTCAACGACATTCTTGGAGATAGTTAATGCAGCAGATTATAGCGCTTCAACTGCCAGAACGTTCATGACACAAAGCCCAACCGCCTTTACTATTCGTTGTGCAAAAGACACTGGTAATGATGCAGGAACTGCAATGGTGTTTAGCACTAAAGGAAACCAAGATGCGGCAATTACAATCCCTTCAGACAGCACAAATGTAAATTTTGGAGGTAATGTAGGTATAGGCACTGCAACACCAGATGAGTTATTGCACTTAGAAGCGACAGCAATTTCGGGAAGAGAAGTGCTAATGAAAGCTGCTGTTTCAGATGCTGGTAATGATCATTTCGGTATCAGCAATGGTACAAGCGCGGACAATAACTTTGCTCCATCGTTTTATGGTTATAAAGATAGTACTTATGGAAATGGATATATATATTCTCTAAATTTTAGAGGGTTAGTTCCAGATGCCCAGGATACGACACAGACAAACAGATTTGGTATCGTTCATTTTGAAACCTTTAAAACAAATAACACGACCGATCCTAATAATGGCGTGTTCAATCCTCTTACGAATAGAAAACTATTTACCTTTTCTAATTACAGCAAAACTGTCTTGGAAATTGATGCTGACGATACCGTAACTATTGCAGATGATGCTAACCTTAGATGGGGTGGTTATACAACACCCAGTAACAACACCGCCTTTAATCCTGCGATAGGTATTAATGTTAATCGTGATAATATATCTGGTTTAGATTTTAAAAATCAGTCTACATCTGGTCAAGTTCGCTTTATGGCGAGGAATGATCAAGATTCATACATTGTTATAAATCAACCAGCTTCAAACGCAAACTCAACGTGGTTCGGTATACCCGCGGGTAATGGTTCTTATCTATTTACAAGCTCTGTTAATGACACTGATAAGAAATTGGGTATTGGTACTTTAAACGAAGGTGATGTGGTGCTTGGAGCAAACAACACCGCTGCAATGAACATTAAGGCTAGTACGCAGAATGTTGAAATACTAAACACTCTAGACTTTGGGGAGCGAGAATCTGATGACACCATAATCACCGTAAAGAGTGACAACAATGATATAACTCTAATCCGTGCCAGCTCTACGGGCGACTTGTTCGGAGTAGATTTAAAATACATTGGAAGCGGTTCCGGTGATGAAAACATTTTTGAGATCGCTACTGATGGCGGTGGATCACTTAAGATAGATAATAGCGGTGATGTGGGTATTAACGTAGAACCGACTGATGGCGTTGACTTAACAGTTGGCTCTTTAAAGTTAGGAAGTATCGCGGATGTAGAAGCTGAAATCACGAGCGTTCGAGACGATGTTAATGACATTTTAGCTGGTGACAATATTTATGGTTCGGTGTATGCTATCTGGTCTGAAGAATCTGCCGACCTCGAGGATGGTGTGCACGAATGGTCCTTTGCTAATGGTGATGAAACGCCTGCACAGCATGGCATACCTATTGGATTTAAATCACGATTATTGAAAGTTGGAGTGAATGTTGAAATAGCTAGTGGAACAACTACTCAAGATGTTGTAGTTCGAGTCTATAAAAATGGTTCTGATACTGGTGCAACTGGCATCGTAGACAGTGGGTTGTCTGCTTCTGATTCCAAGAAATCACAGATGAATGATGTTTCTAATTTAAACGTCGTATTTCAAGAAAATGATATAATCAATTTTAGGACAGCAACAGATGGTAATGCTACTATGAATAGCGGAAGAGTGGTCGCGTGGCTACAAATAATATTATAAATAAGCTATACGCCTCAAAAACACAAATATTATAAATAGAATTAACATGAGTGAAAAAGTACAAAAGGTATTCAATAATATCGTTAAAAACAATAGTGTAGCTTCAACGAAAGCGTTTGGAGAAGCTATGCGTGAAAAATTAGATGATGCTCTTGAAGTTCGTAAGGTTGGCCTTACAGCTCAAATTTACAATAAACAAAAAGAAGCTAAATGAAATTAATCACAGAACATTTAGAATCGGTTGATTACATCACCGAAGCAAACGACAAAGGTGAAAAGAATGTTTTCATCGAAGGCGTTTTTATGCAAGCGGAAAAGCAAAACCGCAATAATAGAATTTATCCGAAAGACGTATTAGCAGAAGCTACTAAAAAATACGTCGCGGAGCAAGTTAAAACCGGAAGAGCCGTTGGTGAATTGAATCACCCAGAAGGCCCCGCAATTAACTTAGATAAAGTTTCACACCGAATTACTGATCTCAAATGGGAGGGTAATGACGTTGTTGGGAAGGCGCTTATACTAGATACACCTATGGGTAAAATAGTGAAAGGACTCGTCGAAGGCGGGTGCAAGTTAGGCGTTTCAAGTCGTGGTATGGGTACTGTTGAGCAAAAAGAAGGTAAGACATTCGTTAAAAACGATTTTGTTCTTGCTACTGTCGATATTGTCCAAGATCCAAGCGCACCATCTGCTTTCGTTGAAGGTATTATGGAAGGCGTAGAATGGATCTGGGAGAATGGCATCTTAAAGCCTCAACAAATTGAAGAATATGAGACTGAAATTAAAAGGACATCTATTGGGCGGATTAGTGAAGCTCAGGAGAGAATCTTTAGTGATTTCCTCTCCAAACTCTAATTCATAAATAGGGAAACTTAATATGTCAAATAATATAGAACAAATTATCGAAGACGTAGAAGAAAAGGATCTTGTTATTGAATCAGAGGTTGAAGTTTCTGAGGAGACTGAAGTCACTGAACAAGAACAACCCTTATCTAATGCAGTCTTAGACGTACTTCTTGGCGAAGCTAAGAAGAAAAACGAAGAAGACGAAGACTCTGAAGAAGAAGAAGACGAAGTTTCTGAATCTGCTGAAGAAGACGAAGACTCTGAAGAAGAAGAAGACGAAGTTTCTGAATCTGCTGAAGAAGACGAAGACTCTGAAGAAGAAGAAGTTTCTGAATCCACCGAAGACGAAGACGACGAAGTCGAAGAATCTGAAGAAGAGGACGAAGAAGAAGTTGAATTGCCTGAAGTTAAAACAAAAGCTGGTATTCTTGCCGCAAGTTTTGACGCTCTTAAGGGCATGAAGAAGTCAAATCTGGTTAACGCTTATGAAGCAATTAACATGAGTGAAGACGAAGGTGAAGTAGAAGTTCCAAAGACAAAGGCAGACATCGTTAATGCGATGTATGGCCAACTTAAGTCTATGAACAAGGATAATCTACAGGCTTCTTACAGCGCTATCATGTCATCTTGCGGCGGTATGCACGAAGAAACTGAAGCAGATTCGTTTGCTGAAGATCTTAAGGTGCTTGCAGAAGCAGATCAAGATTTGTCTGAAGGCTTCAAAGCAAAGGCTTCTGTCTTGTTTGAAGCAGCAGTCGCTGATAAAGTTAATGGAATTCACGAATCATTGGAAGCACAATACGCTGAAGATCTTTCCGAAGAAGTCGCTTACGTTCGTGAGTCGCTTGTAGAAAAGATTGATGGGTACCTTTCTTATGTGGTTGAGTCTTTCATCGAAGAAAATCAGGAGTTTGTCGATAACAAGCTTCGCACTGAGATTACAGAAGACTTCATGAGTGCACTTCAGGGTGTATTCACTGAACACTATATCGAAGTTCCTGATTCTAAAGTTGATCTTGTAGATGAACTTTCTGAAGAAGTTACAGAGATTAAAGAATCTCTTGCGAATGCTGAAGCTGAGAAGAGCGAACTTGCACAACAAGTAGAAACTCTTCAACGTGAAAAGGTTATCGCTGAAGCATCTTCTGATTTGGCATCTACACAGGCTGGTAAACTTTCTTCACTCGTTGAAGATACCGAGTTTGTAGATACTGAAACCTTTGCAGCTAAAGTGGCAACAATCAAAGAAGGATTCTTTAAAGAGTCTAAAGAAGAAGTTCTCTCAGAAGAAGTAACTACTTCTTCAAAAATCGAAACACAAACTATCGTTGAAGGCGTAGTAAATGCACAAGCCAAGCTTCCTAAGGACATGGCTAAGTATGTACAACACCTTTCTCGATTCAAATAAACCCGAATTAACACACATTCTAACAACTAAAAAGGAATTAATAAAATGTTTAACGCAGAAACAGAAATGAAAAAATGGGCTCCAGTGCTTGAACACGCTGACGAAGCTCCTATCACAGACAGCTACAAGAAGGCTGTAACAGCTAAGCTCCTCGAGAACACTGAAGTTGCTCTTAAGGAACAAGCTATTGCATCTGGCTTTGGTTCTCTTCAAGAAGACGCACAAGTAAATACTGGTTCGATCACTACTTTTGATCCAGTACTTATCTCTCTTGTACGCCGTGCAATGCCAAACCTTATCGCCTATGACGTAGCGGGTGTCCAGCCAATGTCTGGTCCTACTGGTCTTGCTTTCGCAATGAAGGCACGTTATGGTAATGGTAACGCTTTCGTTCAGGACAGCCCAGTTGCTGGCCAACCTGAAGCTCTCTTCAACGAAGCCGACACTGACTTCTCTGGTGCAGGTACACACGCTGGTGAGTTGTTCGACTCTCCTGAGTCTGGTATCACAACTGGTACAGGTATTGGCACTCTTGCTGCTGAAACAGCAGACATCGGTGCTGAAATGGGATTCACAATCGACAAGTCAGTTGTTACAGCTAAGACTCGTCAGTTGAAAGCTGAATACTCAATGGAGCTTGCACAAGATCTTAAAGCAGTTCATGGTCTTGACGCTGAAGCAGAATTGGCAAACATCCTAAGTGGTGAAATCCTTGGTGAAATCAATCGTGAAGTTATCCGCTCGATGGTAATCACCGGCAAGCGTGGCGGTGTTGGTGCTACTGAAGCATTCGACTTGGTAGCTGACGCTGACGGCCGCTGGGCAGTTGAGAAGTTCCAATCGCTTATCTTCCAACTTGAAACAGAAGCTAACAAGATTGCTCTTGACACTCGTCGTGGAAAAGGTAACTTCGTTATCTGCTCGAGTAATGTAGCTTCTGCTTTGGCAGCCGCTGGTAAACTTACCTTCGGTGGTGAAGGTCTTGCTGTAGACGCAACTGGTAACACCTTTGCTGGTCTCCTTAACGGTCGCCTTAAAGTCTATGTAGATCCTTATGCATCAGAAGATTACGCAACAGTTGGTTATAAGGGCGATAGCGCTTATGACGCTGGTCTCTTCTACTGCCCATACGTACCACTTACTATGGTCCGTGCAGTTGGTGAAAACAGCTTCCAGCCGAAGATTGCTTTCAAGACACGTTATGGTCTTGTAGCTAACCCAATCACTGGTGTGGTTGACGGCATCGGTGCTGCTAAGTCTAATCCTTACTACCGTACATTCCGCGTTAAGAACATTAACGTTGGTGGACAAAGCTAGGTTTTATACTAACTAATCTTAAAGAGGAGTTCTTCGGAGCTCCTCTTTTTTTGCGCTATAAATAGATACATGAGTGGAACTAATTTAACAACGAATATGAATATGCTTTCTCCTGCGGGCTTTAAGCTTACAGTCAATAAAGAAATGTTCGCAAACACCGAATTCTTTATTACGACTTTCGGTATTCCCGCGGTCACCTCTAACGAAGTTCAACCAAATTATCGTGGGCAGGCTGCTTATACTCCGGGTGAAACGTTGACATACGACACACTTTCGCTAAGATTCGCGATTGACGAAGATATGCTAAACTATACAGAAGTATACAATTGGTTGAAATCTAATACCCGTGCTGAAGGAGAAGGACTACAGAGACACGATATGATTTTATCGATTATGTCAAGTCACAATAACGTGAATAAGCAGTTTCAATTTAAAGATGCTTTCCCCACGTCTTTAAGTGGTGTTGAGTTTAGTACTCAAACCAGTGAGGTGGAATACCTGCAGGCAGATGTAACATTTAGGTTCAACGAGTTTGTCATCATTAAATAGGTATAAATAATTTTATATTATGATTAACTTGGACGATATCCTACAAATGTGGAAAAAAGACGCAGTCTTAGATGACATTTGTCTTGACGAAGAAACTATTAAATCTTCAAAGCTGCACGCAAAATACCTTGAGCTTTTCTCTATGGCGAAGCTTATGCTAAAGAAAAAGGAAATGGAATTTGATTCCATGAAAAAAGACAAATGGCTTTACTACAATGCTAAGATGTCTAAAGAAGACATGGACAAGCGCAGATGGAAGTACGATCCATTCGATGGTATGACTAAGCCACTAAAGTCTGACATGGACATGTACTACACGACCGATGAGGATCTAGTGCGTATTAAAGCCCAGATAGATTATCAGAAAACAATTATCGACACGCTTGAAGAGATCATGGGCAATATTCGTTGGAGACACACACACGTCAAGAATATTCTAGACTTCAAGAAGTTTACATCAGGAATATAATGCTATGAGTATTTATACCGTGTCTATAGAAGACGCTAAAAAGCAATTTGGATATTTTCCAATTGAATTACCAACACAAGAAGAATTAAAAGAAGAAGGCTGCGAATTACGTGGTTGGGGCGGTGAAACACCAACATCATTTAAAAAAGGTAATATTCCTTGGTCTAAAGGAAAAAAATGTCCAAGCTTAAGTAAGAATAAAACACTTTATTGGGAGCAATGGAGAAAAGATAATCCAAACTATAAAGATAAGTGGAAAAAGTATGTTCCAATAGGTAGAGAAAATTGGAAAAAGGTAGACAATGTTTCAGCCATAAATAATACTATGATTGAATGTCCACACTGCGGTAAAGGTGGTAATGTGGGTAATATGAAACGATGGCATTATGATAATTGCAAGAAAAAAAGACGAATCTAAAGTATACCTATCGAGTGACGATAGTGGTATACTAATGGAACTTAGCGAGTTCTTTACTTTCTATGTTGACGGATACCGCTTTATGCCCGCTTTTCGAAACAAGCTCTGGGACGGGAAAATCAGATTGTTCGATTCACGCTCTCAGACTATACCTTACGGTTTAATG
>Ga0222717_10002979_pt1 | contig 12898 bp, 13 predicted proteins | sample C33_18DmetaG_FD_165053 | JGI IMG/M metagenome (GOLD analysis project Ga0222717, IMG submission 165053) | Estuarine water microbial communities from San Francisco Bay, California, United States - C33_18D | ecosystem: Environmental > Aquatic > Marine > Unclassified | place: USA: California...
TACGGGAAAGTGTACGCTAACAAACCTATTGTAGGTTGCGGCGTAGTGTACAGCAGCAAGCTCGCATTTTTTGAACCAATGTTTCTCTAACCAACCAACAAAATATATTATGAAACTAACCCTAGAAGACGATTATCTATCAGTAAACATCGAAAACAAAAGTGATGGTGTTACTGTATCAGAAGCCCGTGAAATGTTTGTAGCAGCCCTAGTTGGAATCGGCTACCACCAGAGCAGCATTGCCGAGGTAATGCCAAGCGAGCAGGATATAGACGAAGCCATTGAGGTCAACATCAAGGAAGCCCTCAAGCAAATGTCTGATAGTATTTAAATTTGTGCTTAGTTGTTCGTTGACGTTGTGGTGACGTTGAAGCCCCTCTTGTTAATAACAGGAGGGGCTTCTTTCGTTTAAGGTCAGCCTTGGCATCATTCCTGCCCTCTGAAGGGGGGTAGGAGGGCTTTGGATATTCTACGAGGGTCTACACCCCAGCAGGGCTATTACTGCCCTTGTGAGCGTAGTTTCATGCGAACTAGGTCATTTAACTCTGTACTTACCATTCGCTTCTGGCGGAGTTCATTCAGATAACCCTTTGGATTTGGGTGTTCCATGATTCGACTAGCACGTTCAGCCTTATCGAGGCCAAGGAATACATTATCTATAGCACTTAAATTAAGTCTATCTGCACTTCTTTCGCGGCTCAATTTAGCCAATAGCTTATCGCCCATTACCCTGTCTTGATTTCTTATTTCCATGATCTGCTTGCGCTTCTGGGCATAAGAACCTTCAATCGTACTGAATATATCAGATGTAGATAGTGCCTGTGTTTTAGAGAGGTCTCTATATTTTCGAGCAAATATATCTAATATCATTTCACCAGAAACACCAGCGGCTTTCATTAGCTTTACACGATCATCTTCAGTGCGACCCAAAGCAATCATAGATTCATCATTAGTTACTATTGCATCAAATGAATCACGACGAAGCCTATTAGAATCTTCCCAAATAGCATTTAATTGCTCTGGGCTGTTGTTCTTTTTATTGAGAAAATTAAATTCACTGCTTGCCGCTTTGCCAGCCTTTGCATTATTCCTAATAGTACTTATTGTTCTTTTGTCTACATCAAACTTGTTCTTACGCCAACCAGCTTGCCTCATGGCTAGATCTGCTTTAGTGTAATTATTATTACCAGACAATGAACCCTTAAGTTTTTCAAATTCACGATAAGTTCCTGGTTTAAATATATCAGTAATAGCATATTCAATCCTATCCTTAGTGTTTCTATAGCCATCTAATTCACTGCTAATTTCTCTTCCGTATTTATCTCTGTTTTCAATTGCCCTAAATACTGCTCCAGCAACAAAGCTTCCTTCTCCAACCATCTCGTCTTTTAATAGACCAATAAGAGAATCTTCATCTTCACCACTCATGCCAGCCTTGAATGCTGATTGACCAAGAGCGTGCGGAGAAATATAGCTCATATTAGCAGTCCACCCAGTCTTTCCATCCTCATCTAAAGAAACCATTAGGTCCTTGTTCTTGTCATAATCTGGATAAACTAAGTTTCGCAAAGCATCTTCTTTACTCGAATCAACTCCACTTGCTGCTTTAACTCCTTCTATAAGTCCGTATGTTGAACCATATACTGCGGTTAATGATGCAAGTTTCTTAGCTCCGTCAAGTTTCATTTGTCGAACATTAGCTGGTCCAAGATTGTCAGCAGCCCCATAAGTTCCGCTCAACATTTCTTTAATTACTTTCCCTTGTTGGTATTGATTTCTAGCAAACTCAGCTGTAAATGATGCAAACTGAGGCATGACTCCCCAACGAGACAATGTCTTTACGAAGTTACTAAGCTTATCATAATTCTGGTAAGTATCATTAATTAGTTTAGCAGACTGTGCTTTGATAACATCATCCTTCACGTTCTGCGCTTCAGCCATAAATCTCTGCGCACCAATCTCATCACCCTGTGACATCGCAATCTCTGAATCAGCCATTGCTTTCTTGTAAGCTGGAAGATCCTCACCAGCTTTAGGGAATTGCTTTTTTAATGTTTTCTGGGTAGACTTCCACCCAACATACCTGCCCATTGTATCTGCGGCACTATAAGCTTTACCTAGTGGATCTGATAATTTGCTCAGTTTTTCAGAGAAGAAACCATTGTCCAAAGTATTTCGTATATCACTATCATTAATACTAACTCCCTTGATTCCATATTTATTCATTTCATCAATGTCATCCAATACAGCTCGACGAGCCCTTGGGTTTTTTCGTATATCTTGTATGTATCCAAATTCAGATAAGGCAATTTCCATACCACGCATAGATCCCTTAAATGGATTGATACCTTGACCAGCAAGAGTAATAGCATTTGAGTAAACTTGTACTGGATAAGCAATAGTATTTAGCAAAACCTTTGCTCCCTTTGATCCAGCAACACCTGCACGATACAAATCTTGTAATCCGTTTATTACCATGCTGTTAGTTTTATTATCTACTTCTGGTAAGTAAACTTGATTCAAGGCCATCTGAACTTCTGGCATAGCATATATGCCACTACCTTTTTCTCCAGTCCCTCGAAAGGTAAGTTCTACCATGTCGCCAGATCCTCGCGTGCGAGAAGCTACACCAGAGTTAATTAATTCTTCACCAATAGTTTGATCTGCTTTAGCCCTAGAAATGCTTTTACTGATTCCAGTAAGTGTTCCAATAACTTTTTCTGGACTGTCCTTAACTTCTCCTAACCAAGCCCTTTCTGCGGGTCCAGGATTGCTACGTCTTTTCATTACTGAATCAACTCCCTGTCCACTACCCTTTGATCTGGGATCAAATGCCTTTGTTCTAGCACTAGAATTTTCAAGTTTATTTAAATGAGCAATAGCCGCTTCTTGACTTCCCATTTTTTCAGTTAATTCAATTAAAGCTGCCTGTTTAAGCTTTGGATCTGGCTTAAAATCTTTATCAAGAAACATTCTGTAGTCTTGACGATTGTATGTTTTTCCAGCAATAGAATCCTGCAATGTTTTTTGGAACTCTTCCTTGCCTTCTTCACTCATTGAACGATAGGCATCGCTATCAACAAGCTCCAACATTTCTTTTTGGTACTCAAGTCGCGTGTCTTGATACTTCTGAATCTCAGCACCTACAGAATCATAAACTTCCTTACTCATTGGTGTATTACCACCATCAATTATGTCATCTATTTCTGCTGCAATATTTGGATTCTTCTCTGTCTCAAGTTTAATCTTACGTGCAATTTTATTAGCTAGGTCTTGAGAATTTTTGATATTTCTTGAGTAATCAATTGCTGCTTGATTTGCTTTCGGTTTAAGATACGCTGATGGTTTAATTGATGCCCATGCTTGACCAAGCTTACTGGTTCCTTTGTTAGCAATTTCATCTGCCGCTAACTTAGACTCCATAGCAATACGAGTATCTGCAAAATCTGCACGCAAACGTGGAGCTACTTCATTTATAATTAATTTTTGTTCTTGCGCTAATTGTTTTTTAGATTTATCTGGGGTCTCTAAATTTTTAGGTTTCCACCCATCTACTGCTTTCCTTTGTCCGCCATCAAAATATTTAACTTCAATGTCAATAGGAATCCCAGCCTTCTGAGAAGCCGCTATACGGTGGTTTCCTTCAATAATATACGGCTTTCCGTTATGTGCTATGCCAATTAGGGGTGGATATTTAAATTCACCATCTACTTCTAACTCTTTAGTAAGTTTATCTACCTTGGACTGGTCTAGTCGTAGATGTTCTCCATTATAGCCCTTTACATTTTTTGTAGTTTCTAATGGCAATTTAATAGGTTTTAGGTCTTCAAAATAACCTGTGGTGCTCCCAAGACTCGGAGAACCTGCCTTATTAGTTCCTTGCTCTATAGCGTCTTCTATTTTACCTTTTAGCCAGTCCTCAGATGGAATGTCTTCACTAAATTTATTAGAGACGGAGGTAGGCTCTGGGGTGTCTCTGGATGTAGCAAGCGTCAAGTTTTCAAAATCATTGAATTGAATTTCACCTCGTCCAACAGCTGCGTCAATTTCTTCTGGTGTTTTGCCAAAGAACTTGTCCATCGACTTTCCAATCTTAGGAGAAGCTGCACCAAGCGCACCACCAAACAGAGTACCACCACCAACATAGGCAGCATACTCTTCTTTGGTAGGCATACGACCTTCGTCGATTTGCGTTGCTATAGTTGCTTCTGTGCCTCCAAGCAATCCACCCTTGACGGCTTCACGCCCTGCTGCACCAGCAACCATCTTACCAGTAATCTTGGTAGCTCCAGTAATTGCCTTAGCTCCAGCGCCACCAAAAGGAATAGCACTAACAAAACCAGCGGCCCCTGCTCGACCAATGCTCTTTTCTTCTTGACCCTCAATGTCTTGCGCCCACAATGATCCAAGGAAACCTCCAGCAAATCCACCCAAGGAACTTCCCACTACAGCTCCCGCAGCAGTACCAAATCCAGGTACAACAGATCCTAGTGCACCACCAATTAAACCACCAGCTATTGCTCCAGCTCCACCAGAAACTACTTCAGCGCCCACACCTTTGACGATGTCTCCAGTAGATGGGTCTGCGTATTCTTCTTCTTCTTCCAGATTATAGCCTTCATCCCAAGGCCATCTGCCTTGAGAGTCTTGCTGGTCTTCGGATTGAATTTCGTCAAATCCAGAAAAATCATAACTTTCTTGGGGTTTATATGTATCTTGAATTTCGTCAAATCCAGAAAAATCATAACTTTCTGGGCCTTCATATTGGTTTTGAATTTCGTCAAATCCAGAAAAATCATATGATAATTTTTTTGCCATTATTTAATTTTTCCCAAAGATTTAAGTTTTTTAATTGCTACTTCTAGGGACAATTCATTATCAGCCGCAAATCTTTGTATTGCTAAATTAGTTCTTTCATCGTATCCACCCGCTGCACTACCTGTTGCTGCTGGACTTGGTGACCGTTGTTGAACTGGAGCAGCGTTACCTCCTCCGTTGTTTTCTTGATTCATAGCTTCATATAGTTCATCTAAATTAAAGTTATTTTGATATGCTGCAAAATCCAAATGACTTTCAAATCCAGATGGTGCTGGTACTATATTCATCCTGTCGGCTTCAATAGCTGGACCCATCCAAGGCTGATAGTTTGCATATGTTTCTTGGATTAATAAGATTTCTTCGGCAACTTCTGCTTTCTTTTTTTCCAGTTTACTTGCACCTGGTTTATTACCATCATCAACTCTTTGTTGTAGGATTTTTAAGTTTTTTGCCCTATACTCTTCATTATATTCATCTCTCTTTTTTTCTTGAATTTCCCTTTCGGTTAATGTCATTGCTGCACGCTGTTGTTCCCTGTTAGTAATCTTACCATACTTATCACGTTCAGTTGGCACTAATCTACGAGCTTCAGCAAATGTCCTGCGATCATCGTATTTATCAATGTCACGAGTAACTTCATTGAAGTCTGGTCGGTTTTCTATACGTTGATTCCGACGCATAGATTCCTCATCATAGAAGTTTTGACTTTCTTGATTGCTTTGAGATAGACCAGATATTGTTGGAGAGCCAAAGCGTTCTTGTAGCATTCCACGAGTGTCACTTATTGACATTGGAGCTTGAACTTGTGGACCCTGCTCTTGGTAATCTAGGTATGGCTGACGGCTGTACCCAGTCTCTGGATCAAACGTTGTACCCATAGACCTTGCCATTTCATTAGCTTGGCGAAGTTGTTCATTATTCATTTGACCGCCACCTTGAATAAAGTCGTAATAATTTCTTTGAGGCGATTTTCCATATTCATTTGCTTCGCCCTGCTCCATTTGATTAGCTCCACCACCTTGAGATTGTTCGGTGTTTTCTTGGAGATATTGCAGGAATGGAGTTTCCGCTTCTGGTTCTGGCTGTTGAGTTTGTTGTGACTGTGAATATCCTGGCGATGATAATTTATACTCTGGAGTGCCAAATTGATTCTTAATTCCTTGGTAAATATTTGATGCTGTACCAATAACTTCTTCTTTACTTGGGATAAAACTTTCTTTACTTGGGATAAAACTTGGATACCTATCACTAGGAATTGGAACATTTGGAGCATAGGAAAAACCACCTCCACCAGTTGGTTGAAATCCTTCTCTAACTGATCGGCCAACACGTGCATTTGGAGCATAGTCAATTGGTCCATCGGGCATACGTGAGCCGTAGTCCGAATAGTAAGAAGGTTCTTCTTGATCTTCTTCAAGGAAAGGGTTTTCCCCGAGTTCAGCTAAATAAGCCGCCCATTCCTCGTCAGTCATTTCCTCGTCGTCTTCATAACTATAACCAGACTGATAATAACCATCATCATCATAATAACCATCACCAGAAGTATCATAATAATTATCGTAATAGTCTTGGTCTTGAATTGAGTTAATCCCAAATTGTTGATAATTCGGATTAAATTCAGGAACCTGTGGTTCAATTCCACGTCTAGCTTGTTGTCTGGCTCGTGATGCGTTGTTTTGTGCGTCTAATTCGGCTTGGCTTGGCATAATATATTTATTTAATATTGATAAATTAAGAATCTAAAATATAAAATTAGGAACATCCTCTCCCAACTGACTGTACAAAGCCTCTTGTCGTTGCTTAAAATCATTTAATTCAGTTGTGCTAAGTTTGCGACCCGTCCTTGCGTCCCAGTCCGCGATTTTTATAGTAGGACTATTAACCCCGTGTCTTCCCACTCGTCTTACTGGGTTTTGTGGTCGCATTTTATAAGCATTGCGAACGTAATCGTTTTTGGCTCTTTGCTGATCTTCTCTCAAGCGAAAAATCATTTTTTCGCCCTTTTTGCCATCCATGCGACCATTATTTATATCATCAATAATGTCTTCAATTGTTCGTTCAAACTTAATATTAGTGTCACTTCCATCAAAACGACCACCAATAGGATCGAATGCCTTATATGGTCCAGAGCTACTTGCATATCCAGATCCTGATCCTGATAGCATTTTTGATTTACCACGTGATGGAGAGTATGGATTTTTTGGAGCTTGCATAACAATTTCTCCCTGATATTCGTAAGGATTTCTTCTTCTAAAATTTCGCATAATATATTTTTGGTTAATTGTTTAAAATGTTGTAGAATTAAAATTTAAAATAATCTGAATTATTTTGATTTAAAATATCATAATTCCCAGTCTTACTTGCTTTTATTTTTTTCTCTAAAAAATACGGATCTGCTTCTTTTTGATATGGTATTTTCTTTTTTCCAAATGAATTAGAGCCTGAGTATGGACCAGTTTCTACAAGTCCCGATTGACCTCTAGTACTTCTTAAATGATCCTGATTAAACTTGTAATAAGCTGCTTGTCTTTTTTGTTTAGCTTTCAACAATTCCATACTTTTATTAAAGCCTTCATATTTTTTAAGCTCAACTGGATTTAAATCATTCCTTGCATAACGTTCATCGTAACCGAGTTGGTCTCGACCAAATTGATATTCAGACATTTGATTTTCAAGATTTAAATAATCTTCAGTTTCCCTCCAAGGTGTATTATATAAGTATGGATCTGGATTTGGATTCCCAACATTGGGCATTCCACCTGAAAAACTGGTATCTGGTTGACCTGAAAAACTGGTATTTGGTTGAGTACCGTTGTACACTCCATAAGCTTTAGGTGAATTTTTGTAACTGCTGTAATATTTTTGATATTCATTCATTATATTATATTTGTTTAATTAATTTTGTTTAAAATTGTAAGTTTACCTTGAAATAAGGTTCGATCATCTCCACGAATTTGAAGGTCAAGTTGAGTGCTGTTTCTAAGTGACAATCGTGAATTAACGTAATTATTGATTGGATCCATGGTTCCAATCCAGTTAAGCCCACTAGAAATCAAGGAAGCCGTAGCTACTGTTTCTGGTCGAATAACTAGAGTGCTATGATCATATTGAGCTACATCAGAAATAGTTCCATCGGAATAAGGTGATAACGTAGTGCCAGCAATAATGTTATTATTACTTTCATCTCTCATAAAAGGAAATTCGTATTTAGGCCAGTTTCCGATTGCTTTAAATACTGGTATTTTATAATCATTAAAATCCCCCGTCTCGTATGTGGGGGTTAAAACCGAAAATGTGTCTAATGTTACTATGGGTGCATAAGGAAAACCACTACCTCCATTAGTAAGAACCACACTAGTCATTTCGGATATACCTGATGATCCAATTTCGGTTGGAACCCCATACGCTGAAGCATAAGAATCTCCAAGTGGAGTATTATTAAATATTGGAAACTTCAAGGTTCCTATACCAACACTTTCGTAGCCAGCGTATCCACTTCTTGTAAAATCTATATCTAAATTAAAATACGCATTTGGCCTCATTCCGTATCCTTTATCTAAAACCTCAATGCTTGTTATAGCCCCATCTAATTGTGGTCCACGTAAAATATATACACCATCCGTACCAATAACTCCACCAACTGGGTCAGTATCAAATGTTAATGCAGGAACACCATTAGCTAAATTAATGCTTGCTAGACTTTCTGCACCAATTCTATCAACCCATTTAAACGCATTATTGTAAGTTCCATCGGGTAAGCCGTTGGTATGACCTACTCGCATAGTAACATTAGACGGCGAGTAAAAGTCATTGCCATCGTTGAACTTTAGTGTCCAATCATCGGTTGCGTCACCAACTGTAAATGGGTTAATTTCAGCTACGCCGTTTGCGCAGTCTCCATCGTTTGTGTAAATTGTTATTTCTGGCATAATATAATTAAATTAATTTAAAACTTCCATTTGAATAATAAATTGGCGGGGAATTTCTTTGCCCAGGAGTTCCTTTCCCTGATGCTATTTTTGTTGTTCCACCAGATTTTTTTACAATAACCCCTGAATCTAAATAAAGCGATGCTATCCACTTTCCCGTTCTGTAGTTAGGTCCAATGACATTAGCAGTATTTACTTTTACTTCAGAGCCAAGTAACCATTCAGCACCTTTTGCGATTGCTTCATCTTTAGTTATTGTAGCTATTCTAAATCCTTCAGTTCGCCATAATGGGTTAAATTGTTCAATTTCTCCATAGTACCGATTTGCTGCAAGCTGAGTATCAAAAATCTTTACGCCACCAATAGAGATCATCAAGTCGTCATCTTGAGCCGCAAACGAAACAATCCGAATTTTAAGAACTCTGGTTTTTGGGGAAGGTTCTTTTACCGCATCTGGTAGTACTACATTCTTATTTGTTATTGCCACATAACCATTAGATGATTCAGTGCGCTTTAATTCATTAATTCGTTTCTCAGCTTCCTTTATTCTGCTTTCAATTGAGGTAGACATTATTGTGGTATGACTATGTTTCTTCCCTGTAATACTCGATTTTTTTTATTTTCCATTTCAATTATTTTAAATGGTTTTATCTGATTCTCAAGCTCTAACATCCTTTCCTCTAATGATTGGTTTTGAATCATTCTAGTTGGAGTATTAATAGTTTTTATAAGAAGTGGATTTCCTTTACTCATTATTCAGCTTTAAATTGTACAATTCTCCTTTCCCAAATGTCGCCTTGCCAGCGAAGAATAGAAACTCGGTCATTTAAATATTTTCCAGAATTAACATACCCAATGTATTCGTCAGCAGTAGGAACTGTATCAGCAGTTAATACTGTTACGCGATTCCCATTGTTGTCAACTGGACGAAATTCTTTGGGGCGGCAAATTCTTTGAGGGTTTGATAAATAAAAATCACGGCATATTCTAGTAGGTACAGCTTCACTGTATGGTTCGGAACGAAAATCAAAACCTTCATCTAATTGAAATGGACCCCGATCAACACCAGGAAATCTAACTACCATTTCATCCCATTCTTCTAGACTAGAGGGAAGCATTGCAAATGTTCTAGTTAATTCAGCGCCATCTAATCCATTGGGTTTTACTTCTTGGTCAACAATATATGCTTTTTGTGTGCCACCCGTACCATCAAATACTGGATCAGTTATTTCTGGTGGAAGCAATTCTTTAATTGAGGATGCTGTATTAGCTGAAGATATTGCATACCTCCGAGTAATTATAAAGTCACTACTGCCATCTGTTTGAATCCCAGTTTCAAATTTAACCCCTATTTGCGGATCACCTAACTCAGTTTCAATATTTGTTGAACGAATTTCAAAAACATATTGGAAAGAATTAAGGCCATTAAAATCATTTATTTCATTTGATTTTAAATTGTGATTTCCAGTAATTTCATTAACTTTACTTCTTACTTCTTCTGCGGTTAATTTAATTGCATTAACTACAATTTGATCCGTAATTGAATCTTCGCTTGAGGAAACACTTAAAACTCCTGCCTCAACCCATATTTCGCTTAAAGACCATTTAGCATCGGTTTTAAGTAATTGATAATTATTGAGATAAAGAGTTTTTCCATCACTGACAATTGTTGTTGTTCCAATAACATTTGTATAGTCTGTATTCGGAAGCGCAACTAGGGTTCGTGAAACTTCCTTTAATCCGTTTTTTCCATAATTAACATCTTCTTGCTTTTCCTCAACCCAAGAATCAGTAAGGGTTTCATAAGTTAATTGAACGTAATGTTTGCCAGATCGGACGTTGTATGGATAATTCGATTCAATTAATCGCATATTTGGATAAACAGAACCTGGAATTGCTTCCCAGTCCTCACTTACACCAGAACCAAAATTTGCCTCTTGAAGTATTCCGTATTCAGGAAGTATGCTTGAAATATTTTCATAATACCAATCTTCCTTTGGACTATTATTAATGCAAAAGAAAGAAAGTCTATAGCGATTATTCCACAACTTTTCAATTGATGGAGCTTCATTTGCAACTTTTAATCTGACTGTTCCTTGATTGCTCATATTATATTAATGACTTTAAAAATGTTATTGTAACACTACTGTCAAGCCCATTACAAATTAACCCCCAAGGGCTGTAACACGAACATCTAGTGCTGCAATAGCGGCTGCATTTGCAATGACACCTTGATTTACTTCATAAATTCCAGCCTCATTGTTAATCTGAATTTCAAGAACTCCGTTTGTATTACCCCCATTGCTGGTTGCTAACACGTGACCAATCTCAACGCTAATTTCTGGTTCAACTACCGTAATACCTCCAGCAACAGTGCTGCTTAGGTAAACTACGTCGCCCTCAGTGTAAGTTCCATCGTCTAAAACTAGGTTACGAACCTTACCAATTATTGTAACAAATCCATTTGAATTGTTTGGAATAACCTGCGTTACAACACCAATTGTTTTTCTAGCGTTTTCGACTGTATCTGCTTGAGCCAAAGTAATTGTTGGATTGTTTCCCTGCGAGCCATTTATAATAACAACATCTCCGTCGGATATTGTTGCTCCAGTTGTATTCCTAGCGTACAATACAACCTCTTGCCCAAGTTGCAATGTTACGTTTTCAGGGCCAGTAATCAAGTCTAAAGTTTTTTCTGTACTGTTCCAGGACAGCTCACCACCATTTCCCGATACTCCAGGATTAAAATCAATTCCATTTGCGGATGTATTGATAGTGCCAGTAAATGTTGGGTTATCAATTGGCGCAAATAAACTTGAAGCTTGTGGGCTTGAGCTGGGAAGTGAATAATTTTCAATTAAATTCCACAATTCAATATTGCTTACACCCGTAGGAATAATTACATATTCAGCTTTTGAGCCATCAATTGTAATTTCTAAAATACTTCTTTTTCCGCTGTCACCATTGTTCCAAATGTCAATAGAAAAACTTCCATTAGCATCTGTTTGCACTGAATCAACACTCTGAGCTATTGTAGCCGAAGCTGCTGAGTCTGTACCTAACTGAACTAGTCGGAAAGTAATCCACTTGTTTGCAAAGGCTGTGTTGTTTACCCCGTTAATTGTACCTGTGATTGTAGTTGTAGACATATTGATTTAAATTAATTTAACATTTCCACCTTTTAAGTGCAAGTGACTTACGGGTTGGCTTACCCTTGGAATCCTTCATTGGTCCCTTGACCCCAGACATTCTAGCGCAGAATGACTTCTTTCGAGCTTTCCGTTTTCCCGTAGGCTTAGATTCAGTTACTGGGGCTTTTAAATTAGCCCCAGTTTTCTTTTTGAAGTGCGCCCTTCCAGCGGCGGTAAGACCACCCTTTGAACTTTTATGTTTTTTCTTCATTTATTTGACTTGGGATGAACCAAAGTAGAACCCTACAATGGCTAATGCTGTCTGGCGGATCTCTGGTAGTATCACAAAACCCTGTACAGTGGACCATTCTAGGCGCTTGAATAGCCCTAGAAAGCCTTTGGATTCTGTTTGAATACTAACACCTATGTCGGTGAATGCAAAGACAAATGGGGCTATTACAATGGCAAAGATAACTGCCGCCGTAATAGCACGACGCATATATACACCACCACGAGCTGCTGCCTTGTCCGCTGATTCGTCCGCTACGGTCTGACGGGCAATCATACGCTCAAAGAGACGAGCCTGATTGTCGGCCTGTGCCGCAATCATCTTCATCACAAAGCCGCTTACGCCGCCTCCTAGCATTGCTAATAGTTCTGGTGTCATAGGTTATTTGTCTCGGAGTTCCTTAATTACCTTGATTGCTGATGCAGTCATATAGATGAGGGTCGCAAGACCTACAGCTATTCCCAGAGGATTACCGTAACCAAGTTCAGTGGTAGCTATAAAGCCACCTGTCCCTATGGTTGATTTGTAGATAAGGTCGTGCATCATACTTCAATTTCTGGGTCAGGTGGTAGTAGTGCCAGGAATGCAGCTTTGTCTACGACTTCGCATTCTTCCAGTTTAGCTTGGTCAAGCATCTCCCACAGTTCGTGGTAGATACCGCCTACGCCGACCTCTGTGTAAAGGTCACAGCAAGCACCGTAGCGTCCGTCAATCAACAGCACTGGGCTGAT
>Ga0222717_10002982_pt1 | contig 12890 bp, 7 predicted proteins | sample C33_18DmetaG_FD_165053 | JGI IMG/M metagenome (GOLD analysis project Ga0222717, IMG submission 165053) | Estuarine water microbial communities from San Francisco Bay, California, United States - C33_18D | ecosystem: Environmental > Aquatic > Marine > Unclassified | place: USA: California...
TCTTTCCGTGGGCGATAGCATCCACAAGATCGTTGTGCACATGATGGTAGAGGTGGCCGACCTTGGCAGACATCCTCGCTGCGAAAGCGTGATCGGACATTTTCTGGGCATTGGCGTCCTGTATCTGCTGGTTTTTTGCTGCCTCTTGCGAACCGTCTCCATACCAGACAAATGTTTTATTCATCTTCAGGTTGAGACCACGCATTTCCTGATCATAAGGAGTCACCATCTCAGGCAAATGGTGATTGTGGTCGATTCTGGCATGCAAGCCGCCGACAAGTCTAGCAGCGGAACGCCATTGATCGTCATCATAATCGGCGCATAAGATCGTGTTCACGGTGATCGACTTCTCGTCGATATGAGAAAGCAAGTCACCATAGGCTATTGGCCCCTCGTCAAACGATTCGTTGCCAGCAATAAAGATCGACTTGTAAACATCTGGGCTTTTAGCCCATTCAAGTTCATTGAGTGCGGTACTGATTGCTTTACCACAGTATTCAGTACCACCATAAATACTTAGTGAAAATAATGCCGCAGAGATATCGTCAAGATTATCAGTGAATCCTGTGACTTGTCGCGCACGCCCATCACTATTACCGTAATGATAAACTGCAATTTGTAGAGCCACGGGATTACCGTTGCGCTTGGCTTGGCTCAGGCCGGAAACAACATTCCAAAGTTGGCAGCGAGCTTGGTCAAGGAGACCACCCATTGACGCGCTCGTATCGAGCAGCAGGGCGACCTGCACCAACTCCTTCTCTGTGATGGCTGTCGATTGAGATGCGGCTTTGCTGGCCTTGGGCATTTTGATGTTGACGGGCTCAGCGTCCACGGAGGAGGCAAGCAGCATAGGTAGCAATAGGCTAAGTGAGGGATATTTCCAACTGTGTTTCATTTTTATGATGGGTATATTGTTTTGTTTGATGGCAAATGAATTTTCTAAATGCCTTACATTACAACATTCGCCCATCATGCGAATTTAGATTCAAAAAATCACAATTTAAAATCACAACCTAATGCCACCGCTCCGATGTGAGCAATAAATTCGATAAACCCTAACCCATGTTGACAATAAAAAGAATAAAATCGTGAAACTCATCTTCTGCTTCACAGTGACTTTTCCTACTCTACCAATGGCTGATAAAACTCGACCTCCCAAAGTCGAGAGAGGTTGTGCGGGGCTCCGGTGATGACGAGTCGGAGGTGCTTTGTTTTGACCGGGCCGAAGGTGGCGGACCAGACCGGGTCTTTGCACCCCTTGATCGCCGGCAGGGCGTCTTTCCAGGTTTTTCCATCGTCGTCGGAATACTGGATTTTAAAATCGCTGACAGGGTCGAGGACGCGGGCGCCGTTGTATCGGCCTGAGATCATACGCGCCGCTCCGAGATCGACTGCTTTGTCCCATCGGTATTCGATGATGTGCGGCATCTTACCCCCGCCTATCCAGCGGGCGCTATTGTCCTCGATTTTTCCGTTGCCGTCGTTGAGCAGCACGGTGCGGTCGACGTCACCAGCTTTCACAGGTCGGTTAGTGGTCAGTTTGGCGGTGCGTGCGAGATTGGTGCCGACACGTCCAAGCCACTTCGGCTGGGCGAGTCTGACCTGGCGCATGCTTGTTCCGTGTTCGCCTTGATTTGAGTAAGGGATGGTAGAGCCATCGATTTTCCCAACACCTTTGCGCATCCGTTTCTGGAGGTCGGTGAGGTGCTTCTGATAGACGCCACGAGGGTTGGTATTGAACTCCTTGCAGACGCTGGCTGCCATGCCAACAATTTCGCCTTGGGTGCCGCAGCTGCGCATGACGCGCACGGCGCCGAGCGCATCGTGGGTAACACTGATGCATCGACCCGCCATAAAGAGGTTGTCGATGTTGCGGGAATAGAGACAGCGGTAAGGCACCCAGAACGGGCGGTTTTCCTTGAAGGCCGGGAAGTAACCGTGTTTGGCATCGGAGATAAAGGCATCACCTTCGAACCCTTTGTTATACTTCGGGCTGGCGACGTGCAGGTCGTTATCCCAGCCGGTGGGTGCGGCGCCGTCGGGGAATTGTTTGTCTTCGTTGAGGTGTTTGACGTTGAGGATGACATCACCCATGAGTCGGCGGGATTCGCGCTTACCAAGAATATAGGCCGACCAGTTGAGCTGGTGGTTCGGTAGGACTTTGTCGACATTTTTCAGGGCATCCCAAGCGCCGTACATGGCACGGAAATTCCAGTCGCGCACGTATTCCATTTCCGTGATCGGATCGCGGTCGAATCCGCTTTCCCAGTACCATCCGCCGAGCTTGTTAGGGTCGGGTTTGATTTTACTGCGACCGGGGAATGGTTTGTCGGAGAGGTCGAGCGCCCACGGAGTGCGGGGAAACTTCACCACCTCAGCAGACTTGGTCGTGCCGGTGTTGATCGGATTCGTGTCCTTGCATTCGCAGACGTTCCAGAGGTTGCACGGGCCCATTTTGTTTTTGGCCTGGACTTCAAAATCAGCACCCGCGAGCGCGCCGATACAGGCGTCGCCAGTGCAGTCGGCAAACCATTTTCCACCGATGCGGACACGCCTTCCGGTGCGGATCTCGGTGGCGAGCACGGCACGGATTTGTTTGCCATCCATCTCGACGCCGTTACCCCGGTGTTCAAGGAAGAGAGTGATGTTAGACTCGCCCTTGACGACGGCGAGTTTTTTATCGTCCTCGTAAAGTTCGGCGGTATTGGTCGGGCCGTAGTGGGCGCGGTTATCGGCCTCGAGTTCGGCAACGACATCACCGACGCGGGGCCATGGTTCCTTGCTGCGTCCTCCTTGCAGCCAGACGCGGACTTCCGAGCTGTTGTTGCCGCCGAGGACGGGTCGGTCCTGGATCAGGGCGACTTTTAATCCGAGTCGCGCGGCAGTCACGGCGGCGCAGGTGCCGCCGATGCCTCCACCGGTGACCACGAGGTCAAACTCGCCGGCCGGTTCAGGATTTTCCGGCAATCCGAGACGCTGACGTCTAAACGCTGCCATCTCCGGATCTTTGTTAGGTGGGGTGAATGAGGGGTCGTTTGAGAATACGATCGCGTCGCATCGACCCTCGAAGCCAGTGAGATCGTGTAGCGTGAGATTGAGTTTCCCCTGGGGAAGATCGATCTTGCCTCCATCTTGCCAGTGCCACTCTGCGCCGACAGTTCCGAAGGTGATTTTGAGAGGTTTTTCGTTAACGAGCAGTTGGAACTTACCCGGTGTGCCGGGGGCTTTCCACTGCGCCACCCAGTCCTTGGTCCGCACCCAGACTTTGTAACTACCCGCCTTCGGGATGGAGACCTCTGTTTTGGCGTCTTTGACTGGGACTCCGAGTCCGTGGGCAAGCAGGTAGGGCGAACCCATCTGGTCCATGAACTGGGGATCGACGACCCAGCCTCCGGTGTCGGCAAAGCCCTCGGCTTCGACGAGGATTGGGCTTTGAGAATCGGCGGCGGCAAGGTTTCCGGCGGCGGTGATGCATGAGATCACGGCTAATCCGAAGCCGACGATTAGTCGACGAGGGGAAACGGTTGGAGAATTTGTGCGGTTTTGCATAATTTGGTTTATTGCGTTACTTCTGCTGCTTGCGGGGGAAGCTATGACTGATACGAGCGGCGTGCCAGTCCTTTTTTCAAACCACGAATGGGGTGAATCTTTCTTAGGTTGCTAATTCAGTTTTGAACCACGGAAAAACACGGAATACACGGAATACACGGAATACACGGAAGTTCTTGGGTTGTTCATTCACCATTCTATTGGCGGAGCCTGTCTTACTTGGTTTTTGGAGTTTGGTATTTGGAGTTTATCCCCCTTGGTCTTTGGAGTTTGAAACTTGGAGTTTAATGCCTTATGGGGGGTGTTCTAACTGATGACTGCTATTCCTCCTTTTTTTTCTCGGGCATTCGGAAGTCAGAGAATGACCTGATCTTTGGAGCTCGTCGTTTTCCTTCATCGTAGACAAACACAATGCAGCGGGATCGCGGATCGTGGCGCCACTGACTTTCGATCAGGGGATGCGTCCGCTTGTCACCAGGAACGCGGAAGTAGATCTCAGCTGGGTAGCTACCTTTCCCGCGGGCGGGTTCTTTGACGAGAACCGTTTTCTTGGGTGGCAGTTTGAGATATTCTTTGCCGATTTTCCCCACGAGATATTTCGGGGTGAGGTTGAACCAGAGCATTTCGCCGCGACCGATCTTATCGTCGTTTGCATTCACAAGCAGCATACGCAGGGGAAGAATCTTGTTAGCTGGATCACGGGCGATGAGAAGATAGAAATCCAAGGCAGCCGCGGGAACGATGATCGAAGGAGCTCCTGCGGGGATACTCTCGGGATCATCCACGGGCGAAGTGAGAAGCCAGAGTTTGACTTTTCCCGGACGGACCTTGTAAACGGGTGAGAGGCTCAGTCGGGGTAGTTGGATTTTCTGGGATCGTTTTCCATCGAAAAGGTAGTAGTCACTGGCAGCCTGCTGTGGTCCGTTGAGAAACACCGTGCGGCATGTGTGCTCACGCTCCTGTGCGGTGAGTATGGGGGCGAGGAAAAGTAGGATTAGAATGAATCTCATAGGTTGCTGGGCGTATTCCACAACGTAGGTGTTCTTCGGTAAATTACACTTCGTCAGCATTCAGCCAGCGGAAGGAAATGATGTTAAAGCGGCGACCGAAAGTTTGGTTAGCCAGCTTCGTAGGAATCGTTGTGATGTCTGCTCCATCTGCAGGATCCAAGAAATCCCTCGTGCGCTGCACCGTCGCAACGCACCAGGCACGGGCACGGACGGTGCCATCCGCCGCACGGGACTCACCGTAGGCGCGGATGGTAAAAGTATCGTCGCGCGCCGAGAGAATCGGCGCGAGTGGGCGAAGAATATCCGCCTGACGTGTCCAGCCAGGCAGGCCATAGGTGTTGTGGCCGACGGCAGCTTCAGGAAATACATAGTCGTCCTTGCCAGGAGGATTAGCAACAGAGGGTTCAGACTCGTCCTGCATGATCTCGAACGGATTCAACGAGTTGTCGGCCGTAAGTTCGTTCAGCGCAGTCTGGATAGCTCCGGCCAGGGCAAGATCTGTATCATTGGATAGCTGACGGTTCACAAATTCAGAAAGGGAAAGAAACGGGCCACGTTGCCGGACTTGCTCGACGATTTTTTCGGCGAGGAAATTCAACATATCATCGGTAAAGACCCGGTATCCGCCAAACTCGGTGGTTGCAAAATAGCCGTTGTTTTCAGCCGGCTCACCAGCTTCTTGATCACCTGCCACGCTGATGCGGCTGACGGCATAGTCTGTATCCTCGGACAGGACAATACTCCCGTCTGCTTTGGTATAGGGAATCTTATGATTCCGGGCGTGCCCCAGCAGTGCCCGCCAGGCTTTTACCGAGGTGGAATTGACGTTAAACATACCCTGCACCTCCAGACGGGAGGCGATGGTTTTCCATGAGTCACTTGGCTGGACTTCATCCGTGTAAATCTCGCCAGCTTTGGCGGCATCAGTGACCTGATCCTCTTGAATGGCAAGGTAAGACCGGTTGGTCAAGGGATCCTCACCCGTCAGAAAATCAATATAGTTCTGGCGCAGATCGCTTCCACCTGTTGGGCCGAAGCCACTAGGCTGCGGCGCGATGGAGGAGAAGAACCAGTCATCAAAAAGAATATGGTTCGCGCAATAGGAATCATCCTGCTGCTCGTTGTTGCGAGTATTGGCTCGCAAATTGCCAGCTGCGTTCACGACTGAATCTTTCGGTAACAATGGGGCAGCGTCTGAATTCGCTACAATGTTGGTAGCGTGGGGTGGCAGTGGGTTCGAACCTCTAACCTGCCAGTGGGTCAGGTCTGCCAATGAGGCCAAGGGGCGGGCGGGAAGCTCGGCAAACATAATACGTGAGAGACCCTCCGCCTTACGAACGCCAGTAACGATGTAGCTGCTGTTCGTTTCGTTATCTGCATTGGGCAGCATATCATCCGCCGGACCAGAGCCATGCGGCACGAAACTGAAGTCCCAGGGATGGTTAATGAGATTCTCGCCACCCAGATGAGTATCGACAAACCTCGTGTTAGCCGAACCAAAGAAGCTAACAACGGGATTAGCCTGAACCATTCCCTTGGTAGCTGTAGCCTTGTGATTGGAGATACGGGACCCGAGAATCATGGACAGAAATGGTTTCGGCGTGTCCTCACATTCGTCCAGAGTTGTGTCAGCCAAACCAGTGATGGGTGGATAAATAGTATCCGCATCTGCCTGCGTGTAATATGCCGACCACCATCCGTGTGAGTTCCTGCCACCGTGAGTGCCGCCAATAAGTGGCTGGAAGCCGATGCCACAAGCGTATTTTTTGTCAGGGTCAGAAAGGCCACTTAATCCCGAGGGGACATCGAATTTGGCATCTACTTCCATACGGGTGCCACCAGGTAAAGAAACCTTATCCTTATAGGCATCAGTGTTCTCATAGACTCCAGTTTGTAGCCTCCGATCCAGAGCATAATAAACTCCACCTTCCGTTCGGACGCCTGGGCTCAATGGGATATTGCCAAATACCACTCCCCCATAGTGAGTCGCTTCTACTTTATAGTCTGCGGAGGGGCTGAAGATTCGGGTTTCGCCTGGCTCAAGAATAATAGGGTTTTCCGTGAACGAGAGATTTGTTCCCCAAGTCCCCCCGGAGGTGAGATAGCGACTGTTGTAAGTATCACCCTTGCCTGTATGAACAGCCCAGTATTCTCCAGCACCTTGAAGAGAAGCTCCAGAGAGCTTGTGAAGCAAGGCGATCGGGATGATACTAGGAAGGTTCATATTAAGGCTTTGATCCAATGTAAGCCGGATATTATAAGGGTTCCAAAGGGTCAAAACTGGCGTGTAAAGCACGGCTGGCCGATATTTTCCAGGTGCAGCGCCCACGGTGGTGGCAGAGTGAGAAACAATCACCTGATAGCGAGCAACTTGGGGCAGCAACTGCACATTGTGGAAAGTTTGGGTAATGTTCTCATCACCCACTTTGATCCAGCTCTGATATTTTATATCTGGTACGCGTGAGCCACTTGAGCTCATCTTTTTATAAAGCGTGGCATAGCTTTTTAGGTGCGCCCAGCTTGCCACTGAACCACGTTCGGTAAAAAAAGCCCTTCCCCCTGTATTCTGAGTAACAGCATGGTAGTCCGCCCAGTGATACAGCATGCTGTTAGACGGTTTATAATCAACATCACTTGCAGGCCGGGTATATTCAAGGTTTTCGGTCGGGCTGATTTTGAAAAACTCTAACCCTGATGTCGGCTGTGCATCCCATTTTTCAGTAAGCAGGGAGAAATCTTTTCTCCAACCACCGGTGGCGACGTTGGTGAGCAGACCCATGGAGTTAGAGGATAGGTCGTGGAAGCTTTGGGTGGGAGTGATTGAAACGTCGGGCCCATCGGCGATGAAATCTGCGCTGCCGCGAGTCACCGCTTTGTTGCCGAGTGTGGGGTCGTCTAAAATTGGATCCAGGCTGAAGGGTTCGGTATCAGCCACGGCGTGGCTGCGATTACGATCAGCCCATTCGGCGGCGGTGGAGTTGCTCTCATCATAGGGCTGGGGAATGCGGGCTTTTTGGTTTTCACCGGAAATCCACCAAGCCATGGCTCCGTCCGAGCCGACGCCTTGGGGAATGCAGTGCACTTGGCGAGTGTCTGAATCAGCTAGAGTCCCCGCCGCCAGCAGTGGCACGGTTCCAGCCGAGGGAGTTTTCTGAATCAGAGAGGGAGCGTCAGCCGGCAAGGAGTTTTCATCTGCACCGGAAACCAGCCAAGAGACGAAACGCCCGCTGTCCGAGACCGAAGCTGATTTCGTTTTTGAGCTGTAGTCAGGCGCCTTGGGGCGGCCTTTGAGCGTGCCCGATGCCTCATGATCAGTGCCTTCCCAACTGCGCCAAACTCCGAGGGCGAGAGGGTAAGAATCATCCAGAATATCTGCCGGAGCCGTGATCCTCATATCAGAGCCAGCGTGCTTTTGTAAATTTCCGATGGCGAGCATCAGAGCCACCCGTGCGTTCGCTTGAGCCTCTGCCATCGCTCGGCCATTCTGGCTCTCACGCAGCTCGATGGTGCTCAGGCTCAGCATCGCCAGGGCAATCATCACCAGCAATACCATCACCGAGATGGTTGCGATCAGGGCGAAGCCAGATTCCACAGCAGACATCGAACCCCTTTGAAGACGACGAGGAGAGGGTTCGGTTGGTTTGAAGGATTTTTTTAGCCGGATCATACTTCATTATTGTAGCTTTAATGTAACTACTCACTTAGGGAAGCACGCAAAGGGCACAATCGTTACAAGTTTGTGTGGATTATCCGATTTTTAAACCGGCTGGTAGTTCTCTCCCTTTGAATTGAGCACGGAGGATTTGATCTGTGTAAATCAGTGCCATCTGTGTTCGCTTTTTCTTTGTTGTTAGCGAGTTCACCGGATCGATCTACCGTGGGTAAACCGGAATTAATCGCGACTTGGCACGCATCTGGCCCGGTATGACCTGAAATTCTAAGATCCATCAGAAAACTGCGCAGCCTTGAATAGCCGATTCAACGATGGTTAGAAATTTGCTGTGTTGCTCGGGTGACGGTTTAAGGCGAGGGTTTGGACGGGGAATGGTCGGTGACGTGATAGAGCACCAAAGCTGAGTCCCTCCTTCGCTGAAAGCTATGGCGGGCAGGCAAGCCTCAGCACTCCATAGAAAAACCCCACGTGCCGTGTGACTGGGCGTGGGGTTGAAGGATGCTTGGTTTTCCGAGGCCGGGTTACTTGCGGCGACGGCGTCCAGACGGCCAATCCACAATCCACAATCCACGGACCCCGCTCTTATGCTAGGCATTGAAGGGGTTTTTTGTCTTCAATCCCGTGTGGTTAAAATCTTTCTCGTTTCTGGTTGCCACCACCAGCGAGTTCCTAAGAGCGGTTGCTGCAATTTGGCTGTCAAGGCTTGGAAGACGGATGCCTTTGCGTTCAGACTTCGCCTGCAACTGTCCCCAGATGGTGGCTACCGAGGTATTGTAATTCAAAACACGGCCTTGCATCCGGGCAATGAGCGCCGAGAGCCACGTCTGAAACGCTCTCTTACGTCTTCCATCAGCTAAACGATCAATTCCGTATTTGAGTTCACCGATCGTCACGGTAGAGACGTAGAGTGATGCCTCGTGCTCTCTCATCCAAGCAATGACTTGAGGATTAGGCTCCTTCTTCAAGATTTCACTCCACACATTCGTATCTACTAAATAGGCAGTCATGCTAGTCTTCGATAAGAGGAATAGTTGGCAAGTCGCGGGCACGATCCGGAATATCCAGCTCTCCCGGGGCACTGAGTAAGAGGTCGACTAATCCTGAATTCGGAGGGCTAGAAATTCGCCTTAGCAGAATGGTATCGTTATCCTCGATAAATATTTCAAAATCGTCCCCTGGGCATAGTTTGAGGCGATCCCTCACAGATGCAGGTAGGACGAGTTGCCCTTTTTGGGATAATACCGTGGTCATGAAGTAAGAATATCTTACTTTTTGATAAGCGTCAAGATTTCTTCCTATCGGGCAAAACACCAAGCCATGTGGTACCATTGCTAGTATCTAGCCCCAGAGTGAATCCATATCCCTCTCCGCGGCTCTGCGCGAGGTTTCCACCTCAGCATCTTCAAACTTCAAACTGCCCAGAGGGCGCAAAAAACCCCACGCGCCGTGTGACGGGGCGTGGGGTTGAAGGATGGTTGGTTTTCCGAGGCCGGGTTACTTGCGGCGACGGAGGACCTGTCGCGCCATAGCCGTTATTTACGGCGACGGAGGATGAGTGCGACAGGTGGGTTGCGGGTTCATTTTGCAGCCTGACGGGCTGATCCATACTAGCCCAGGGCAGCGCCTGGGTGGGTTGTGGTAGTGGGTGGCAGGCTGAAAGTTTGCATCATAGATGGCTGGTTGGCCCGGTAGTCTATGAGGCAGACTTTCAGCCTGCGATGTGTTTTGCGACACCTAACCCAGGGCGGCGACCAATGGATCTGGTCTTGCCCTGGGCTAGTATGAGTGAACCCGTTGGGCTCAGGAGCGCTGCGGGCGGTTTTCAGTTGTGGGTTATCACGTAGAAGGGCTTTGTAAGCTCTTTGCGCTTCCAGAGAAGAGGTTGGAAACCTCTTTTACGTTCGCGTGGGCGACGGGGCTGGAAGCCCCGGCCACAGAAAAAACCCCACGCGCCGTGTGACGGGGCGTGGGGTTGAAGGATGGTTGGTTTTCCGAGGCCGGGTTACTTGCGGCGGCGGAGGACCTGTCCGCCATAGCCGTTACTTACGGCGACGGAGGATGAGTGCGAGTCCACCAAGGCCGAGAAGGGCGGTGGTGGTGGGCTCGGGGACTGCATCTACAATCTGGACGCCCGCGACGGCGGAAATGTCTTCCGCTCCGCCAGCGAGAAACCATGTTCCGGAAATCGTGCCGCCCACAGCCTCGACACCGATAAAGTCTTGGTCACCGTCGGCATCATGAGTACCGCTCGCCCCGACACCGTTACCAGCGTCAAATCCGGCAACTCCAGTGTTCGGTCTCCGGGTTTGATCCGTGTTCTTATTATACCAGGTCATGTCATAAAAAGCACCGGGAGTGAGCCCCGTGATGGTCCATGCAATGTCCGTGACGCCTGCCAAATGGGTGCCGATCCGTATTCCTTGAGCGCCCACGCCAAGCTGTATTGTTTCGACCACATCACCGCGAGTTCCTGTCGTGTTCTGCCAGCCGTTAGTAGGAACAAACGTGAGTGTGACGCCGTTATTCGTGGCAGACGGGGTGCCGGTATTGATAATCGACCAATCCGCCGTCGTGCCGGTGATTTGAAGGCCGTTGTCGTTGGCACCGTTTGTGCCCGTGCCCATGTCACCCGAGATGACGCCGCCTTGCAGGTTAAAGCTGTAGACAGCCGCGTTGGCAGAAAAAGTGAGCCCGGCAAATGCCGCGAGTGGCAGGAGTGTTTTGATTGATTTATTCATTTTCATGATTCGTTTGTTGTTATAGTTGGTTTATTTGTGTGGTTAAATGCGGGGCCTAATGCTCCAGCACATAAGGGAAGCACGAAAAGAGAGTAAACGTTACAAAGTTTTTGATCCTTTTTCCGGTTTTTTATCCGGAGGCATCTTTACAAGGCGATTACTCAGCGATCACGGTCACCCGCACGTTGTCGAGATCGAGGTAGCCGGGGTCTTTGCCGGGGACTTGGTTGGGGGCGATCTCAATGACGAGGGGGGCGCCGGGCTCCACGCTCTCGGGCAGGGTGGAGGAATCCCACGAGAATCCGACGTTGGTCACGCTGTTCGGCGGGCCGGGCGGGGTGTCGTCGCTGAGTTCGGCGAGGATGGCGTCACCGGATACCAAGCGGATGGTGTAGCCGAGGAAGGTGGTGGGGGTTTTTGCTTCGTCATCCCGCACGCCGATGGCTACGCTCACGGTGTAGCGGCTCGCCGGCGCGATGGGACCGAGTTCGTGGCGGAGTTTGCTGGATGATTGGGGTTGGCGGAAAGTGGCCATGGTCGGTCCGCGCATAGCTCCGATCATGCCCCGCCCCTGGTCCCGAAGGTTGTCATCGGTGTAGTAGCTGCCGTCACCGCCGGGGTTGAATAGTCCCGTTGAGAGATCGGCAGTCCAGTTCCCGACCCAGCCCATGGGCATTGCGCCTTCCTCGATGCCGGCTGGTGGGTTGATGGTCAGGGTGTTTCCATCGATGGAGAGGCGGGGGTCACCCACGACGAGTTTGGATTCGATCCAATCGGTGGTGTTGCGGATGAAGACGCGTCCGGTGCCCAGTTTGATGGGTTCGCCGAAGGTGATTTTGAGCATTTGGCCTGGAGTCACTTGGTGGAAGTCACGGGAGGGGTGGAGGGAGAGGGCCGTGAGCGGGGAGTCGTCCTGGGTGGTGCGGGCGGGTTCGGGCTTTGCATCAGGATCCGGAGAAAATGTCCAGGCGTCCGGGCCGTTGATTCCGGGGAAGGGATTATTGGCGAGGTCGGTGAGGGCACCGGCGGCGATTTCCACGGAGCAGGCGGTGCTTGGTTGCTTGTCGGGTCGGATGGTGAGGATCGAACTGCGGACGCTTATTTTGTCGGAGTTCATGGAGATTGTTTCGAGAATCTCGCCTCCGGCGAACTCTCTGATCACGATGTTGCCGGTGCCTCGCTGCACGGGTTCGTTGAACTGCACCGTCAGCCTGTTGAGCGGTGCAGTCCCGAGCGCATTGTGGGGAGGGTGTAGGCGGGTCACGGCGGGCGGCATCGAGTCGGGCACGCCGGAAATGCCGATCTGGACGCCGGCAACGGCGGTGATGATGTCTTCTCCTCCGTCGCGGAACCAGGTTCCGGAAATCGTGCCGTTGGCATCGGCCTGCACGCCGATGAAGTTCTGGTCTCGGTCGGCGTCGAGCGGAGCGCTCGCGCCGATGCCGTTTCCGGCGTCAAAGCCATCGATGCCGGTATGTGGTGTGCGCTTCTCGTTCAGATTCTTGCTGTACCAGATCATGTCATAGAAGGCATGGGGGGTGAGGCCGGTCAGGGTCCAGGGGAGATCTCCGCTGGTGATGTCGGGGTAGATTCGGAGCCCACCAGATCCCATGCTGCCGCGGGTACCATGGGTGTTTTGCCAACCGTTGGCGGGGTCGAAGGTGAGGGTTATGCCGTTGCTTGTGGTGGAGGGTGTGTCGGTGGTGATGTTTGCCCAGGTGCCGTGGGTGCCGGTGAATTGAAGTCCGTCCTGGTTGCTTTCGGTAGGGACGTCACCGGCGACGAGGCGTGTCTGGTTGCCCAGATTGAAGCTGGCCAGGACCAGGCCTGCCGGACCGCGCGAGGGGGTGGTGAAGCTCCAGGTTTCGTTGTCAGCGATTCCCGGAAAGCGGTTTCTGGAAAAGCCGCGGATGACGGCAG
>Ga0222717_10002994_pt1 | contig 12863 bp, 10 predicted proteins | sample C33_18DmetaG_FD_165053 | JGI IMG/M metagenome (GOLD analysis project Ga0222717, IMG submission 165053) | Estuarine water microbial communities from San Francisco Bay, California, United States - C33_18D | ecosystem: Environmental > Aquatic > Marine > Unclassified | place: USA: California...
TGAAGAGTTCGAGGGTTTGGGGATACTGTATTTTGACCCAGTGTTCCTTAAGTTTTACAGGTGGTGATCCAAGCACGTTTGTAAGGTTTAAACCCGAGGACGAGAGCGCTAAAAAGGATGTGAGTAAATCATCGTATCGAGTGTAAATTATTTCTGTTGAGTTGGCGAGAGCTCAGATGACTTCTTCGAAGCAGTGCCTTCGTGGGCATCAAGGCGCAGAGTCTTGTTTTGCTTTGTAGTCTTTCTTTTTGTGGCGAATCCTCTAATGGGATGGATGAGGACATGGTTGCGGTGTTCTTCGAACCTGTCCAAGGTTTTATTGTAATTGGGTGTCAATCGGTAAAGAGGAGAGAAGTCTTGTCGGCTAGATCTTATTTAGGAAGTTTCCACGATGATTTTCTATCAATAAAAAGTGAAATATTTCGCTTCGGGAAGGTCAGGAAATCGGGGTGAATGACAAATTTCTCCTAGGATCATTCTGTGTGACTGGGAGCCTAGGTTTAAAGAACCGAAGTCCCAAAAAGCTACGGGACTCTTCCTGAAAGGAATTAAAGTTCAGCTTGAACGAGGTAAATCTTGCAAAATGTTTGTGGCTTGAAAGGGAACGCTGGTCTGCGAGGATAGCGTGCATAATGAAGAGACGATTACTCTCACTATCTCTGCCGGTTATTCTATTGGCTGGAATATCCTGGTTTGGTCAGGTGAAGGCCGGGCTTGCTCAGGAAAAGAGTATGAAGCCCGGAATTAACGAAAAATTCCTCGATCCTGAACTTAAGGTGGATGATTGGCTAAAGAGATTTGAAGTTGAAAGCCGCGAAGTTTTTCACGAGAAAGAAGCAGTATTGAAGGCCTGTGGAATTAAAAAAGGGATGGTAGTGGCTGACATTGGGGCCGGGACTGGTCTTTATTCCCGACTCTTTGCAGAGGCTGTGGGACCGGAAGGTTGGGTTGCAGCAGTCGATATCTCAGGGCCGTTCTTGAAGCATATTGTGGCTCGTGCAGAGCAGGAGGGGCAGAAGAATATCACTGCGATCCTGAGTCCCGAGAACTCGGTATCCTTGCCTTTGAACTCAGTTGATGTGGCCTTTATTTGCGACACGTATCATCACTTTGAATTTCCCCGTGGAACAATGGAATCCTTGCTTGGATCTCTAAAGCAAGGTGGAACGGTGGTTGTGATTGATTTTGAAAGGATCGAAGGGGTGTCTCGTAAGTGGCTCCTAGGTCACGTTCGCGCCGGGAAGGAAGTGTTTCGAAAGGAGATCGAAGACGCTGGGTTGACATTTGTGGAGGAACTTAAAATCGACGGTTTCAAGGAGAATTACTTTTTGCGATTTCGTAAGGATTGATGCGTGGGGCCAATAATAGAGGCTTTGGCTTTTGGACGCTGACCTTTTTGGTGGTCGCTAACATGGTAGGGGCTGGAGTTTTTACGACTTCGGGATTCACGCTGGTGTCGCTCGGTGATCCTTGGTTAGTGATGCTGGCTTGGTTGGTGGCTGGAGCTATCGCTTTGTGCGGAGCCTTCAGCTACGGCCTGCTGGTCAAACAAATGCCGGTTTCGGGTGGTGAATATGCGTTCTTGTCATCCTCGGGATTTCCCTTTGTGGGATTCGTCGCTGGGTGGGTTTCGCTTTTGGCGGGATTTAGTGGCGCGATTGCCTATGCGGCGCTGGCTTTTGAAGAATATTTACCCGGTGATCTCCCTCATAAGCTGCCGGCGGTAATCGTAGTGGTTCTAGGAGCGTTGACGCATGGAGGGAAGAGGGCAGTGGGAGCGTTGACACAGAATATTGCGGTTGGACTAAAGTTGACCTTATTAGCAGTAATATTGTACTATGGGACATGGTGTATGGCTTCTCTGGAATGGCAGAACACTGCTCCGCGAAGTCCGGCTGATGGCTCCATTATCTTAAACTTTGCCCAAGCCCTGATTTGGATTTCACTCAGTTACTCTGGATTTAATGCGGCTGTCTATATCGCGGGAGAATCGAAGTCTTCTCATGTAGTCGCAAAGTCACTGATAGCAGGCACCTCAATTGTGATTTTGTTTTACCTTATGTTGAATGGTCTCTTTGTCCTAGCTCCCCCAAAAGAGGTGGTTCTAGGCCAAGCCGATGTGGCGGCGCTGGCTGCGGGCTGGATTGGTGGTGGGCGTTTTGAAAACTTTGTCCGCTTTGTCATTTTGCTGGCTCTTCTGACATCGGTTTTGAGTATGATGATGGCTGGGCCGCGCGTTTATGGCAAAATGGCGGGAGATGGGTTGTTACCCAAGTTTTTTGGGTTGCAGGGCGAAAAGGTTTGGCCTGCGGTTTCCTTACAGATGGGAGTAGCCCTAATCTTGATATTTTTCGGGAGTTTACAGGATCTCCTTGGCTATCTCGGTTTGACCTTGTCACTCTGTGCTGCAGCTTCGGTTCTTTGCCTTTTCCTCGGCGCGCATCGAGGCCTTGTTAAAGGTTGGAAGGCAGTCCCTCCTTTATTGTTCATTTTAGCCACCTTGATTTCGGCCATCCTACTAATGATTCGTGATCCCTGGCAGGCTTTGGGGACGATTGTGACTTTGTTAATAGGAGTAGTTGGTTTCTTGATTTTAAGAAGTTCGTGGGTTCGGAAGTAAAATGTTAGACGAATAGCCGCAGGGTGGACCGATCAGCGATGTTTCCGCATGCGATCATGATTTATTAGCGAATGACTTTTTAGCGAACAGACAAATGAGGTCCCAACCTTGAGCTTAAAGTTCAATTATAACGAAAGCGCAGAGAAGAATCTCTGAAGTGGTGACTCGGTGATTCTCCAGACAATTGGAGATTTTAGTTAGCGCCCCCGCTGAGAATTGAGAATCTCAGCCTTAGTTTCTGATGAAAGTCCACTTTCAGTGAGCCAAGTTCTCGCCTCCTCTGGTTTACGACGGTAGTAGGCGAAGCCTACCTTTTTTAGAGATTCGTTCCGTATTGTCGGGTCTTGAATATCTTGGGCCCATGCTATTGCCGTCTTGGGGTCCTGCCATGCATATCCTTCGGCAAAGCCGCGGATAGCGGAGTCGCGTTTCGGTGAATTTGGCATAGAAAGAAGGTAATTGCCGGCAGCAATGGGGTCGCGATCCTCCCAGTCACCGAAGGCTGAATTGAGTCCTGCCTTTTGACCCTGCCCTTCTGGAAGTTTCTCGAGCCAAGAGACAGCTGCAAGAGGCTCGCGCTCGGCCCATTTTTTACCGACTTCGGCGACTGCGCGCGTCGCATATTCTTCAGCTGCAAATTCCTGAATCCAACCCGCAGCGGATGCCGGATTGGTCCGTGCGTAACTTTCGGCTACCTCTCCCATAGCAGAGCCCTTTAGCGGCCCATCTTTTAAGGTCGTGACCCAATCGGATGCTGCAATTGAGCCGTCCTGGCGAATGACCTCGTTGGCAACGGTTTCCATCAAGCGTGGCGCATCACTTCGTCCTTCGGCAAGAAGTTTTGAGACATAGTTCGTAGCTTCGTCGCGATTACGATCGGCTAACCCAGCTACTACGCCTTTTTCTAGGTGTAACCGCTGAGTCCTCAACATGTTATCTGGGCCATGGGCTAGGTCTTGGGGAAGTTGGTCAAGGAAGGCTATTGCACCGGTCGGATCTGTGGATGCCCAACCGCTGATTACAGAGTAGAGATCTATCTTCTCCGCGGTGAGTGAGGTGGAGAAAGCAGCTTCACCTGCAATTGTGCCCCAAGCGTAATTGAAGTCACGCCATTCAGAGTCGCGATCATTAACTCCAGCAGCTATCAGTTCTTCACGAATTTGCACTGCGTTTTCGCTGGTCATTCCAGATAGGAGATGGCTGAAGGCAAGGCGACGTTTGAGTTGATTGGGATCTTTTAAAGCCATCGCAGCGAGGCTTTCGAATCCTAATTCTAAAAATGAAGTTGTTTCGAGTAGTTTGGAAATAGGATCGTTTTCGACGGAATTGGATCGAGTTAATGTGGTTCTTGGCATTTCCGTTTCTGAGGGAGCGGGCGAAGTAGATTGACCACGGGTAGCTTGATCATGAGTTTTTGATGTTCGACTGTCCGCCGTGGCTGATTTCTGCCAAGCCGTGCCAGCGAAAAATGCCGCCACCATCACGGTGGCCCAAAATCCATGGACGATAACTGGTTTAGGAAGCATGATGAATCCTAATCAAATTTTCTAAAATAACAAATCCCCAGCAAGGATCCTCCTAACTGGGGCTTTGCGATTGAGAATTTTGAAGGAATAGGATCTTAAGTAGCCTGACTTCCGCGTGCCACGACGACCTTACCGGTTCGGATGGTCTCGATGACTTCGAATTGACCGAGCATAAGAACGACGGCGTCGATCTTACTGGTGGTTCCTGTGAACATGGCAATCATAGACTTTGGAGTCATGTCGACGGTCTTGCCGGCGAAGTGTTCAATGACCTGAAGAGCAGCTGAACGTTCATCTTTGTCCGCAATGATTTTCACTAAAAGCATCTCGCGAACGACTGAGTTTTCAGCGGTGTGTTCGAAACAATGAATCACGTCGATAAGCTTGTTCACCTGCTTGATGATTTGTTCGAGTCCCTGGGGATTTCCAGAGATGTCGATGGTCATTCTAGAGAAGGCCCCGGTGCGGCCCTCGGAGACCACGAGCGAATCTATATTATAAGCTCTCCGAGAGAAGACCTGGCAAATACGCATCAGGACTCCTGGGCTATTGTTTACGAGAATGGAAAGCGTGTTTGAAGCTCCGCGAGCGGTGCTCTCTATTGGAGTGTCGGTAGTGACAATCGTTTTAGACATTTTTAAAGGGTGTGTGAGATGGTGAATAGCTTAAAAGCTTAGGTGGATCCGACTGGCTTTGCCATTTGAGTTTTTGGCGGTTCAGTAATCATGTCTTCGAGAGCAGCTCCAGCAGGAATCATGGGAAAGACGTTCTCGTATTTGACGCATTCGGCGTGAATCAAAATGGGTCCATCGTTGTAGGCTAGCGCTTCTTCAATTTTACGCTGACAGTCGGCGGGACGCTTGAAGTGGACACTGGGGATGCCGTAAGCAGCAGCCAGTTTACAGAAGTCTGGGTTACCCTCGAGGTCGACGCCGGATTCCCGATTCTCGAAGAAAAGTTCCTGCCATTGGCGAACCATGCCGAGGTAGTGGTTATTGAGAACCACAATCTTGATGGGGAGCTTGTGAATCGCGGCGGTCGCTAGTTCAAAAAGAGTCATCTGAAAACCACCATCACCAGAGATTGAGATAACGGTTTTTTCTGGGTGGGCAAGTTGAGCGCCAATAGCGGCGGGGAAACCAAATCCCATAGTGCCGGCGCCTCCGGAGGAGAGCCAGTGATACGATTCGTTATTCTTATAGAATTGAGCGGCCCACATTTGGTGCTGACCAACATCGGTAGAGACAATAGCCTTGCCTTCTGTTTGTTCGTATAATTCTTCGATGACCTGTTGCATGCGGAGCCCGCCTTGCTTCTTGTAGCTGAGAGGAAATTTCTTTTTATAACCGCCAAGAGTCTTGAGCCAGGCTGCGGTATCCAGTTCTTCGATCTCTTGGTTGAGGAGAGTGAGAGCTGCCTTTGCGTCTCCGACGATTTGGATGTCGGGAACAATCATTTTATCCATTTCCGCTGGATCGATATCAATGTGGATTATTTTGGCATCTGCACAAAATTTATCGGGCTGCCCAATAATCCGATCGTCAAATCGAGAGCCGACGTTGAGGAGGAGGTCACACTCGACCATCGCCTTGTTTGCGTAGGCAGTGCCGTGCATCCCAAGCATTCCGAGGCTTAGATCGTGAGTTTCAGGAAAGACTCCTTTGCCAAGAAGAGTTGAAGTGACGGGGCAATTGAGTTTGGTTGCAAGCTCCATTAGCTCTTTGTCGGCGCGCGAAATCATGGTGCCTTGACCCGCAAGAATCACAGGGCGCTTGGCCTTTTTAATGAGCGCTACAGCTTCCTCTATCCTGAATGGGTCGATATTGAGAGATTCATATGGATCATAACCTGGGAGGTCGAGTTCGGGATCCATTGTCGCGGTGAAATCACCAGAGGATACATCCTTCGGAACATCGATGAGGACTGGACCTGGGCGACCAGTGGTTGCGATATGGTAAGCCTCTTTAGTGACACGGACTAAGTCGTTGGTCTCTTTGACAAGGTAATTGTGCTTCACTACGGGGATGGTGATTCCGAAAATATCGGCTTCTTGAAAAGCATCCTTTCCAAGCATCCAGGTCACTTGTTGTCCGCAAATCACAAGCATTGGAACCGAGTCCATTTGAGCGGTCATAAGACCGGTCACGGTATTTCCCGCACCGGGCCCGGAAGTAACTAGGACGGCGGCTGGTTTCCCAGTCGCGCGAGCATAGCCGTCAGCCATGTGGACTGCTCCTTGTTCGTGGCGAACAAGAATAAACTTCATTTTAGTTTCGACTGTTTCCAGGGCGTCAAAAATTGGGATAGCTGCTCCGCCAGAGTAGCCGAATACAAATTCTATGCCGAGATCGTCGAGCGTTTTGATAAGAGCTTGAGCTCCGTCGAGTGTTTGATTGCTCATGAGGTTTTAGGGATTTCCCTGAAAAAAGGGGAAAGTGAGGTTTTGGGCAAGTGAAAATTGATAAAAAACAGCGAAACACGGGGTGAATTCAACTTATTAACAGTGAAAACTGCCATCTAGCGGTCAAAAATAGAATTTTTCACGTTTTGAGTTTAGGAAATCCTCCTACTGAGCTTGGTATGCTGCTTCATGATCAATACGGAATGACCAACGTATGACTGGTTCGTAATTTTCCTTACCTTTGAGACGCCACTGAGTTGTTACCTCGCAAAGTGGCTGTCTAAGGGGGCGGCTCACGGTCCATCTATAAAGGAAAGACATGGTGTCAGCTTTCAGCGGAACTTTGCCGAACCCAGCGACCCGCATGACGACCGATTCGGGATCAAGATCTTTTACGCCTGAGAGATCTATTTCAATGTCTGGAAGGCGTGAAGCAATGATTTCTCCGGGTTCAGGTTTGGTTGGGTGTGGCAGGGAAATTGGGATAGCGGTAACTCTAGCCCCATTGCGGAAAACCATTGCGGCGTTGAAGGCGGCATCGTGATTTCCAAGCACGATATAACGTGGCAAAGTATAACGGGTGGAATCCCGCCGAATCTTCCCCGGTTTTACCGTAAAAAGCTGGTTATATCCAAATTCTTCCGCGAGCGGGAACATTTCGTCTGTATAGTAACCGCCGGGGTATGCGTAGGTGTTCACCTTGATTTTGAATGTGTCATCGAGAAACTTTTTCGAGTTTCCTAACTCGTTGCGAAGGAATTTTTCGTAGGCTTCTGGACCCTCCTTGGCTGCTTTTTTAATTTTGCTTGGGAATGGGTGGCTGACCGAGTGAGATCCGATGGTGCAGAGCTTGCTGGAGACCATTTCGCGAATCATGGAGAGGGAGAGGGCCCGGCCACCGCGATTGGACCCCACGTAGTTTTTATAAAGAAAGATTGTAAAGGGGAGTTTGAGCTCCTTCATGATGGGAAAGGCTTCGGTGTAAACTGATCTCCAGCCATCATCCATAGTGATGAGAATCGATTGGGGTGGGAGTTCTCCCTCGCCACGACGCCAAGCGAGGAACTGCTCAAGCGTGATCACCGAAATGTTGGATTTTCTAATAGCTTCCATCTGGCTCCGGAATTTTGAGGTGGGGATCCTCATTTGCGTTGCGGGCAGGGTCTTATGGAAAACGTGATAGCCTAAAACAGCGACGCGGGAGCCATCATCGTCAAAGACCTCTTTTGCGGGAGGGTTACGGTCAGTCGCGGCAATTGGTGCTTCTTGCGCGTGAAGGCCGTAGCAAAAGATGCCCATCATAAGGGTGATTTGGACGACTGTCATTGAGTGGAAGGTTTAGTTTCTTAAACTATTTTTGGCAATGATTGAAAAAGCCTGCTCGGAGGGAGCTCCGGGCAGGCTTTCATTAAAAAGTGGAAACAGCCTTATTTGCCGGGCACTGGCTCGGCAAGGTCGTTCGGCATGTCGAGCGAGGCATCGATAAGCTCCTGTCGAAGCTTGCTGCCCTTTTTGCTCCAGATGTAGACGACAGGTGCCGCAATGAAGATAGAAGAGTAGGTTCCGACAACTACCCCGATCATGATGGCGAATGAGAAGTCCTTCAAAGCCGATCCACCAAAGATCCAGAGAACGAGGACAGCCACAAAGGTGGTGACCGAGGTCAGAATGGTTCGGGAGAGAGTTGCGTTGATCGCCAAGTTCATGACTTGGGCGACATCACCCCGCTTTGAGCGGAGTGATTCTCTCATCCGGTCAAAAACAACAATGGTGTCATTGATGGAGTAACCTGCGATCGTTAAGAAAGCTCCAACGTGAATCAATGAGAGTTCAGTTCCGCACATAATAACAACTCCGATACAAATTAAGATATCGTGAAAGAGTGCCGCAAAGGCCCCGACGGCGAATGAAAATTCAAAACGAAGGCTGATGTAGAATAGGACAGCCAGGAGACCAAGTCCAAGAGCGTAAAAAGAGTTCTTTAGAAACTCGCCACCAAGAGAGGCTGAAATCGTTTCGTTATCGAGCGCAATGTCGTAATTTCCTTCGGTGTTTTTCTCACCGAGGATTCCGATGTCTGAGCGCAATTTACTTTCAATCTTTTCAAGATCGTTGGTTGCGTACTTGATTGAGATGAGGTCGCCTTCGGCCCCAACAGGTTGCTCGAGCTGAATTGTAGGTTTTTTTTCAAGAGTCAGATCGCTAATGGCTTTCTTGACGGTGGCTTCGCTTAATTCCTGTCCCTCCTTAAGTTGGATGTTCACGATACTTCCACCGAGAAAGTCGATCCCAAGTGACGATTCCCGCTTAGTTCCCATGACTACGAGCGATCCTATTAAGAGGATTGAGGAGAGCATGAAGGCTGGCTTCCGCATTTCCATGAACTTAATCGTTTTAGCCGGGATCAGATTCATGAAACTGAGCTTTTTGAGAGCCCCGGTGTCACTTCCCCAGAAGAAGAAGACACGAGTCACAAGAAGGGCTGCAAACATTGAGGAGAGAATTCCGATCGTTAGGGTGATCGCAAAGCCCTTCATTTGATCAGAGGCCCGCCAAAGAAGAATGATCGCAGTAAGAAGGGTTGTGATGTTCGCATCAAAAATTGCACTAAAGGCCTTTTCGTAGGCTGCGCGGATCGCATTGATAAGAGATTTCCCTCCAGCGATTTCCTCCCGCAAGCGTTCGTAAATGAGAACATTAGCATCAACTGCAACACCAATTGTGAGGATGATCCCGGCTATCCCTGGGAGGGTGAAGGTGGCTCCAAACATCGCCATGGCCCCAAAAAGGATGAGCATGTTTACCGTTAATCCGATGAGAGCGACGAAACCTGCAAAGCGATAGTAGATTAGGACGAAAAGAAGGGTAAGAGCCAGTCCGGCGATGGCAGCGGTCACACCTTGGCGCACCACTTCCTCGCCATAGCGAGCAGTGACATTGCGCTCGGAAAGAATGTTGAGGGGGTATTTCAGAGGGTTGTTGAGAGCATTCGAAACCGTGCGAACTTCCTCACGTCCGTCTAGGCCTTCCACGATAAAGTTGCGTCCGAGAGTGGCGTTGACGGTAGGCGCTATGAGAACTTCATCATCGAGGAGGACAGCCATCCGATCACTGCCGATTGTCATGGTCTTGGTGGCATTGGTGAGGCGTTTACCACCTTCCTTACTCAGTAAGACATTAATAACACCAAGACCATCGCCGGGGCGGGCAAGATCGACTTTATCTCCACCAACAATGGTCCTCCTGCTCAGAAGGATTTTATCCATGCCGATTACTTTTCCAGTCTCAGGGTCAGTGCGACGAATTGGAAAGACCTGATAGCCTGGCTCTAAGGTTTTCGTGCCTGCCTCGATTTGAGCAATAATTTGATTGCTGTTGGGATGAACTTTCTTGAGGAGGAGGCGGGCCGTCCTTTGGATTGTCTCGCGGATTTCGTCGCGTCGTTCGGGACCGACTCCGGGCATCTCAATGATGAGGCGATTCTCACCAAGAGGCTGCATGAGGTTGTCGCTCAGGCCGCTTTTGGAGAGTCGTTTGGAAAGAGTTGCTTTGGCATCTTCAATCGCACCCTCGTTGACGGGCAGGGGGTTCCCTTCTTCATCTTTTCCTGGCTGGATTTCGACGATGAAGGAAGATCCGCCAACAAGATCGATTCCTCCTTTGAGTTTTTCCTTCACCGGAAGAACAGCCACCAAGCAGAGGGCGACGACGATTCCGATGGCGATTGTGCCAACGTTACGCTTGCGACGATCAATCTCGGTAGCGACATACCAGAAAATGAGTGCGACGATAGCGATACCAGCGCTGACGACGATGAGAGGGTTGTCTTGTAGGTCCATGAATTACTGACTTTAGAATCTGAAAAATTACTCTTGCGGCACCTGTTTAGGTTAGCGGTAACGAGTTTGAAATTATGAGAATGGCTTGATCGAAGGGTGACTAGCTTTTGGAAGCTTCTTCGGGAGCTTTCTCTTCGATATTGCCTTCGCTTTTGCTAAATTGTGTATCAACACTTGCAATAGCCACCTTATTGAATGGGACGAGAACACCTTCGGAAATTTTAATGGTAACGGTCTCTTTTGAAACTTGGTGTACCTTCCCGTGCATTCCACCGATCGTCACAACTTTATCACCCTTCTTGAGCGCGGCGACTCGGGCTTCTTGTTCCTTACGCTGTTTTTTCTGGGGCCGAATCAGCAGAAAATAAAACATTACGATCATGAGAATAATCATGACCATGGGGTTGCCAAGCAGGCCGCCCTGTTGCTGTGCAAGAATCGATAATGCTGTCGTCATTTTAAGAAAGGGTAGTTTGTTTGGAAAATTCTGCTAATTGCGAAGGTCGCTGCGGGAGAGCAAAAAACTAGGATCAGCGAAGGAAAGCAACTCTAAACCGCTTGATTTCGGGGAAAGAGGGTTATTTGGCCCCCGCAGTGTAGCGGGCAACAAATTCTCGCTGGAATTCCCGGAAACGTCCTGCTGAGATTGCTTGGCGGGAGTTTTCCATGAGCTGGAGGTAAAAGTGGAGGTTATGAAAGGATAGGACGCGCTGGGCGATAATTTCGCCGGCCCGGAAGCTGTGGCGCAAAAAGGCACGCGAAAAGCGAGCAACATGCGGGTGAGCTTCGGCGGTGAGCGGCGCTGAATCGAACTCGAAGGCCTTGTTCTTAATATGAATAGGACCGTCGGGGGTAAAGGCCTGTCCGTGGCGCGCGCAGCGGGTGGGGTGAACACAATCGAACATATCGACACCTTGGCCGATCATTTCTAAAAGTTGGGTTGGAGTTCCTAGTCCCATGGCATAGCGCGGTTTATTGTCGGGGAGGAATGGTTCAGCATTTTGGATGGCAGCAAACATTTCTTCCTCCGGTTCGCCAACTGACACTCCGCCGATGGCGTAACCGTCGAGATCCAGGTCTACGAGTGCGCGTGCGGATTCTTCGCGAAGATCTTGATAAACTGAGCCTTGGACGATTCCGAAATGAAGTTGCCGACCGTTTCCGCTGGTGGGTCTGTTGCTTTCGACCCACTCCTTGCAGCGCTTTCCCCAGCGGGTGGTGAGAGCGGTTGATTCTTCAGCGTATTTTCGTTCGCACGGGTAGGGCGGGCATTCGTCGAAGAGCATTGCAATATCCGAACCGAAGGTTGCCTGAATTTCCATGCTCTTTTCAGGGCTGAGCATCATGCGGGTGCCATCAAGATGGCTCTGGAATTGCACGCCTTCTTCCGTAATCTTGCGAATCTTAGAAAGCGACCAAACTTGGAAGCCGCCTGAATCGGTGAGCATGGGGCCGTCCCAAGTTGTACATGAGTGGAGCCCACCTAGTTTGCCAATGACGTCGGTCCCGGGACGGAGCCAGAGGTGGTAGGTGTTGCCGAGAATGATCTGGGCCTCCATGAGGTGGAGCTCTTCTGGGTGGAGGGTTTTGACCGATCCTTGGGTGCCCACAGGCATAAAAATCGGGGTCTCAATGACTCCGTGTGGAGTGGTGAGGCGGCCGCGGCGGGCCTTGCAATCAGGGTCTGTCTGAAGGAGTTCGAACATGGAGATAATCGGGTGTTAACTCAGGAGTAGCCAAATGAACACTGAATTTACTATGGCTGCTAAGAACTAATGGTCACTTTAGAAGTTTCATCTTGTGAGGTGAGAGCAATAACTATTAAATCTTCAACTATGTCAGAAGAAAATCCATACAGCCCTCCCGTTAATCAAGTTGAGGCTCCTCCTATTCAGTCAGCTGTTCCAGGATTGCATAATTATGCAAGTTTGGGTCAACGATTCTTTGGTAAACTAATTGATGTTCTTATCACGGTTCCGCTAAGCCTAGTGATTGGAGTAGGCTACGCCTTGATTTCACCTCCTAAGGTCGACGAATTTGAAACGCTCTCTGATTTTCTATCAGGCGGCTACGGGCCTGGCGAAAAAATCCTCGTGGCCGTCATTGTGATGGCTGCTTATATTGGTGTTCAGTGGGTTTTTTGGGCATCGACTGGTCAAAGTATTGGAAAGAAAGTGATGAAGACTCAGGTCGTCAATCTCGATGGATCTCAGGCGAGTGTTCAGACGATTGCTTTTAAGCGTTATGGAATTATCAACTTGATTGCAAATGTGCCTACTTTCGGGCCTCTAGTTCATTTTATTGGCGTGCTTCTCATTTTCCGTCAGAACCGCAATTGCCTTCATGATGATATCGCTAAAACCCGAGTCATTAAATTTGTCGCTTCTTCTTAATAAAGGTGATTCGATTTGATGGTTATTCGGGAGGCAATTTGTTAGTTTCCTAATGCTACGGATAGGGCTTGAAAGCTTATTGTG
>Ga0222717_10002997_pt1 | contig 12857 bp, 11 predicted proteins | sample C33_18DmetaG_FD_165053 | JGI IMG/M metagenome (GOLD analysis project Ga0222717, IMG submission 165053) | Estuarine water microbial communities from San Francisco Bay, California, United States - C33_18D | ecosystem: Environmental > Aquatic > Marine > Unclassified | place: USA: California...
TACGCAGTGCTGCCGCTGATGCCATCTTCGATTACCCCAAAAGGTGGTACATCGTCTTCAATCTGTTTCATCTTTTCTGCGAACAACAAATCCTTTAAATCAATCGTTGATATATCACCAAACGCTTCAGAAGAAACAAACCATGCAAACATGACTAGATTCATAACTAAATCATCATGATTTCCCTGCGCTGCTTCGTACGAAGAACCCTTTACCTCGAACGTGGATAGCTCAGCAATGGTGTCAGGATCTACAATTTTTAGCTTGCCCATTTCGATCAAATCTTTCAGGTTGGAACATCCGATACGTTTAACTCGTTTTGTCATTGTGACACCGACGCCGCCTTTCTTCACTGAAGATTCTACGAAGGTATTCTCGTATTCATATTCATAATACACATCATTACACACTACCTGACCTACGTCATTACTTTCAATAATAACCAGAGCTTCGTTGTAGTATCTAGCCGTACGAACGATTACATCAGGAAAGATCATGGGTGATATCATATTGTCACGGTACGTAACGACTTGCTCAAATCGGCCTTCAGTAATGTCCAATATAGTGAATGTCGAATAGTCTTGTCCACGTCCCTTTGAAACGTCAACACACATGATGTAGGTATGATCAGCCTTAGGCGGCGTGTAGTAAGTGATATTCCTATCAATCTTAATATAAGGAGATGGGTTTAGAGATAGTAGACAATTAGAACTAATCAGTGTATTTGAGGTGCCTAAAAAGTTATTACCGTACTCTTGCTCGAATTGCAGCTCTGAGGTATTTGCAACAGTCTGTTTCTTCCACGCTTCGTCTCGTCCTGGCACATCATACCAATCTACACGAGAAGATTTAAATTCGTTAATCTTCTTTTGGGATCCTTCCCATATCTTATAGAACATATTACCTACGCCGTTCGCGGTCGATGTAATGATCACTTTAGTTTCTCCACCAGCCGAGATAACAGGATACGTTGATGTATAGAATTCGGCATCTCTTTCTACGAAAGCAAACTCGTCAAGAAACAACAGATCAATCGATAGACCACGAATAGAACTACCCGATGTAGCAGCTGCAACAATCTTCGCGTTATTGCCAAAGGTGATATTACCTTTGTTCAATTCTTTACAGCCTGGCTGTAAAAAGAATGGCAAATTCTCAAGCGCTAGGGTGATACGACCAAGCATCTCGCGAGCAGTAGCACCCTTATTCGCAAGAATAGCAATCGTTTTTTCAGGATTAAAGATCGCATACCATAGAATGTAAATAACCGTGGTGATAGATTTACCGGACTGTCTACACGCAAGAACGATGTTAAAGCGATTTTCGTTAAACGTTTTAAAAAGTTTTTTCTGATAGGGATATGGAACAAAATCGATCAAACCTTTACTTGGTGCAATAACCTTAATATACTTCTCAGCAAAGTACATAGGGCTACTCATACACTTCATGTATTCGTCAATCTCTTCCTTTGTAAAGTTCTGCGCAACTCCGTCACCTTTGACGAGTTGATTACCCATATAAAAATCACTAGCCATAGTATAATTTATACGTCTGTTACGTCTTCAATATCTTTGGTCTTTAAAAACTTCTGTAACTCTGCGGTTGATCCTACAAAAATAGAATTATTTGTCGTGTCGCTTCGTGGCGCTTCTTTTTCTTGTGTGATATCTTTACGAACTTTTTGTAATTTGACTAAATCCTGTGACATTTGGCATGTGTCTTTAATCATATTCGACAAAACCTCGAAGGCGCGCGGATGTTCCGACTCAGAAGCCAACGCCATCATCTGCTCAATCGCTTCTGATGATTGACCTATAAGTTCTTTCATCTTTCCTCGAGAATACTCTATATCTTTCTCGGTATCGTTAATTATTTGCCCTTTGTCGACTTCCGTTTTAGGCTTTTCTACGATTGAAAGATTTTTTTCAAGTGCTGATATCAAATCGGGTTTATCCTTCATAATCAAATCCGTATGTTGTGGTGACCGTGTCAGTAGGATCTAGACCTGGCTCATCTGTCGCCGCAACAGTTTTGTTCATGTTTTCGTCTGGATAAGGATCGAGCGTTTTTTGTACTGTAGGCTCATCGGTGTCGCTATAGAAGAATGCGTCCACCGCTCGAATAACTTTGCCTTCGCCGACTGCACCTACGAAACGCACCTTCATCGTAAAATCAAGGGTGTAAATAAGAGTCCGACGCGTTTGAAAGTCGCCTTCATAGTCGTCTTGTATAGACGTGCCAGTTAACACGATAGGAACATCCGTAATAGTTCCTGGGCCTTCCATGTCTTTTACAGCAATTGTGTAATCAGGCGCGAATGTTGGAAGTATTTGTTCAAAAATTTGCAAAGCGTCATCTTGGTTCTTTGCGTATATATTCAATTGCATCGATAGTGTGTAAGGAACACTTTGATTGACTACGTTTGTTTTAGTCGTTTCACCAGGAATCGGCATACACCTCTTATTGTATCGATTAAGTTTAGAACTAGTATCAAAATCTATTGATGTAATCTCAAAACTCATGCGAGGAAGCTTGATCGCTATACTCTTTTCTGTAGCCGCATCGGTGTCAGCTTGAATCCGCGCAAGAAATTTCTTCCTTGGCCCATACGCTATTGGCACTCGCGTTTCGCCTGTACCCTGTCGTACTATTTTAATATTATTAAAAACAGTACCAAAGACAGCAACGGCTTTCTTTAAAGTTTGATTGTAGAAGTGTTCTCCGTTTAACATATTAGCTCGTTATATCAGGTTGCCCAAATGGATTACTCTCAGTAAAGTCGATAAAATTGTTACCGACTGTTTCAAAGTCAACGTTATCTGCATAAGGATCGTTGCTATCAACCGCGTTGAAGGCATCAACTGTGCTGATTTCGTACGATGCACCGGTTTCAGCGCCTATAATATTACCTGTTGTACCTGCACTCGTCGGTGTAAAGAGTGTGTTACTTCCATCACTCGCAACTTGACTCGATATTTCTATTTCGCCATCACCTACGGTTGAAACTTCGCCTGTAACAGTAATCCCGCTTGTAACATTAGTCTGAGATACATCTTCACCTGCTATAAACGTACCACTCCCAACCCCAAGATCTAATTTCGTGCGTGTAGCGTATTGCGTTTCGAAAGAATCAATTGCTTCAACACCTGTATCTAGTGCTTCGTTGCCGTATTCGAATAATTCACACGTGAGTTTAAACGTTGGCAAATTCTGCAGCTGATAAAAAGGTGAGTCATCTTCAACAAACCGAATTTCAAACAAGCCATTTACAAGAGGGAAGTAAATTAGATCGCCTTCTTGTGGACGTGCTTCAGGACGTGGCTGGAATCTACCCACGAGCTGTTCCCATCTTCGTGTAGATAAGACTAGCGACATAGAATCGCGAATTTCTACACCAAATTTAGAAAGTAAATCACCATCGCCTTCAAATCCATCTGTGTTTTCGACATACATTTCAATTTGAAACGATTCGCCAAATTTACTCAAGAGATCTTCGTTAAATATAGCATCGGTATTAACGATTGTTCGGGGAATATAATAAACATCATGTCCGTATATCCGCAGAGCCTCTATGGTGATATCTTCATAGAGTCTTTTTTCCAGCGTAGAACCGTGGCTAAAATATGTGTTTCTTGGCATACTATTAACCTACAAAATCGAGTGGTGGCATTTCATGTTTTAGCTGCATCGTTTCTTCAAGCTGTTGAATCTCTTCCTTTGCATCATCAAAGATTTGCCGACCATTCAACGTGACACCACCCGGTAGCGTCATTCCTTCAAACTTTATTAAGTTTAATCCCCACTGTCGTTTAAACAGCGCAGTGGTGTATTTTTTTAGAAAGGCATCGTTATAAACATCAACATTCGCATCAGGATCAATCGCTTCATAGCCATCAAAGACGACGTATAAATCTTTCATATTTTTTAAGGTATTTGAATGAAAATTCACACGGTTCTTATGTCGCGACCACTCAATCATTTCAAACATGCCATTGATATTGCGATCAATCAGCGACATGTACTGCTTTGTCAATTCGTAATTTACGATCCCTCCGTGTGCGCTACTTAAATCGAAGATATCATTTAAATGCATTTGATAATCTGCAGAAAATATGCTAGCCACGCTGGAGCTAGTGTTAAAAACATTATTGATTGAAAGAATATTGGCGCTGTTTGGGACTTCAATAAAGCCATTATCAATATCAGCCTGCGTTACTTGGTGTTTACGTAGATTGCGAACAACCGCATCACCGTGGTATTCTTGATAGTACTGAATGGCATCATCAACGCGATCTTCCAACTGATCATCATCAACGTTGATTTCGATTACAGGTGCACCTAAAGATCTTAAGCAATAATCGATTAGCGTCTGTCTGGTATTTGGTTTGGCCATAATTCTATTTATATGTTAATTACATTAACCTCTAACGAAAGAGGAAGTGCCATCAGGCCTAAGGAACCTCGAAACGCCGTCAGATCTAAGATATGTCGATAGGGCCAATCTAATTTTAATGTCGCTACCTGTTCTATAAAGCTCTCCTAATTCAACACCACCTGTGAACGCAGCCACGTCATCAACAAAGCTAGGGCTATCAGCTAATGCTTTCATTATAATACCGCTATTGCTACTCACGTCGTTAACGGTTAGTTGATCGGTTGAGTCGTCGACCTTTGAATCTAATGCAGTTTGCGTTAAGGTGCTAATTGGCTTATCTACGTCCGATGTATTGTCTACATTACCAAGACCTACTTGTGTAGCTGTAACACCGTGGGGATTAGTCGTGTCCCCAGTGTGACTTGTTAAACTGCTGCCGTCAAGCTTTAAGTCTAGCGCAGTTTGCGTTAAGGTACTAATCGGCTTATCTACGTCCGATGTATTATCTACATTACCAAGACCTACTTGTGTAGCGGTGACAGCATGAGGATTATTAGTATCTCCTGCATGGTTTGTTACGCCGCTGCCGTCAAGCTTTAAATCTAATGCTGCTTGTGTCGCTGCACTAATTGGCTTATCTACGTCCGATGTATTATCTACATTACCAAGACCTACGCTCGTCGCAGATACATCGTGTAACGTTACAGACTTAGCGACTATTTTGTTAAATTGATTCATGTCTATATTGGATTTATTAATTAGTTGTTACGCGCGGTGTAACATCAATCTGGCCTTCTAATACACGTGTGATGATTGGAGTCGCCGCGGCTGATAAAATTTCAATGTCATAAACGTATCTGCCAGGCTTCATCGCTGCGGTCTGTGCCGCGGTCAATGAAGCAATGACTTCGCTATTAGCGACATCGACAGAAATCGCAAAATCGACCGCGGTGCTTGACGTATAGGATTTGCGAATCTGTCCTCTGCCGACATGACTCGTAAGATCTACTGAACCCGCAGCTGACGACAAATCAACGCTAAAGGTGAAGTCCGATCCTTGGTCAATAAAAAGATTTGAGTAAGTAGCCATATTATCTATTTATAATCTTGTCACTTACACTTACGTAATTACCTATCATAAAAACTGCCCAGGTCTCTCTGTCCTTTACCTCTGGGATACTGTGCAATTGCATTGGACTAAATTCTATAGCGTGATATTGTGGTATTGTATGAGAGGTACCTTCAATAGTCAAGGTATTATTATCAGTAAGCGCCACAGATAAAAACTTTCCAATAGGTTTTGTAAGTTTGTTTTGTTTTACCCATTCTATCCAATAGTCTTGGGTGTCTAAAAAATCGCCAGGCTGCAGCTGTAAAATATAGTAAACAAGAACGTTATCCCAAACATTCATAGCAGAAGTAACCCGTTTTACTTCTTTCATGTGTTCGTTGTTTTTGTAAAAAACCGCGGTTCGTATATACTCGTACTCTGATAGGTTATTTCTTAAATCAGAATTGCCGGTTCTTCTTCCAACGCCTATTGCTCTTCTATATCCTATGTTGTCACAATACCGGTGATACCGCAAAAGTTCTTCCTTTGCAAATGTGAAATCGTGTATCATAGAGGTAAACCATACAAGAAAATAGCGCTATATCGTAATGTCTTTATTTTAGGCACCCAATGAATCGGATTAGTTCCTCTAAAAACATAAGCAGAGCCCTTTATATCAGGGAATGATCGTGTCATTCTTTTTTCGTCTGATTCATTCAAAGGGATACTTTGATAGTACGCTTCAGGATCTCCAAAGACTAAATTGTTATCCTTATTAGTTTGTAAAGGTACACACGCGGTGTAAAGGCTTATTCCTTTATCTTTGTGTGGTGGCATGAAATGCCCTTTTTCGTACTTATTTAGTTGTACCTCATTTGGTTCGAAGCCATCAATCAGTTTGTCTTTAAAAATTCTATTCCACAATTCAGGGTAATTGCCCGGTGTAATACCTACTGCGTTGTATTTTCCAACGTCTTTCTTTACACCCAGGTTGGGCATAAAGGTCGATCGATCGTTCAATTTTGATAGTGATTCAACGAATAAAATTAGTTCATCGCATTCTTTATCAGAAAGAAAACTATCAATTGACTTTAACCCAGCAGAAATTTCAGAAAGGTGATTTTCATAATCCATTATATTTTAATAGTGTTGACCATCAACATCAACATCATTGCTCATATCTTCGTGAGGAAGAACTGATCTACTTGGTCCAACAATTTCACTCACACCACCAGCATTCTGTTTAGCCAATTGTGCCCATTCGTCTCTGCGCGTCATAAGCACAAATGATGGATCTTCGGTATACGCAGTTTTGTATTTGCGATTTTGTTCTCTTCGCCCTTCGATAAAATCGAACATCTGATTGAACTCGTCAACTTCATCACCAGCAATAGCGTTTTCTTCGACCAACTTTTTTAGAAGTTGCATCATTATATTGCACTGAGAAAACCACGGATACGATTCTGTGACAATTGCACCGATTTGAGTATCGACCATTGCTTCGCTGATTACTGTTGGCTGATCTTCGATTTTAACTAACTTGCCTGTGTCATAATCACCAGACCACTCATAAACTTTATCGTCGAAATACTCGACCTTCCATTTGTAGTGTGTGCTATTAAGTGTAGTTACTGTGTCGGTAATGACGGTTGATACAAAAGCTCCGGACTCTTTGTTAAAAATTAAAATGCGCTTATTCGACTTATTGATTAGCTCATTATATTTTTCAATAGGATCATCAGTCGCAGGATTAAATGTAATTGTATGTTTTGCCATATCAGTATTTATCTTTAAAATTTATTATAGAAACGCGCCTGTGGCGTAGGTCCAATTTTGATTAGGATACGTCCCTGTTACGCTATACACATAGAGGATTTGACGATTTGAGTAACCAGTACCATTACCAGTGCCATAACTGTATCTCTGATTAAATCGCGCCATTACGAAGTGTCCAGCTTTTACTGTATCACCGAGCATATTCTTCGCCGAATTGATCATCGCGGTGCTCGGCCCGCCGTTGGTGGAAGTTTGTCCTACACCATACGCATTTACGAAGTGAGTAGTAGCAGCCCCTTTTTGCGCTGTCTCGATAGCGTTATCAACGTATGAACTTATCGTGCAATATAGATTTGTGCCATCTGATTCAAATCTTAAAATGTCGTATGATGGTGTTCCACTACTTCCTGTCTTAGTAAGAGTACCATTCCCATCAGCGAATTTGAACGCAGTAGGCCAAGTAATCTGATATGCACCTTCGCTTTCAACGATAAGGGTATACGAACACCCTACTGAAACTGCTAGATTGCTAAGCAATAGCGTAAAATCGCCTTGCAGTTTAAACTTGAATATGTTAGCTTCTTTTAAATCGATTGTGCGATTCGCTGCTGACATAGTCGCGTAGTCTTTAAACTCTCCGCCAATCGCGTTAGTAAAATTTTGTACGTCAACTCTATTTAAAAGCGCTGCATTCGTCGTAAGTTCAACCAGATCTGCATCCATCAGATTGATTTTTTCTACAACGCCGTTAGTCTTTTTTCGCCATGTGTTGAAATTGTCGCTCAGACCCACCCCAGTTTCATCTACTAACTCGACTGTGCCAGTGCCGGTGCCGGTATCTGATGCGGTGAATGTAGTTCCTACTGAGTTATCAGGCGCGCCAATTGCGGTAAAAACCGTGTCGCCCGCTGTAATGATCTCGTAGGTTTTACCAATTTCTAGCTCTGTGACTAAAATGATTGGTGTTGATGTTCCTACTGATTTAAACCCATCATAGTTAATAATGTTAGTATTAGACATAATTGTATTTATTCACCTGTTAAGCCTTCAACAATCGCACGCAATTCATCCAATTGGGTTTTCAAATCAGAAATTTCTGTTTTCTGTTTTAGAAAATTCCTTTTGACCGCGAGGCGAGAGGTGTGCGAATTACTTTTATTAAGTAACACATTGGTGTTGTTTGGATCTCTATAATATTGTTGTGCCATTATACTGTCGCTATTGCTCTTAAGTTTTTGATTTCTGGGGCGAATGCTTTGTTAGAGCTGGTGAAAACAATTTTAATAGCAAAAGACTCAAATTGGACGTTATCATTTTGATACGCGTATTCTGTTTCGCTAAATTGGTATGAACTATCGACTTGAAGTTCTTTACCATTGGCTGGTAGTATTTCTAACCAGTCGCTGTTATTCCACGAAGCACTCAAGCTATCGATTCTTTTCAGCTTAATAAGAACTTTAATGTTAGTAGTATCGTCAGGAAGCACCGCATCGAAGTAGATATTTAATCCATCTGCTGGGGTTTCAAGGTCGATTTTTCTACTAATATAACGGGCTAACGATTCTCCAGCTTCTTTGTGAGTTTCAAGCTCGAAACTTTCGTTAATAAGATTATCAAATGAAAGTAACGACAAACGATCTAAATCAATAATTGGACTTATCTTTGAGTCCACTGTCGATAGTGTCGCCTTTAACTTAAGCTCATTATCGTGTGTAGTGGCGTTAACCCCGCTATCTTCGTCGTGGGTAAATCTTTCGCCAGCATATAATAGACTGTTTGCTGCTACTTCGAATGATGCTTTTTCGTCTGCACCACTCGTGCTAGAATCATCGCCTCTAAGGATAAGTTCGTACTCTGCAGATGCTTCGGGCAATATCATTTCTTCGATTAGATTATAGAAGGATGACCCTTTCCAAGTATTAACTGCCGCGACTGCAGTCGCTCCACCCGCTGGTGTAAAGTTTTGGAGATCATTACCAGTCGCTGTGAATGTTATTAGCGATGTCATATTAGCATCAGAATAAAGCTCATACAATTCGCCGTCAGCGTAATCTATTTTAGAAACGCCCTTTACGTATATGTCGATACCGACCAACTCACTTATTGCGGTGCCACCTCCATCGGCGTATGTTAATTTTTGTCCGTCCGTGAATATTACGCATCTTTCAAATCTTACGAGGTTATTCGCCGCGTCAATATTGGCGGTAGGCACAACCAGCGCATTAGGTGCAGATATTGTCACTGTGGGTAGGTTACTGGTCGTGTGACCGGTGCCATTGTTCGTGACCACTATAGTGTCAATCTTTCCACCAGCCTTCACTGTTGCTTTAGCTGTAGTACCACTTCCATCACCACCTGTAACAGTGATGGTAGGAGCTCCAGCGTTATAGCCGAAATTATCGGCAGCGCTTACATCGATATATGTTACTTCACCACGACCTGGGCACACACCTTCAAACTGTGCAACTGCGTTTGTTTCTTCTTGGAAGTCCGCCCTGTTGATGGTGAATTTCAAATCTGCGTTTTGGTCAGGAGTCCACGTTGAAGCGTTTTGACTTTTGAGAAGAACACCAAGATTAACATTCTTTGTCACCTTTTCCGCGTTTTGGCCTGCAGCTACAACGTTAGTTCCTCCGACTCGCGCCGTCCACACTCTCCAACGAGCGCTATTAGATATTAGTACAATCGCGTATTCAACACCTGGTTGTAAATACACTGGGGTATCAAACATAAAATTACTTGCGGTTTGTGCATCTAAAGTGATTGTAACATCATTCGCCTTTCTGATAACGCGAGAGTGAGGAACAGTATTTTGTGTAGGTATACCGTTTTCGACTGTTACAATGCTCAATTCAACAGGAATACTAGGATCAGCCTCTTGCACAAATAGATCGATCGATGATAAGAATACACCGGTTGGCTCGTTGCCAATCATGAATGTTTGTGCGATTGGATCTCTCCAGACTCTCCAACGTCTACGTGTAACGTTCCGAGCTTGAGATACTCGGTTTCTTTCTAAACTCAATTGGCGTGTAGAAAGAACTGTGCGCTGACGTGTTTCTAATAGACCTTGAGCGAAGTATGATGCTTCTGCGTTAGACGTCTCGAGTAGTTTGTTATTTGTTGCACTGTTAGTCACACGAATCTGTCGTGTGCCTGTTCTAAAACGTAAAGTGTTATTGTTAGGTATTACAATCCACCCTGAAACTTCTCCGCTAGCGTCTGTAACGATTGAGCCTGTTGCGCCACCGATACTTGTCTGACCGTCATAGCGGGTGACGTTCGTGCCGCCATTAGCTCCAACTGATCCTCCGAATTGCTCGAAAGAAGCTTCAGCACAGTACGATGTTACATCCACATCGTCAAAGTAGACGTAAAATTTAGTGTTAGGCTTTAGAAGCTGTGCTTGGAAATAAACCTTACGAGAGCGAATAAAAGGTATAAAGGTAGTATCAACTGGAACATCGTCAATTACTTCATTGTTGAAAGTCTCTTTTAACGAGGTTTGGATTCCACTTCTCACTTGACGATCAGTTCTACGACGGCCAAATAGCCAGCCACGTCCTGAACGACCTCGAGAAAAACGCCAGCCTCTTCTACCTCGTCCCCACCGCCATCCTGTCCATGATGTCTGCCATTCGTTCCACTCAGTCCCAAGAACATTTGGGTTTTCAGCGATTTCTTTTAAAAGAGCTTCGTTATTACCTTCAACGTTGTTAATGATATCGGGGCGGTGCGTAACGTCTTTCCATTCATCACTAGTTGGTGATATTTCGAGGGAGCCACTCCACGTAGCAACATCGTATGGATTTACACTCATGTGGTCAGTCGCAAAAGGTTGAACGACATGACTCTTTTCGATAAAGTCTAAGCACACTACGTTTTTACGTTTGCCTGAATGAACCACAGTCCCAGAAGGAACACTAACGTTATTCCAAGAAGGTGAACCCGTGAGAGTATTAGTCGCGCCTGATAAAAGATCAGATCCACTATCTCTGTAAGACCACCGAGTATTTTCTGAAAGGTACATTGGTCGTGCTGAACTTTCGTCGCGATCGATCGCGATCTTGTACGCTGGATTAGAAGTGTCGCCACCGCCATGCCCCGTAAACGCATCAGTGAAGATACCATTTTTAAATCTCTCACCACTTTCATCGAAAAGTTGTTTTTCAGAAGTCTCCCGCTCAAGCATATTGAGAGAAGTGTAGTATTCTAAATTCTTAACACGAGATTCGAGCTCACCGATATCTTTCATCTTATAACCGCGTTGGTTATTAGTGGTAATATCCAAATCATCTAATTCATAGACATAGCCAGGTTTGTAAATTTCAAACAACTCGAGTGAATCTTTAGGAAGGATTGGACGTTTGGGCTCTTGGCTGGATGCGCCTTTAATAATAGATACATCGCCCAATTGATTTAATGCTACTAGATCAATGCGTGGATTATAGTAATCAACGGTGAAGGTTGCAGTAGTGCCTGGAACGATATCAAAGTTTGATGTAGTAGATGCGATGCTACGTCTAAAATCGAGAGCATTCGACAATCTACTATCCTGGAATTTGGGCACATCGCCAAGCGCCATTCTTGTAGTACCATCGGTCGTATAAGAATTAGCGGTATAAGGCCCATCGGTTCCAGCAAAGTATTGGTAATCGACCGTCAGTGTTCCTGAAGATACTGTTTGTGCACCAACGTATTTGACTGTGCCGTAGCCATAGTGCGATTCTGTTTGACCACCATCGAATAGAAATTGATCAGTAAGATCTGTGCTGCCAGAACCAATCTCGCTATGAGTAATACTGTTAATCTTATAACAATCAGTATTTGCAAGTGTAATAGTCTCGCCTAGTCCCAGGTTTGTAGTAATAGTTTCAGCGGAAACTTGTGTATTTGTTTTAATACCTACTGCGCGAGTTACTTCAACCGGCGCAATAATGATCATGTTGGCGTTGACGATCGTATCTGAGCCATCAGCCTCTTCGTAATATATCACCGCATTCGCACCAGAATTTGTAATCTCGATTTTAGTAGGAACAGTAATTCCTTCGGTCGTATCATTTTCGTTACCTTCTTGGAAGATGGTATAATCAAGAGGATTAGTACTAGTGAATAATCCTACAGGCGCAGTGATTGTTGATACGCCTATTGGCGCGTTTGCAATTTCGTGACGAGTTGATACTGTGTATTTAACAGTAGAAATTTCGTTAACCGCATCGTATGGCAACTCATAAACCTTGTCCATAAACTCGCCATTGAGACTAAAGCCATCGGTATTACGAAAGTCAATACCGGTGCTATTAGGAAATATGTCAATGCTTGTGGTGTCTTTAAGCGTTTTGCCAGCAGCCGTAATTTGAATGTCGTAAATATAGATGCGGTGTGTCGCTATCACTTCAGGCACGTTAGTGGTAGTTACAGCAACACCGAGCGAGCCAGCGATTGTGCTATTCATTCGAGGCCGATTTGGATTACGCGTAATAGAAGCAATTCTGCAAGTACCAATATCAGTGGCCGCGCCTTCACGGAGCGCGAATGTTTCTGATGGATCAAAATTTAACGAACCAATAATGTCATTCGCTGTCGCACCGTCGTTATCGATTGTTCCTAAGATGAATCCACCAAAATTTAAACTTTGCTTATAATTTATAACTG
>Ga0222717_10002999_pt1 | contig 12851 bp, 13 predicted proteins | sample C33_18DmetaG_FD_165053 | JGI IMG/M metagenome (GOLD analysis project Ga0222717, IMG submission 165053) | Estuarine water microbial communities from San Francisco Bay, California, United States - C33_18D | ecosystem: Environmental > Aquatic > Marine > Unclassified | place: USA: California...
CCATTTTCTTGAATTTTTTTTTATAAAAAAAATAATTGCAATAAAGTTTGCAAAAAGAAAAATATTAATAAATTTAAAATGTCCTAATGTTCCTCTTATCGTTAGTTTTTTTATCAAATTTGCTGAGGCATAAGCACTTTCGTCTCCTACTATCCTGCTCTCACCAATTGTTAATGGAAATAAAATAAGTTGAATAAATGCATCTTTTAAATCTATTTTTAATAATAAAAAATAAACAATTATCAAAATTAAACAAACTGATGTTCCAGATAAAAATGAGAAAATGAAATCTCTTTTAATTTTTATGTAATAAATTATTGTAAAAGTTAATATTAAAAAATTAATTAGTCCAGATGGCAACTGCATGCTTAAAAATGCAAAAAGCATAAAAAATGGCAAAATCATCCAATATATTTTTTCCTCTTTATAGACTGCTAAGTAAAAAATCATGATTGATATTAAACTTAAAATATAGGAATGGAGATATGGAAAAGGGGTTCCGGAAACCGGGTAGCATAAAGTAGCTAGACTTGCCGCTAGACAAAAATTTAAATAAAAATTACTGTTTATGTTGTTTAGAAAAAAAAGAAAAAAAACACTTAAAATTGCATTTAAAAAAGATGCGTGAAAAATATATGCATTCCAATTAAATCCAAAAATCAAAAAACATAAGGCCTGTAAATAATCAATAAAAACACCCGATATAACCCAAAAATCTTTTATTGGGTGATATCCTTTTGTAATAAGATATCCAGCATCAAAAGAAGAAAATGTATCAATTGGATATACTCCTAAATTAGAAAAAAAGTAATTTATAAAAAAAGCAAATGCTGATAAAATTAAATAGTTTAAAATTTTAATTTTACTACTATAAAGATTCATTATAGTTTTATTATCATGATTCTTATTCTTTCAAAATCCTAATGTTAAAAATAAAAAATAAAATTAAATTCAAACATGCCGAAAATCGAATGAAAAATGAAGGTAATGTTTCCTTATCAATCCTTGATTTAAACAAGAATAAAAATCTTTTTATACTTTTAAACGAAAGATTTTCTTGGATGAATAAATTCATTAAAAAAGATGACATAGGTATTGAGGTAGGAGCAGCTGCTGGTTTTTCCAAAAAATTTATAAATTGTAAAAATTTCAAAATAAGTGATTTTTCAGATCATGATCATCTTGATTATAAAAATATTGATGCACAAAATACAGGATTTAAAAATGAGGAATTTGATTTCATATTATCATCAAATATGATTCACCATTTACCATACCCTGTAAAATTTTTTAATGAAATGCATCGTATTTTAAAGAAAGATGGAAGATTAATAATTTTTGATGCTCACTGTTCTGTATTACTTCAACTAGTTTTAATTTTAATGAGGCACGAGGGTTTTGATTTTACAAAGAATGTTTGGGATGTAAAAAGTCCTGCAACGGACTCTGAAGATCTTTGGTCCGGCAACAGCGCTATTCCATATTTAATTTTTAATAATGATAAAAAATTTGATGAATATTTAGGCAATAAATTTCATATTAAGTATAAAAAATTATGTGAATGCATACTATTTCTTAACTCAGGTGGTGTGACGTCAAAAACTTTTTTTATTCCTTTAAATTTTTTTTTATTAAAAATTATAATAAAACTAGATAAAATCTTATGCTTTTTATTACCTAAAATTTTTTCTTTAGCTTATAAAATTGTTTTAGAAAAAAAAAATTAATTTAAATCTGGGTCAATTTTTTTTGCTGCATCGAACAAATCTTTTACTGCTATAACTGACTTTTCAAAATTGATTTTTTCATCATCTGTTAAAGCAATTTCAATAATCTTTTCAACACCTTTTGAGCTTATTATAACAGGTACACCAGCATAAATATCCTTTGTGCCATATTCACCGTTCAAATATACAGCACAGGGTAGCTGTTTTTTTAAATCTTTAAGATAGCTTTCAGCCATTTCTACGCCAGATGCAGCTGGCGCATAGAAAGCCGACCCTTTTTGTAAATATTTTACAATTTCAGCTCCTCCTTTTTTTGTTCTATCTATTATTTGATCTAATTTTTCTTTAGTTATTTTGCCCTCTTTTACTAAATCTTTAATTTTTTTTCCCTCAACTTCTGTAGCACCAAGCATTGCTACCATACTATCGCCATGGCCACCTAATACAAATGATTTAATATTTTTAACTGGAACTTTTAGTTCCTCCGATAAAAAATATATAAATCGAGATGAATCTAAAATCCCAGCCATACCCACTATTTTATTTTTTGGTAAACCAGAGTATTTTTGTAAAGCCATTACTATTACATCCAGTGGATTGGTAATACATATTACAAATGCGTTAGGTGAGGTATTTTTAATACCTTCTGCAACCTGCTTAATAATTTTAAGGTTAATTCCAAGCAAATCATCTCTTGTCATTCCTGGTTTCCTAGGCACTCCCGCTGTAATTATAATTACATCAGAATTTTTAGTGTCTTCATAATTGTCTGTTCCTGACAAATTAATATTAAATCCATCAACTGGCGATGATTGAGCTATGTCAAGAGCTTTACCTTTTGCAATTCCTGCTGCTACATCAAAAAGTACAACGTCACCTAACTCTTTCAATGCGATTAGATGAGCTAAAGTTCCTCCGATTTGACCTGCTCCTATTAAAGTAATTTTTTTTCTCATATATCTCCTTTTTATTTCATTGTTGGCATCACAAACTCTGGGTCAGATCTTGATCCTGTAGGCCATCTTGATGTCATTGTTTTTAATTTAGTATAAAATCTAACTCCTTCTGGACCATGCATATGCTGGTCTCCAAATAAGGATCTTTTCCACCCGCCGAAACTATGAAAAGCCATTGGTACAGGGATTGGTATGTTGATACCAATCATTCCTATTTTAGCTTTGCTAGAAAATGTTCTTCCTGAGTCTCCGTCTCTTGTAAATATACTAGCACCATTACCAAATTCGTGATCATTAACTAACTTTAGGGCTTCATCAAAATTTTTTACTCTAACTACAGATAAAACTGGTCCAAAGATCTCTTCTTTATAAATTTTCATGTCTTTAGTTACGTGGTCAAACAAACAACCTCCTATGTAATAACCTCTCTCATAGCCCTGCAATTTTAAATTTCTTCCATCTACAATTAATTTAGCTCCTTCTTTCTCTCCTGTATCAACATAACTTGTGACTTTCTCTAAGTGATCTTTGGTTACAAGCGGACCCATTTCAGATTTTTTATCCATGCCTGGACCAACTTTTAAGGCTTCAACTTTTTTTGCTAATGAGTCGACTAATTTATCACCTATACCTCCAACTGCCACAGCAACAGATTGAGCCATACACCTTTCCCCTGCTGAGCCATACGCAGCTCCCATCAAACCATTAACTGCTTGATCTAAATCACAATCAGGCATAATTACACAATGATTTTTTGCGCCACCTAAAGCTTGAACTCTTTTTTCATTTTTTGCGCAGTTTTCATAAATATATTTTGCTATTGGTGTTGATCCAACGAAACTCATCGCAACAATATCTTTGTTTTTGATTAAAGCATCAACTGCTTCTTTATCTCCATTAACAACATTGAAAACACCGTCCGGTAATCCGGCTTCTTTTAATAGTTCTGCTAACCTCATGGAACATGATGGATCTTTCTCTGATGGCTTTAAAATAAATGTATTTCCACAAGCAATTGCCATTGGGAACATCCACATAGGAACCATTGCTGGAAAATTAAAAGGTGTTATACCAGCGCATACTCCAAGCGGTTGTCTTATAGACCAGCTATCAACATCAGTTCCAACATTTTCTGTAAATTCTCCTTTTAGCATTTGCGGAATTCCACATGCGTATTCTACGACTTCTAAACCTCGTGTTAATGAACCCTTAGCATCTTCATATACTTTTCCATGTTCAGCTACTATTATTTTTGTAAGTTCATCTGAATTTTTTTCAATTAATTCTTTAAATTTAAACATAACCCTTGCTCTTTGAAGAGGAGGTTTATTTGACCAAACTTCAAATGCTTTTTTTGCATTTGCAACTGCTTCATTAACATCTTTTGTAGTAGCTAATTTAACTTCTGCCTCATGTTCACCAGTAGCTGGATTAAAAATTTTACCTTTTTTTTTAGACTCACCGCTAAAAGACTTTCCATTAACAAAGTGTTCAATAGTTTTCATGGTGTAATTGATTAAATAAGGTTTTAGTTTGTTGCAAGCATTTTCTTAATAGAACTAATAGCTTTTGCTGGATTTAATCCTTTTGGACAAGAATTAGTGCAATTCATAATGGTGTGACATCTATATAATTTTAATTCGTCCGCAACTTTTTTTAATCTCTCTTTTTTATCACCATCTCTACTATCGTTTATCCAACGGTAAGCTTGTAGGAGAACTGCTGGACCTAAATATTTGTCTCCATTCCACCAGTAGCTTGGGCACGATGTTGAACAGCAGGCACACAAAATACATTCATAATACCCATCTAATTTTTCTCTATCTTTTTGAGTTTGTTTTAATTCTGTTTTTTCTTCACCAGTTTGTTTCGTAGTAAGCCATGGTTTAATCGATTCATATTGTTTATAAAGTGTTGTTAGATCGCCGATCAAATCTTTGATTACTTTTAAATGGGGAAGAGGGTATACATTTAAATCGCCATTAATATCTGTATGAGATTTTATACAGGCTAGTGTGTTCACGCCATCAATATTCATTGCGCACGAACCGCAAACTCCATGAGCACATGATCTTCTGAAAGTTAAAGATGGATCTATTTCATTTTTAATTTTAAACAATATATCTAATACTTTTGGGCCACAGTTATCCATATCAACTTCAAATGTATCAACTCTCGGGTTTTTACCCGTAGATGGATCCCATCTATATACATTTACTTTTTTTAAATTTTTAGAATTAGTTAGGTCTTTATAATGCTTGCCAACCTCTATTTTAGAATTTTGCGGCAAGTTAAACTGAACCATAGTCTAGTACACTCTTTCTTTAGGAGGAAAGTACTGGACGTCATTAGTTAATGTTCTAGAGTGAACATCTCTATATTTAATTTCTACTTTATTATCATTTTGCCAAGCTAAGGTGTGCTTCATAAAGTTTTTATCATCCCGTTTGCTAAAATCTTCTCTTGCATGTGCGCCTCTACTTTCTTTTCTGTTATAAGCTGAGTCCATTGTTGTCAACGCTTGACGTATTAAATTATCAAATTCTAAGGTTTCGACTAGATCTGTATTAAATAATAGTGATTTATCTTTTACGGAAATATCATTCATACCTTCATAGGGCTTTCTTATTTGATCAACACCCTCCTTCAAAGTTTTTTCTGTTCTAAAAACTGCACATTTAGATTGCATCGTTTTTTGCATTTTCATTCTTAACTCCGATGTCATTGTAGAACCACTTGAATTTCTAATTTTATCAAATCTGTCTAAACATTTGTCTGTTTCTGAACTTGAAACTTCCTCATGAGGGGTTCCAGTTTTTACTAACTCTGCTGCTCTTTTCGCTGCAGCTCTTCCAAAAACTACAAGGTCAATTAAAGAGTTAGATCCTAATCTATTTGCTCCATGAACCGATACGCAAGCAGCTTCACCTATAGCCATTAATCCTGGAACTGTTTTTTCAGATCCATTTAATGTTAAAACTTCAGCTTTATAGTTTGTTGGTATGCCTCCCATATTATAATGAACCGTAGGTACAACTGGAATTGGTTGTTTGTTTATATCAACGTTTGCAAACGTTTTTGCTGCCTCTGTTATTCCTGGTAATCTTTCATCTAAAACTTCTTTGTCTAAGTGATCTAAATGTAGACTTATATGATCTTTATCTTTACCTACACCACGACCTTCATTGATTTCCATTTCCATTGAACGGCTTACGACATCTCTTGAAGCTAAATCTTTTGCATTAGGTGCGTATCTCTCCATAAACCTCTCACCTTTTCCATTTACAAGAAATCCTCCTTCACCTCTGGCGCCTTCTGTAATCAAACACCCTACACCATAAATTCCAGTTGGATGAAACTGAACAAATTCCATATCTTGCAATGGCAAGCCCGCTCTTAAAACCATGGCATTACCATCTCCTGTACAAGTATGAGCTGATGTTGCTGATTGGTAAACTTTACCGTAACCACCTGTTGCTATAATAGTGGTATGAGATCTAAATCTGTGAATAGTTCCGTCTGTTAGATTCCAAGCGATAATACCCTTGCACTCTCCGTTTTTCATAATTAGATCTAATGCAAAGTACTCAATAAAAAATTCTGTATTATGTTTTAAAGCTTGACCGTACAAAGTGTGTAAAATTGCATGACCTGTTCTATCAGCAGCAGCACAAGTTCTTTGAGCGGTTCCATTTCCATAATTTTTTGTCATCCCTCCAAAAGGCCTTTGATAAATTTTTCCATCGTCAGTTCTGCTAAAAGGAACTCCATATCTTTCAAGTTCAACAACTGCTCTGGGTGCTTCTTTACACAAATATTCGATAGCGTCTTGGTCTCCAAGCCAATCAGATCCTTTTACAGTGTCGTACATATGCCATCTCCAATCATCTTCACCCATGTTTCCAAGAGCTGCAGAAATTCCGCCTTGCGCAGCAGATGTGTGACTTCTAGTAGGAAAGACCTTTGAGATACAAGCGGTTTTTAACCCTGATTCTGACAAACCAACAGCGGCTCTTAAACCAGAACCTCCTGCTCCTAGAACAACTACATCATACTCGTGATCTATTATTTTATAAGCACTCATACTGTTAAATTTAATATTCCTAAAATAGTTATTAATGGAATTATTATAGCAAATATATTCAATAATTTATTTGCGACATTTTTGATTTTTTCATTTTGAATATAATCTTCAAATATCTCACTAATTGTTAGTGCGGAGAAAAAATATGCAAAAACAATAAAAATTGAAAAGATGATTTTTGAAGGCTGCTGTGTAAAAAAAAGAGCTACTTCAGAATAATTCTGATCATAAATAGATACAAAGTTTATAATGAACCAGATCATTAATGGAATAAGTATTAATGAACTAATTTTAGTAAATAGCCATTTTTTTGTGGATGCGTGCATAATTAAAAAATATTTTTTCCTAATAAATAAAATAAAATAGCCAATACAAAAGAGCCAATTAAAGCAAGTACTCCAGTAATCTTAGAGACCTTTAAATCAAAACCGTATCCAAGGTCCCATATAAGATGTCTTAACTCATTTAATGTGTGAAAACTAAAAGTCCAGCATAGACTCACTGCCATAAATTTTCCAAAAAAAGTGTTTAAGAATAAATTTATTGGCTGATAACTTTTGATTCCTAGTAACAATAATAAACTCCAAATGCAGATTGCAGTAATGGCTATAATATTTATCACTCCAACTATTCTGTGGGCTATAGATAATAGTGATGAAATTTGCCATTTATAAATCTGGAGATGAGGACTAAGCGGATTATTTTTATATTGCATAAATAAATTATAAACTAATACTAAATTTTTTTCATTAGGCACTCGGCTATTTGAACTGTATTTAAAGCTGCACCTTTTAATAAATTATCTGAAACTACCCAAATATTTATAGCTTTTGGGTTAGTGTTGTCTTTTCTAATTCTAGATATATATGTCGTATAGTCATTCTCAGCTTCGAGCGGTGTTATATACTCTCCGTCTTTTCTGCCATCAACAACTTTACACCCTGCTGCATTATCTAATATTTTAATAATATTTTCTAAATCACAAGTTTTTTCAAACTCAATATTAATTGACTCTGAGTGCCCAGTTCTTACTGGAACTCTTACACACGTAGCAGTCACTTCTATTTTATCATCTAAAATTTTTTTTGTTTCATTCGTCATTTTTAATTCTTCTTTTGTATAACCATCTTTATCAAAAACATCGATATGAGGAATTAAGTTAAAGGCGATTTGTTTTGTAAAATTTTTAGAAACAATATTTTTTTTATCTAAAAAATTTTTTGTTTGATCAAATAATTCATCCATGGCCTCTTTGCCCGCACCAGAAACAGCTTGGTAAGTTGACACAATAACTCTTTTAATTTTATATTCGTCATGTAAAGGCTTAAGAGCTAAAACCATTTGCATTGTTGAACAATTTGGGTTTGCTATAATATTTTCATGCTTATCTAGAGCTTCAGGATTAACTTCTGGAACAACTAAAGGAATATTTTTTTGCATTCTAAAAAAACTTGAATTATCAATTACGATAGTTTTTTTTGCCGCTCTTGGAGCCCACTCTTTAGCTATATCACTTCCTGCTGCAAAAATAGTGATTTGAGCTTTAGAAAAATTATAATTTTCCAAATTTTCTATCTCAATTTCTTTCTCACGAAATTTAATTTTTTTTCCTGCACTTTTTTTTGAAGCAACTAAATATAGATCTTTAAATGATATTTTAGAATTTTCTAAAATTTCAATTATTTTTCTTCCTACATTTCCTGAAGCGCCAATTATTGCAAAATTCATATTAACTCTACTTTATTTCAATTTTGCTATAATTGCATCACCCATATCTGAAGTAGAAACCTCTTTCATGTTTTTAGACATGATATCTTTTGTTCTTAAGCCATCATCAAGGACACTTTGAACTGCTAAGTCTAATTGCTCGGCTTCTTTATCTAAATCAAGAGAATACTTTAAAGCCATAGATAAACTAAGTACTGTGGCTATAGGATTTGCTATATTTTTTTCTGCTATATCTGGAGCAGATCCATGAACAGGTTCATACATAGATCTAACTTTTCCATTTTTATCTTTAGCGCCTAAAGAGGCAGAAGGTAATAAACCTAAAGACCCTGTTAACATTGCGGCTTCATCAGAAAGAATGTCTCCAAATAAATTATCAGTTACAATAACATCAAATTGCTTTGGATCTCTTAAGAGTTGCATAGCGCAATTATCCGCAAGCATATGACTCAATTCTATCTTTTTATAATCTTTATCTTTAAGTGCCTGAACTTCTTCTCTCCATAAAACACCTGCTTCCATTACATTTGACTTTTCACACGACGTGACTTTATTTTTTCTTTTTTTTGCTAAGTCAAAAGCAACTTTTGCAACTCTTTGTATTTCACTTGTAGTGTATGTATGAGTATTTACTCCTCTTCTTTCATTATTTTCAATTGGTTCTATTCCTCTTGGTTCACCAAAATAAATTCCTCCTGTCAACTCTCTAACAATCATAATATCTAGTCCAGAAATAATTTCGGGTTTCAATGAAGAGGCGTCCACTAATTGCTTAAAACAAATTGCTGGACGTAAATTTGCAAATAATTTTAATTCTTTTCTTAATTTTAAAAGAGCTCTTTCAGGTCTTTTTGAAAATTCAAGGTTATCATACTTAGGCCCTCCAACAGCTCCTAGGATAACAGCTTCACTTTCTAGTGCTTTATAAAAAACTTCATCTGTAATTGGATTTTTATGTTTTTCATACGAAGCTCCTCCTACTAGACCTTCTTCAATTTTAAAATCTAAAGATTTATTTTTGTTAAACCATTCAATTATTTTTCTTACCTCTCTGATAACTTCAGGACCTATACCATCTCCGGGTAGTAGTAATATTTTTCTATTTTTTACTTTAATCATTTTTCATCAGCCAAGGTTTATCAATACCAATTTTTTTTTCAAAATTATCTATATGACTTACTTTTTCCATTGATAGACCAATGTCATCTAGACCTTCTATTAAACATTTCTTTTTAAATGCGTCGATATCAAATTTTATAGATTTATTGCCAAATTTAATTTCTTGATTTTCTAGGTTGACGTCAATTTCTTCTTTTCTTTTAGAGTACTCTGCTAACTCTAAAACTGATTGTTCATCTATTTTTACAGGCAAAATCCCGTTCTTGAAGCAGTTATTGTAAAATATATCTGCAAAACTAGAACTTATAACACATTTAATTCCAAAATCTGATAATGCCCAAGGAGCGTGTTCTCTGGAAGAACCGCACCCAAAATTTTTTCCAGCTAACAATATTTTTGATTTATTGTAAGGCTCGTTATTTAAAATAAAGTCTTTAATGCTTTTGCCTTGTTCATCATACCTCATTTCGTAAAAAAGACTTTTTCCTAAACCGGTTCTTTTTATAGTCTTTAAGAATTGTTTTGGTATAATCATGTCAGTATCAATATTTTGTAATGATAAATATGCAGGTATACTTTTAATTTTTGTAAATTTTTCCATTATTGAATTTTTCTCACATCTGCTAGATGGCCGCTAATAGCTGCTGCGATAGCCATTCCAGGGCTAACTAAATGAGTTCTTCCACCTCTACCTTGTCTACCTTCAAAGTTTCTATTAGAAGTTGATGCGCATCTCTCTTTTGGTTTTAGTTTATCTGCATTCATCGCAAGACACATAGAACAACCTGGCTCACGCCATTCAAATCCAGATTCTTTAAAAATTTTATCTAAACCTTCTTCTTCGGCCTGAGCTTTCACTAAACCTGATCCTGGAACAACCATTGCATTAACATTTACAGCTACTTTTTTTCCCTTTAGAAGTTTTGCTGCATTTCTTAAGTCCTCAATTCTGCCATTGGTGCAGCTGCCGATAAACACTTTGTCTATTTTTATATCTGATATTTTAGTATTTGCCTTTAAACCCATGTAATTAAGAGATCTTTCCATTGCAGCTTTTCTATCCTCATTAGATTCTTTGCTAGGATCAGGGATTACACTTGTTATAGGTGCAACATCTTGTGGCGAAGTTCCCCAGGTTACTAATGGTTCAATTTCTTGAGCATTAAGATTAATCTCTTTATCAAATTTACAATCTTTATCCGAATATAATGTTTTCCAATAGGCTAATGCTTTACCCCAAGTTTCTCCCTTTGGAGACATAGGTTTATTTTTGAAATATTCAAAAGTTTTTTCATCCGGTGCAATTAATCCTGCTCTAGCACCAGCTTCTATAGTCATATTACAAACTGTCATTCTTTCTTCAATACTTAAATTTTTTATGACATCGCCGGCAAATTCAATAACATAACCCGTCCCACCTGCGGTTCCTATAGTTCCTATAATCTTTAAAATTACATCTTTAGCAGTTACCCCTGTTGGTAATTTTCCATTAACATTAATTCTTAAATTTTTTGATTTTTTTTGTATAAGTGTTTGAGTGGCTAAAACGTGTTCTACTTCAGATGTTCCAATTCCAAATGCTAATGCACCGAAAGCTCCGTGTGTAGCTGTGTGGCTATCACCACAAACAATTACTGTACCTGGTTGAGTAAAACCTTGTTCAGGTCCAATAATATGAACTATACCTTGTCGTTTGTCATTAACATCAAAAAGTTCTACTCTAAACTCTTTGCAATTATCTCTCAATGTATCTACTTGAATTTTAGACTCTTGATCATCAATACCTTTTGATCTATCGGTTGTTGGAACATTGTGGTCAGGTACAGCCAATGTTAACTCCGGTCTTCTTACTTTTCTTTTTTGAAGTCTTAAACCTTCAAATGCTTGTGGGCTAGTTACTTCATGAATTAAGTGTCTGTCAACATAGATCAAACAAGTCCCATCATCTTGTTCATGGACAAGATGGTTGTCCCATATCTTATCATATAGAGTTTTTGACATTAAAAATTTTTATTTTTTTTCGTTAGTTGATTTTTCGTCTTTAGTTTCGACTTTTGGAGCTTCTACTTTTGCTGCCTCAACTACTTTATCTTTTGATTCTACTGGCTTAACAGATACGTCTACGCCAATTTTTTTCTTAATCTTTTCTGCTATTCTCGCAGACTTACCTTTTCTATCTCTTAAATAATAAAGTTTAGCTCTTCTAACTTTTCCAGATCTTATAACTTTAATAGAATCAACGTTTGGACTATAAAGAGCAAAAGTTCTTTCAACACCTTCTCCAAATGAAATTTTTCTAACTGTAAAAGAAGAGTTAAGATCTCTATTTTTTTTAGCAATACAAACACCTTCAAAATATTGAATTCTTTCTCTTTTACCTTCAACGATTTTCACGCCTACTTTAATCGTATCTCCTGGTGAAAAATCAGTAATTTTTTTATTTGCAATTATTTTTTGTATTACTGCTTTATTTATATCTTCAATGTTTTTCATTTTTTTTATCTAAATATTTTTTCCAAAGATCGGGTCTCTGGCGACGTGTTATAGCCTCAGATTGAGATAAACGCCACCCCTTAATTTTAGCATGATCGCCAGAAAATAGTATATCTGGCGGGCTTTTACCCTCCCAATCTTTAGGTTTTGTATATTGAGGGTGCTCTAGTAGATAATTTTCAAAGCTTTCTTCTTTGTTAGACTCTTCATTTCCTAATACGCCTGGCAAAAGTCTTATTAGCGCGTCTATAAAAACAAAAGATGCCGATTCACCTCCCGATAAAATAAAGTCACCAATACTGTATTCTTCTATATTTCTAGTCTCCAACAACCTTTGATCGATCCCTTCGAAATGACCGCATAAAATATTAAGTTTGTTTAGTTTGCTAATTGACCTTGCCTCGCTCTGATCAAATTTTTTACCTTTTGGAGAAAGATAGACAATCTTTTCACCTGTTTTAGTGTTTTTATCTAAAGCAGATGCAACTACATCTGCTCTTAATAACATTCCACTACCTCCACCAAATGGTGTGTCATCAACAGACCCTCGACCATCTGTTGAATAGTCTCTTATGTTGATGACTCTAATATCCCAAATTTTATTTTCCTTAGCTTTTTTGTAAATCCCCATATCAAGAGGACCGGGAAATAAATCTGGATATAAAGTAAAAATTTTTACTTCCAGCATTTTTTACTACCTTGCGGTTAAGCTTTAGGTTCTTCTTTTTTCGCTTCTGCTTTAGG
>Ga0222717_10003007_pt1 | contig 12834 bp, 11 predicted proteins | sample C33_18DmetaG_FD_165053 | JGI IMG/M metagenome (GOLD analysis project Ga0222717, IMG submission 165053) | Estuarine water microbial communities from San Francisco Bay, California, United States - C33_18D | ecosystem: Environmental > Aquatic > Marine > Unclassified | place: USA: California...
GCAGTTTGAGCAATGATTAGATTGTTGGTATAAATCTTAAGGTTTTTATGTTTTAAAAGTGCTCTCACAACCATCTCAGGGGTAGTGCCTATACCAAGAGATATAGAGCTACCATTTGGAATTTGATTGGCAACCTCTTTTGCTATAGATCTTTTGGCTACTCTATTAAGCACCTGTCTTGTACCATAAGCAAGATTACCATCAGTTGATAAAGGCTCTACACCTCCATGCTTTCGTTTTGCTTGCCCATAATCACAAAGGACGTTAATGTCCCTTCTTACTGTTTGAGTTGTGACACTAAAACGGTCAGCAAGACTTTCAACAGTAATAAATTCTTCTTGGCGAAGTAGGTCAGAAATTTCTGCTTGTCTAGCAGTTAAATCCATCTATAGCTCCAAATTGTTCATTTGAACGCCAATTCTAACATAAAAGATAAAAAATGAACAATATTTTTTAATCAAATGAATATTTTTCTATATTTAAATGACAATTATGCTAAAATATTTGTAAATATGTTCATATGAAAATAATTATTTTCATTTAAATAATTGCTGCAATGCAAATTATTGAATTTTAATTCTCAGGTAAATAAATGAAAAATCTATCAACTATGTCTTCGACTCAACTTGACAATATAAAGTTCATTCTTACAGACATTGATGACACATTGACCACAGAAGGAAGATTGAAAAGCGATGCCTATGAGGCTATGGAGAGATTATCGAATAAAGGTTATAAAGTAATACCAGTAACTGGTCGATGTGCAGGATGGTGCGATCACATTGCCAGGATGTGGCCAGTAGATGGAGTAGTTGGTGAAAATGGAGCTTTCTTTTTTAGCTATGATCATGTAAATAAAAAAATGAATAATTTATATAGTCAAACTGAGGAAGAAAGAAGAGAAAACTTTAAGCTTCTTCATGAAATTAAAGATACCATTCTCAGAAGTGTGTCAGGAGCCGCTGTAGCATCTGATCAGGATTATCGTATTACTGACTTAGCAATTGATTTTGCAGAAGATGTTCCTAAACTACCTCAACATAAGATTGACGAAATTGTTCAAATTGCAGAACAAAATGGGGCAGTTGCTAAGATAAGCTCCATACATGTTAATTGTTGGATTGGAAATCATAATAAACTTTCTACAAGTTTAAAAATTCTAAAAGAAAGCTTTGGTTTAAATGATACTGAAATTCAGAATAACGCTGTTTTTATTGGAGACTCTCCAAATGATTCAACAATGTTTGGTTTTTTTAAAAATTCAGTTGGTGTCGCTAATGTTATTGACCTAATTAATTGTATTGAAAACCCACCAAAATACATTGCAACAGAATTCTCAGGAGATGGTTTTATTGAGCTTGCAGATCTCATAATTAATAAAAAATAAACATCACAAAATTTTAAAAAAAAATTAAATGTTAAAATACATATTTAAAACTTATTCTTTATGAAAGAAACTAACAAACAATTAAACAAGCGTCAAAATGACATACTTTCTTTTGCAGAAAAACAAGGCTATGTAAGTGTTGAAAATTTGGCTAAACTGTTTTCAGTCACTCAACAAACCATTCGACGTGACATAAACTACTTGAGTGATAATGAATTATTAGTGCGAACTCATGGTGGAGCTTACTATTCTTCTGGAGTAAAAAACTTTGCTTATAACTCTAGAAAAAATTTAGCCAGTGATGAAAAAAGTGAAATTGCAAATGCCGTTGCTAAAATTATTCCTAATGATTCATCTGTGATATTGAATATTGGAACGACAACAGAAAGAGTAGCAGAGTCACTTTTATATCATAAAGGACTGAAAGTAGTTACTAATAACGTAAATATTGTTAATATCTTTGCTCACTCTGATGATGCTAAAGTCTGGCTAGCTGGTGGAAAAGTTCGAAAGGCTGATAAAGCTGTTATTGGAGAAGATCCAACTTATTTTATTAAGCAATTCAAAGTAGATTATGCAGTTGTAGGAGTTTCAGCTATAGGCAATGATGGCTTATTGATGGATTTTGATCGAAGAGAGGTTATCGTCTCAAGAGCTATATTTGAGAGTTGTCGAAAATTGATACTTGTTGCTGATGATACCAAGTTTGAACGGTCTGCTCCGATGGTAATTAGTAATATTTCTGAAGTTGATATTTTGGTTACTAACAAGCTACCATCCCCTGAAATAATTGAAATATGTCATGCTAATAATATTGAGATTGTTTTGGCTAAAGATAGTCTTCAATAATTTGATTAAGTTTCAGAGGTAAAGTGATTCTTTTCAAATCATAATATTTTTTTAATATATATTTTTGTATTATTTGTTTATAAATGTTCGTTTATGAACAATTATTTGTTTATAATTAGTGCTTGTTTGTTCGATAATGAAAAAAAACAAACAAATAACTCTGCTAATCTTGGCAGAAAAAATAAAAATAGGAGTAAAAAATGAAAGTTATAAACTTACGTTTTAAAAGCATACTCAGTGTTTTATTGGTAACTATGGCGATGACTTACGTTTCACCTGTATTTGCTAAAGACGCAGTATGTTATAACTGCCCTCCACAATGGGCTGATTGGGCATCAATGCTTAAAGCAATTGATAAAGAGATTGATATTCAGATGCCTCATGATAATAAAAACTCTGGTCAGACGCTTAGTCAGTTGCTAGCAGAAAAGGATAATCCAATTGCTGATGTTGCTTATTATGGTGTTACTACTGGTATCAAGGCTGGAAACAAAGGAGTCGCAACGGCTTATAAGCCTGCTTTATTTGATGAGGTTCCAGATGGATTGAAAGATCCTGATGGAAAGTGGTTTGCAATTCACTATGGCACGTTAGGTTTTTTCGTAAACGTTGATGCGCTTGGTGGTGCAGCTATCCCCCAATGTTTTGCTGACCTGAAAAAACCAGAATATAAAGGAATGGTTGGTTATCTCGATCCATCATCAGCTTTTGTTGGTTACGCTGGTGCAGTAGCAGCAAACATGGCGTTTGGTGGTGATTTGGATAATTTCGATCCTGCGATAAAGTATTTCAATGATTTGGCCAAAAATTCGCCAATGGTTCCAAAGCAAACTTCATATGCTCGTGTAGTATCGGGTGAGATTCCGATTCTATTTGACTATGACTTTAATGCCTATCGTGGAAAGTACGAAGAGGATGGAAACTTTGAGTTTGTCTTACCATGTGAAGGATCAGTTCGTGTTCCTTATGTAATGAGTCTAGTTAATAATGGGCCACATCCTGAGCTTGGTAAGCGTGTTCTAGACTTCATACTATCTGACAAAGGTCAGGCGATATGGACGAATGCATATCTACAACCTGCTCGTCCGGTTGAATTGCCAGCTGATGTAGCTGCTAAATTCCTGCCAGCAAGTGATTATGAGCGTGCTTACGCAGTGGATTACGCAAAAATGGAAAAAGTGCAGTCTTCATTTGGAGAAAGATACCTTTCCGAAGTTAAGTAACATTTTATAAAAAAAGAGCCGGATATATATCCGGCTCTAATTTAAACTATGACAAATCGAACCTTTGTACTTTTGTGTCTCACGCCACTCTTAATCTTTTCCATTGTCTTTCTTGCACTCCCTCTGATGCGCTTATTTCTTGCTTCTGGAGAGAGTGATATAGGTTGGTCTATCTATCTTGAGATACTTCATAAACCTCGCTATATTAATACTCTGGTTCTAACGGTATTGGTATCACTTGCAACCACTTTTGCTGCACTCGCTGTATCAACAACTGCGGGAATGTTCTTTTCAAGAAACCAATTTAAGGGGCGTGGAACCTTGCTTTCTATTATGACGCTTCCATTAGCCTTTCCTGGTGTGGTTATTGGTTTTCTAATTATTTTACTAGGGGGTCGTCAGGGGCTTGTTAACCAGCTCACACCGGGACATGTTGTCTTTGCTTATTCGGTAATCGGATTATTTTTGGGTTATCTTTATTTTTCAATACCGCGTGTATTATTAACAGTTATGGCAGCAGCCGAAAAGCTGGATACCTCACTTGAGGAAGCTGCGCGTACAATGGGGGCTTCACCTTTCCGCGTTGTGGTAGATGTTATCTTGCCTGGCCTTATGCCCTCTTTAATTGCAGCAGGGGCAATAGCTTTTGCAACAGCTATGGGTGCTTTTGGAACAGCTTTCACGCTTGCAACTGACATTGATGTAATTCCAATGGTGATTTACACAGAATTCACCTTATCTGCAAACATTGCCATGGCAGCAGCCCTGTCAATTGTTCTGGGAATTGTTACCTGGATATTACTTCTCATCGCCCGAAGTCTTTCAGGCTCATCTGTCGCAGCAGGAGGCTGACATGTTTAAATCAAAAACTAAGATACTTCAACTCTTTGTTACTCTTACTGCTTGTGCTTTTCTTTTTGTACCTATAATCTTATCAATTCTAGCAGGGGTAACTGCTAATTACTTTAAGGGAATCTCTTCTGGGCTAACACTTAAGTGGGTATTTAAAGTCTGGGAACTTTATGCAGACAGTATCCTTCTGTCGATGTGGCTTGCTATTGCTTGCTTAATTGTTACACTTATTATTGGATTACCAGCTGCCTATGGATTAGCTCGTCATCCTGGCTGGTTTTCACGTATTTTGGAAGAATTTATATCTCTTCCTCTTGCTGTTCCTGGACTTGCAATAGCATTAGCACTTCTGCAGCTTTATGGTTCAATGAAAGGTTTTCGAATTTCCTGGACATTTATTCTTGTTGGTCATGTGCTATATACGCTTCCATTTATGGTTCGGTCTATTCTTGCGGTTTTGGCATCTATGGATCTAAAAACACTGGAAGAAGGTGCGGCCTCTCTTGGTGCGTCACCTTGGGAAAGATTTCGGGATATTGTGGTGCCGAATGCTATGCCAGGTATTCTAGCTGGAGCACTAACAGTTGTGACTCTTTCTATCGGTGAATTCAATATTACCTGGATGTTACATACCCCATATCTTAAAACGCTGCCAGTAGGACTGGCTGATAGTTATGCTTCAATGCGACTTGAAATTGCATCAGCATATACACTTGTCTTTTTTATACTCATCGTACCGCTGTTGATGGCCATGCAATGGGCCTCAGCTCGCGCACAAAGGATCACCTTATGACAATTCGACTAAATAATGCTGCTAAAACCTTTCCCGATGGAACAAAAGCACTACTTCCAACAGAACTGACAGTTAAAACTGGAGAGATCGTATCACTTCTTGGTCCGTCTGGTTGTGGCAAAACTACTTTACTTAGAATAATCTCAGGCCTGGAGACTTCGAATCCGGGAAGCGAAATCTGGTTTGATGATGATAACGTAACCTTATTGCCAGTAGAACGACGAAACGTTGGTATGGTCTTTCAGTCTTACGCCCTTTTTCCGAATATGTCAGTACGAGCGAATATTGGTTATGGATTAAAAATTCAAAAGCTGTCAAAACTTGAAATCGATTCCCGCGTCAATGAGGTTTTGGAAATGTGCCAACTTCAAGATTTTTCAGCTCGAGCGATTAGCCAGCTTTCAGGTGGACAGCGACAACGCGTTGCCTTAGCGCGTGCAATTGCTCCACGTCCCAGATTACTGTTATTAGATGAGCCACTTTCTGCTCTTGATGCGGCAATGCGCGAAGATTTACGTGATGAATTAGCTATACTTCTTCGTGATTTCGAAATCACAGCAATCTTTGTTACTCATGATCAGGATGAAGCAATGGCAATCGCGGATCGTGTTGCTGTCATGTCCAATGGCTCTATTGTACAAAGCGGAACTCCAGAAGAACTTTATCGTAATCCAAACTCTGCTTTTGTTGCAGGCTTTGTCGGTAATGCAATGCATCTCGATGGGAAAAGTTCAGGCAATGAACTGATACTTGAAGGTGGTACTTTGAAATTACCTAGAAAAGGCACAGGTCATAATGTTTATGTTAGGGCTGAGGACGTTGAGATTAATGACAATGGCTCTCTCTCTGGTCAGGTAGAAACAATAACTTTTCTTGGCACTCATTATCGTGTTGGAATTAAGGGCATCATGGCTAATTTGCTGACGTCTATTTTTACAGAACATAGTGCACCGAAAGTTGGCCAAACAGTTAAGATCAAAATTAATCCAGAGGCTTTAATACTTCTACCCGAAGGAGTCCACTTATCGTGACCAGAATTATTCAACTTTCTGATCCTCATATTGTGCCTGAGGGAGAACTAGCATATGGCCAAGTTGAAACCTCAGCACCTTTAAAGTCATGTGTAGAGACCATTAACCGAATTCTGCCTAATATTGGGCCTATTGATATGGTAATTGTTACTGGTGATTTGACTGATTATGGGACTACAGAAGAATATCAACGCTTTCGCGATATTATGGAGCCACTTAAGATCCCATATCGTGTAATACCTGGAAATCATGATAATGTGAATGTAATGAGAGCAAACTTTTCCGATCATGAGTGGATGCCAAAATCTGGCCCAATTAATTGGACTGCTGAATTTACAGACCTAGCTTTAATTGCTTTAGATACAAATATTGCCGACCAAGACTATGGGAACTTATCTGACCAGTCTCTTAGCTACTTGCATGATAAATTGGCTGATTTAAATAACAAGTCAGTCATTGTTGCTATTCATCATCCTCCTATTCTTACTGGAATGAAAACAATGGATAAATATAATCTTCGCGACAGCGAAAAATTGAAGGGCATCCTTTCAGAATTTCCAGGTGAATTAAAGTTGGTCTGTGGCCATATGCATCGAAATATTACTGCATTTTTTGGAAGTGTGATTTGTCAAATTTCGCCAGGTACATCGCATTGTGTCAATATGGATTTTCGCGAAGATGCTCCTCACAGTCTGATTAGAGAGCCTGGTGCATTTTTATTGCATGAGATGCGTGGTGGAATAATGACGCACACTATTCCAATAGGTTATTTTGGTGAAACGCATCTGTTTTATCCAAAGAGTTCTAATTTTTCCTAGTGCTGAGTAAGACTTTAAAAACTCATTTAATTTTGGAAAACGACTTAGATTTAATAAATATATAGAATATAAATGGAAACTAAAAAAATTTATGATATTTTTGTAGCCGGCGGTGGTATTAATGGTCTTGGCGTCGCAAGAGATGCAGCAGGTCGAGGGTATTCAGTTTGTCTATGTGAAATGAATGATTTTGCTTCAGGAACGTCTTCGAATTCAACAAAACTAATCCATGGTGGTCTCAGATATCTAGAGCACTATAAATTTCGTTTGGTTCAAGAGTCCTTGAAAGAGCGTGAAATTTTGTTAAAAATGGCGCCCCATATCATTTGGCCGATGAGGTTTATCTTGCCTCACTCGAAAGGAATGAGGCCTGCTTGGCTTTTGAGATTAGGCCTTGCTTTATATGATCACTTAGGGTTTCGAAAAATACTCCCAGGTACAAGCTCAGTCAATTTAAAAACTGGCGTATTAGAAAGTACACTTAAAAATAAATATAAGTTTGGCTATGAGTATTCTGATTGCTGGGTTGACGATTCAAGACTGGTTATCTTAAATGCTGTTGATGCAGCTAAAAATGGCGCTAAACTACAAAACTACACCAAGGTAACAAAAGTTACTAAGTCTGATGGTATTTGGATTATAACCACTACTGACTCAATAGATAATACTCAGAATACAATTAAAGCGAAAAGTTTTATAAATGCCTCTGGACCATGGGTTGATGATGTATTACAAGAGTCCTTTAGCAATAAAAATACAAAAAATGTTCGTCTCGTTAGGGGCAGTCATATCGTTGTTAATAAGCTCTATGATCATGACAAATCCTTTATCTGTCAAAATGATGATGGTCGAATCTTTTTTATGATTCCCTATGAAGATAAATTTACTTTAATTGGAACTACAGATATTGATCATAGTCGATCAGCTAGTGAAGTTGAGATAAGTGAAGAAGAAAAACAATACATTTGTGATTCAGCTAATACATATTTAAATTCAGAAATCAAACTATCAGATATTGTTTGGAGTTATTCAGGGGTCAGGCCTCTTTATGATGATGGAGCAAGCAAAGCACAAGAAGCCACTCGTGATTATGTCATTAAAGCTGAAGAGCATGACTCATCACTGATGATCAATATTTTTGGGGGTAAAATTACGACCTACCGCCGCCTATCTGAGGCCATTCTTAAACATATCGAAACATTCCTTGGGCAAAGAGGTAATCCTTGGACTGATAATTCTTCTCTTCCAGGGGGAGATTTTGATGTCGATGGGCTATTTGACTTAAATAATAAGATTCAGGAAAAATATCCTTTCTTAAATGATGAGATTGTCAAGCGCTTAGTCAGGTCATATGGGACAGTCTCGTTTGATATTTTTGCTAGTGCTAAAAATATAGAGTCACTTGGTGAGAGTTTTGGCTCAGGTCTTTATGAAAAAGAGGTCGTCTACCTGGTCCAAAATGAGTGGGCTAGAACCTCTGAAGATATTTTATTTAGAAGGTCAAAGCTTGGACTGTCTCTAACAAAAAATGAAAAACAGAAGCTAGATCAATTTTTAGAAAAATACCAAAAGCTGAGTAAAACTTCTGAAAGTTCTGTTAAGCAAGATAACATAGTGGAGACTGTATGACTATACTCATCGAACTTTTAGGCTCAGTAGCGCTACTCTTATGGGGCTTAAGAATGGTTCGTACAGGCGTAATGCGTGCTTATGGTACTAATTTAAAGCGCTTTGCTCGTCGATCAGAAGGAAAAATATTTCCAGCATTTTTGTCGGGCTTAGTAGTTGCAGCTCTTCTCCAAAGTAGCACTGCTACTATTTTAATTTCCGCATCTTTTGCTGGCCAAAATCTTATTGGAGTTGGATCAGCATTTATAACAATGTTGGGAGCAGATGTAGGAACTTCAATTGCTGTTCTCATTGCATCTCAGAAATTTACGACTGTTGCTCCATTATTGTTAGCTATTGGTGTTTTTGGTTTTATAGGCTCAAAAGAGAACAAGTGGCAAAATGTTTTTCGCGCAGTAAGCGGCTTAGGTTTAATTTTATTTGCACTGTTATTGATATCAAATACTGCAGGAGAACTTTCTAAATTTGAGCAGTTTAAGTCACTATTAGAGATTTTTAGTAATCAGCCAATATTTTTTGTTCTTTTGGCTCTTGTGATGACCTATCTTTCTTATTCAAGTTTAGCAATCGTGTTATTGTCAGTTAGTTTTTTAGCAACGGGTGTTATTGGGTTAAATGAAGGGCTCTATCTTGTTTTGGGCGCGAACCTTGGAAGTGGTATGCTGCCTCTTATTTCAAGCTGGAATTCTTCTGTAGTCGAGAAGACCCCAATAATTGCAAATTTACTTGTTAGAATTTTTTGTATTATAATTTTTTATCCATTTGTAGAGATATTTGCTCAATTTTTCCTAAGTTTTGCTTCAATGGAACTAGTTCCGGCGCTTTATCACCTTACTTTGAATCTGATAGTTGCTGTTATAGGTATTGCATTTTCAACTCAGATTCTTGGTTTTACTTCTAAACTTGAACTAGAGAGTAATACTAATGATACTAACAGTGATTCAAAGTTTTTAGAATCAGATGATTTTTCTATGCCTACTGTTTCTCTTGCGAATGCAAAGAGACAAGCACTTAGGATAGCAGAAGTCTCTCAAAATATGGTTGTGTCATCACTTGCAGTAATGCGAGATGATAACGAAATATTAAGAAATGAAATTATCAAAAATGAGGATATTGTTGATAATCTCTTTGACTCTATAAAGCTTTATATTGCTCGAATATTACAAGAAGAGCTTTCACCAAAAGAAAGCCAACAAGCACTCAATATTCTTAACTTTACAACAAATATGGAGCATATAGGTGATATTGTCAATAATAGTTTAATGGACATTTCTAAAAAGAAAATTTCAAAACATATACAGTTTTCTAAAGAAGGTTTCAGTGAGATTATTTCTATTCATGAGGTAGTATGTTCTGATTATGATCTTGCTATTAGTACATTTATGTCGAATGATTGTGAGTTAGCTAAAGTTCTGTATGGAAAAAAACAAGAGCTTCATAAACTGGAAACTAAATCAGTCTCAAAACATCTTCAACGAATTGGAAAGGGAGTTACTGATAGCCTTGAGACTAGCTCAATGCATATTGATGTGATAAGAGATTATAAAAGAATAAATAGCCTTTTATCATCGATAGCCTATCCAATTCTATTTGCATCTGGTGAGATATTAGAAACTAGGTTAAAGGAAAACAGCTAATTATTAAGGTGCAATAAATAAGTGCTTTAATTTTATTAATTCATCTTGAGAGCTCTGCATTATTTCTCCTTTTGTAGAGTTCTCGAAATGTTTAAGACTGTTAGATCAAGGTTTTCATAAATTTAAGAGTTTTTTTAAATTTATATTTCTTTTATTTTGAATTTAAAATTGGTGGAATTTTTAATAGGTCTTTAAATTTCTCAATTTGATAATCAGACTCTTTGCAGTCAGGATCTGGGTTGAAGATAATTGTAGTCAATCCTATTGCTTTAGCACCATCAATTTCAATTTTAGCATGTCCAACAAATGCAGCATTTTCTGGGCTTTCATTAAGAGGTTCAAGTGCTGCAAGGTATATTCTAGGGTCTGGCTTGGTTATTTGAAGTTCAAATGAATCAGCATAAGAATCCCAAATATCACTAATTCCAACAGATTTAAACCAAGTATTTTTTTCTGTTCTAGAGTTGAATGTATTTGTTACAATTCCAAGATTAAATCCTCTTCTTTTTAACTCATGAAGTGTTTCGGGAACGCCTTCAAAAAAATGTACATCACTCTGTTGGTTTTTCAGTAACTTAATTCCATCAGCAAAATCTGATGAATTTGTGACGCCATAATGCTCCATGAGCCATTCAAAAAAAGATTCTGTTTCAATTCTCCCTGCATGTGCGTCTCGTCGTTTTGCCTTTTCTACTGGATCATTTTCAAGTGGAGCAGAATAGCCTCGTTCAGTAAGAAATTTAATGACTGATGATTTACGATTAGGTTTGTTGTAGAGAATGTCACCAGCATCAAAGAGTATGGTTTTTAAAAGCACATTAATTCCTTATTTATTTAAGATAAATTTAATATTAAACATCGGTGTGAACCGCCTTGGCTAAAATATATAACCAAGGCGAAAGTTGTGGTATTTTATGGCATTAAAGTAAGATAAAGCGCTAGGAAACCAAACTTTGAATAATAGATTTCCTCTGGATCTACTGGCCATAGGCCAAGATCTCCAAATGCCGGTAAATCAAATTTTACTAATTGCTTAGCTTCAAGGTTTGAACGCGCAGCATAATCACCTGGTTCGTTCCAAGGTTTAAAGCCATCTTCCTCCATCATATATCGGATTAAAAGTTTAGCTGCATTTGGATGTGGTGCCATATCAGCTATCACTAACGCAGTTGGATAAGTTACACCAAAGGCTGGATCAAGATCGTAGGCTGGGCCTGAAGAATATACTCCTTCCTTGTTTTTACGAAGTTTTGAAAATGTAGTGATTCCAATTGGTGGCTTCTCTTGAGTAACATCTCCAACATTTTTAAAGATTTTTGTTGTAGATCCTTGAAATACGGGTTCATTATTTAAGAATCTATAGAGCCATTCCATTGAAGCAGTTGGGGAATCTAATGTAGCGTTTTCTTCTACGGCTTCAATAACATCCTCTGAAAAAGTTATCTCTTCACCAAATTCTCTTTTGTAAGCCGCAGCCATTTCATCTGAGTTATTTAAGACTGTTTGAATAAAATTAGCAGATAAGCTATCTTCAAGAGGGCTAGGTAAAAGAACGCGACCCTTCCATTCATCACGGGTCATGTCCCATAGTGAGTCAAGTGGCGCTCCATCTGGATGTACAGCTGTATTGTAATAAACGATTCGACTAGAGTGACGTTGAATCAACAATGGATTCATTTCGCCAGATTCCAAATCTCCGGCTACACTTTCTGGAATGAAATTCCAAACCAATTGTTTTGGTAGGGCTTCATTAAGTAGAATCGAAGATTCTGAATTAAACAAAACATCTACTGAATGAACACCTGCTCGATGCTCACGCGATAGTTTTTCTAGTTGAAGGTCAGAGGGAATATCGTATCCTATAATATCGATATCATAGCGCTCTTTAAATCCATCAACTAATTTTGCAATGCGTGAGGATACTGAATAAATTACTACCTCACCTTCTTCACGTGCAGCAGCTTCAATTGCACTCCAGTTTTGATTGTCAGACGCATAACTTCCAACACCTGCTTTTTTTTGCCACGCTTCATCAGCTTGAACTGATCCAATAGAGGAAAATGCTAATCCTAAGGATAAAGCAAATACACTAATTGATGCCATTTTTTCCATTTTTGTTCTCCTTTTTAAGTTTGACTTACAATTTGATATTTACAAATTATTAATATTTTTTATACTTACGATTTTCTTATACCATATAGTTTAGATTTATGCAATAATTATTGCAATAAATTTAAATCGTGCTATAATTTTTGCAAAAAATAAAATAGATACCCTATGACTACTGAATATCAACAAAGCTTTGAATCGCTGATAAATTCGTTTGAGGGAAAACTAACTGATGCTGATCAAGAATTGATTCACATTATTCTTGGAGAGCCTTCAGAGGCAGTCTATCTATCTTCGGCTGAACTTGCATCTAAAGCTGCTGTTCATGCGTCAACTGTTGTGCGTCTTGCAAGGAAGCTTGGGTTTGATGGTTTTCCAGATATGCGTCAAAAATTAAGACAGGATGTTGAATTTAAAAAAAATTCATCAGATAAAATCAGGCAGCGAATTGATCTTATTGAAAAAGGTTCAAATCTTAGTGATCTCATTGAAAGTGAAATTGCTGC
>Ga0222717_10003012_pt1 | contig 12825 bp, 14 predicted proteins | sample C33_18DmetaG_FD_165053 | JGI IMG/M metagenome (GOLD analysis project Ga0222717, IMG submission 165053) | Estuarine water microbial communities from San Francisco Bay, California, United States - C33_18D | ecosystem: Environmental > Aquatic > Marine > Unclassified | place: USA: California...
CGCCAGGCATTCCTGGAGATGGTCTATTATATTGTTGCTGAGAAGGTCTTGGCATTTGTTGTTGAGGAGGCATATTGTTTCTCTGCATAGTAGGTTGTCCTCTTGCTGCTTGAGAATTATTAAACATAAATGTAGCTGCTTGTCGTTCTTCATCATTGTTCATTTGATTTATAGCAGCACTGGCAAATTGCTTCATTAAATCGGGATTTTGTTTCATAATATCTTCCATACCTGGTATAGAATTTTTGAACATAGAGTTAGATAAGTGATACATGAAAGCTGAACCTCCTAACATAAATAATAATTTAACTTCAGGAGCCATTTTAGCACGTTCCTTATATTTTTCATGTAATTCTTCAAATACTTCATTATATTCATTAATTCCTTCATTTACTTGTTCTGACCATCCATCCAGTTTAAAATCTAAGAAGTCCATTTTATTATTTAGTAATTCGGCACCTGTAACAAATGCCATTAAGCATTTTCTTTGAAATTTAACAGAACCTTCTACTTCTCTTTCGTGGACGACTCTATTAAGTTCTTCTTCCATTTCATTTACATCAGATGACATATTAAAATGTTTAATACCTTGAACTCCAAGACGTCTCATTTTCTCTAATTTGAACAAAATCTCCTGTTTCTTTTTTCTAACTAATTCTCTATTTACAGGTGGTTGAGGAGGCATCCATTGTTGTTGATGTTGTTGTTGATGTTGTTGATTCATTCCATTTGGATTTTGACTACTTGAATAATCTGTTCCTGTTTGAGGTGTTGATGTAGTAGTTCCACTAGCAAATTCAACATCTGCTGGAAAACCATGGTTACCCTTTCTTCTGATATTGTCTGAAACAAGATTTTGACTATCTTCTTCTAATTCATTTACTATATCTTCTGGAGTAGCTAATTTAGGGACAGTTCTTTTTCGAGTGTCTTGATTATCAATAAGTTTATCTATATCGTCTTGGCTTAATCTAGATGTTTTATCTATATTTAAATCATTAATCATTTCTTCAATTCTAGAGGCAGTCTCTGATCGTGTATCAGATGTTAACTCACTTCTTTTAGCATAAACATTACTAGATAATTCAGAACTCAGTTGTGCCGAAGAAGATTGGTCACTACTTAATTCATATGCGTTTTGTAAAGGTTGTTTGGCACTTTTATCTGCTTTTTTTTCTTTATTAACTAATAAGTCTAATCCAATATCAATATCTTTATTACTAGATAATTCTAGTTTATCCTGAATTTTTTGATTTAGACTACTATCAGGCGGACTTGTGGTATTTATTTTATTTATTTTAATATCGACATCATCGCTGTTGTTATTACCTAGTGAAAAGTTACCACTAAGCACTTCTTCAATATCATTATTTGATTTAAATTTAGTTCCCTTGTCAGTTTTTAAGTTCAAGCTCATTTAATATTTTATAGAAAACTATTTTTAAATAATTACGCAAACGTTATTTATTTATTATAATAAAATGTTAAACCTTGTAAATAACAATCAGCTAAATCATCCTTTTTACTATTTTCATTAAAAAAATCACTCCAATTTGAATTATATTTTTCTATAAAATATTTAGTATAAATAACTGACTGTTTCTTTCGTTTATTATATGCGTTTTTGATATGTGATAAGTCCACTTTAGGACCATCATATATAGCCAGTTTTTTCCTTGCATTAAACAAGTTAATATTGTAATCATCTGAGTCAGGTGATATTTTTTTCATTAGTAAAAAAAAACTATACAATAACATTTGAACTGATTTCATAGTAGGATTTTTTAAAACTGGTTGATTTTCTATTACTATTTCATCTACTTTGATGAGATTTACTTTTTTATATAGTTGATTATACATTTCCATGCCTATGTCATCTAAAGATAAATCCTTAGTAGTTTTTTGTTTATATTTTTTTACCTGTTTACCAGTATATGTTCCATTTAACTCCTTTTGGCAAGTCTTTAATTTACAAAATCCTAATTCATTATCCCCATCAATTTTTACTCTATTTACAGCAGGTTTATCACATAATTTACCCTTTTTACATACACAGCATTTTAGACCGCCTTGTAATAATGTTTCAGCACAATTAATAATATCCCAGTCTAATATTTTATGTTCTTTATTATCTTTATCACTAACTTCTATTAAACAATACGCTAAATTTTTTATACCAACATCGAAAGATAGAATCTTCATTTATAAAATAAAACTATTTAATATTTAAGTAGTTATATTTTTTTATCATAAATCATAGTTATCTCTTCTTCAGTATCATTAGGTATTAGTCTATTATCTATTGTACCATATTCAACTTTATCTGTAAACTTGTTATGAAATAGTGTATTTTCTAATGTATTATTTTTAAGACTACTAAGAGTAAATTTAATATCAACTTTATGACAATTTGGAAACTTATCCATTAAACCATCACTATATTTACCATAATATTTTAATTTATATAGCTGTCTATTTTCAATTCGATTGATTAAATCTGATGATTTAGTTCTATTTTCACATTTATTTTTATTTGACAAAAATTTAGTATAAATACTATCATCAAGATACAAATATTCGTCTTTAATAGAACCTTGATCTAATGAACACATTTCAACAAATTTATCTTCTAATGGACAATTCTCACAATTATTAACTTCTATAAGAGCATCTGAAATCATTAGTTCAATCATTTTAACGGTTTTATGATTATATATATCTTTATGAAATCTATATCTTGTGTAAAACATGTCGAAAATGTTATTTTTAAGAGATACATCGTATAGAATTCTTTTATCTTTTACAAAACTTTTGTAGAATATTCTCTCGGGATTAAAAGCATAATCTAATCCTATATGTTTGGCATCTCTTTGTAAATAATCAAACCGATCAATATCAATCCCGTTGAGTTTGTTGTTTACTAATTCATATATATAAGGTTTTTCGCAGTTATATGTTTTCATTCCTGAGTTCTCTATAATCATATGTTCTGGAGGTTCTATCATATTTTTTATCATATCAATGTCATATCCATTAAATCCAGAAGGCTGTGTTTCTTTAAAAATTTTCTCAACTATTAACTGCGAGCGTTTCTCATGACTATGGACTAATCCCTCTGAATCAAAATTTTCCAAAAAATGATCGAATACATGTGAATAAGGACCATGTCCAAGATCATGGAATAATGCTGCCAGTTTGATACAGCGTTTTTCTTTGTCTGTAAATAATTTTTTATTACTATTCTTCTCTAATTGAGCTGTGTAGGTATTAGCAAGATGATATACACCAACTACATGTTCAAATCTACTATGACTTCCAGATGGAAATACATGATCCAATAAACCAAGTTGTTTAACTCTCTTCAATCTTTTTAACCATCTATTATCTAAGAATACTAAGTCGTTTTTATCAATTTCAATATTACCATGGACTGTATCCAGAATTAATGGCATCTTATCAATTTGCTATTTTAAAAACAAAAACATTTGTGTCAAATTTTTATATATATTCGCAAATTTCTGTAATGTAATTATTTCCATTAATTACTAATCGAAAAGGCTTACCACAACCTAGTATCTTGTCTTCTTCGATTAACTTATCACACAGGACCTTTGATAGGTGAGGGTCTATTTGTGTATAAGTGTCTTTAAAAACACCATGTCTAAATATCTTGCAGTTGAATTGGCTTTTTAAAATTTCAATAAGCTGCTTACAATGAGGACAATTTATATATATACAATCCATAATATATATATTAATTTTTTATAATAATTTATTCGTGAGGAACAGCTTTACCCCAAAAATTTTTAGGCATAACATTTTCTTCAGGAAATCCTGATTCTCTTAGAATTTGTTCTTGAGTTCTCATAGGTAATTTATCTCTACCAGCATAGAACATTGGGTTTTTTCTGGGAGCGGTCCCTGATTGAACAGGTGGGTAAGTTAAACTTCTAAATGGAATACCATTTCCTAATTTGATTGTTTCGACTTTTCCAGATTTGCCGTTTTCACATACTTTAATATGGACAGAAGGCTCTACAAGAACGGAGCCTAACCCCATATAATAAGAGTTAGGGTATCTTACTCTGAATTCAAATTGACCTCCTTCTGCCAATACTGCTCCTCTATTAGGAGTATTTTCATAAGCAATGTCAGCATTTGGGAACGGTAATCCTGATCCAGTATATGATTGGGTGTATGTAGGAGGGTTAGGTGCCCAAAAAATTACAGTAGGATTTGTTAGAATTGAATTAACAGAGCCTCTTACTACAAATTCTCCATCTCCACTATCTAAAACTACACCTTCGCAAGTGTATTTACTTCCAATATTTGTTTTCCAGTTATCACACATAGTATTATTATAATATTATAAATTATTTTTTTCTACAAACAATAAATTAAAGATACTGAGATAACTTATCTTTTAGTTAAACAATTACTTGACACGCAGGAATTATTGTTAAAATAAAATTAAATTGAAAATCATTTTAATATTATCTTATTTAAAGATTGTAAGCAGCAGGATCTCCTCCAGACATTAATTTTCCTCCAGCAGGAACAGAATCTCTTACTACAAGTTCGCCTTGAGCCTTAGAATCCATTTGATTATAATAGTTAAATAAACTATTTGTATCGGCACAGCAATTTGAGTGTTGATTTACAGGTAATTCTTTAGGCCAATCTCCACATTTTTGAGAGTCACCGTCGTATTTTCTACCCATACCTAATCCATCAGCATTAACAAAGTCATTGTTACATGAATTATTATTACATACTTGAACTGATTGTTCTTGAAGCATAGTTCCTTGGTTATAAGGTTTCATGCATGGACCGCATCCGTTTTTTTGAGTAGTGTAAGTTCTATTTAAATTCATGATTTTATTAGCATTATGTGTTAAAAACATTCTGTACTCGTGTGAATTTAATACGGCATTGTTAGATCTGACTAAGTTGTTTACATGGCAACTGGGTCTGTAATCTGTGAAGTGTCTTCCATCATCCATTCTAGGAGGACAGTTGAAATATTTATTATTACTAGTTTTATGGCAATCCATTTTATATATTATTAAGAAATATTTTTTATAGAATTACTAATTTAATTAAGATGAATTAATTGTTTGTAATTCACTATTGTCACTTGTTAAATCAACACCTGCCTCTATCAATCTTTCAACAAGAACCGTTTTATTTCCACTTTTACTTACATTATTTTCTATACAAAGGTTTATTAGTTGGGTCTTAGTAAAGCTGTTTGTAATTACATCCATATCGAGTTCCATTTTTAAATTACTATCAATTTCCACCCCATCTAAATTATCATCACTATCTACAGTTTCTTCTTCTACAGAATCACTATCCAACTTCTCTTCATGTTCACCGGTAGATTCATTATTTGATTCTTCTCCTAATAAAGCTTGTTCGGTGTTATCATCATTACTTACATCTTCTAAAAGCTCATCGAATTCTGAATTATGTTCTAAATCAACATTTGCTAAATCTTCAAATTCAGAGTTATTATTCTTAATATAATCATCATTTCTTGAAGCAATTTGAACTACTTCATTAACTTGTTGAACTTGTTCTATAAGACTGTCATCTAATGGATGATTCCCAGTAGTTTCAATATTTTGTAATTGCTGTTCATACATCTCCGCATCTAAATCATCCGATTCTCTAGATAGGGACCCTCCAGAACTATCTTCTAATAAATCCTCAATATTATTAATGTCTGCTCTTAAATTTGTAACTTCGTCATTTAATCTATCGTATGAATTATTTGGTGATGTTTCTTGAAAATCATTAACATTAATTTGTTCATTCATATTTTCATTAACGGTATTTTCATTATATTGTGGTGTGACAGTTTGTGCAGACATTTTATTATTTATTTCTAATGCTATATTCTGCTGTGTATTAGCACTAAACATATCTTCATTACCTAAACGTTTTTCACTTGACATATAATTTCTTACAGTGAATAATTCCGCATTCATAGCACTAACTCTTTCTTCCAATGAATCAAACTTTTTCTTTAGATATAAACCTAAACCTATTACTATAGCAATAGCTAAACCAATCAAAATGTACGTAATATATTGTTTCATTTTGTATAAATCTGATATATTAAATATAATATTTAAACTCACTTTAAATAGTTTCATTTAGATAAATAAATATATTTTTTTTCTGTAAATATCATATATGAATTCTCTTTTTGATTTACAAAATTTAGATCCAGAGTATAAAGAATTATACAATGATATAGTAAAATTCTCTACCATTCTAATTGTTGTTAATTTATTTATGTTTTTATCTAATCCATCCCAAAATGCTTTTCTGGGAGGTAATTATATAAAATTTATGACATTTATCCTCATGGGTATTATTACATATTGGTTAGTTATTTCAAAAGTTATTAAATTCGATTAGTAAAATAATATATAAATATATATAAATGAGTCAATATCCTGATAGTTTTAGAGTAAATTGTGTAGGAACACTTCCTTGTAACAATAACAAACAATTCTGTGATCATTCAAAAGGACCTGTTGTTATCCAAAATGGAGCAGTAGTTTCAGAAGAAAGATCTTCCGAAAAATTAAACAAAATAGATAATAGTTCTACAACTCACTGTCAATCTTATGGAACACCTCAACGAGTTATACAAGATAATGAAATTAAAGAAAAACCTAATTGGACACATACATGGTCAAATGTTAGAGGCTACGGTAATATTGTAGTTGCTACAAACGACTCATGTAATAATGTACATGGCAGAGTTCATCCTTATAATAGAATTTCTAAATTATCTATGCCATATGACGGTCCTGCTGTAGTAAAAGATGCCTGGAAAATGAATAAAGCCGAACATCTTAAAGAAAAATAAATAAAAATTTTGATTTATTATTTTTATTTATTTAAGAATGTATCAACTTATATATCTAAAATGGTATTTCATGTGGTAACTTTTAATAACAAACTGTTTAAAATCATTAAAGAAGATACTGAATCAAATGATGAATTCTTTCATAGGTGTTGGTTTATTGCTAAAAAACAACCTAATTCAAATAAATATGAAGAAATTGTTTCACTATCGAAGATATCTCGAAACGTCAAATTCTTAGATGTAGAATATTCTGCTGATATTATGAAACAAGTTATATTTTAGCTTTGTCGTTGTGACATGTTGGTTTTTTATCATTCTTACCATTACAACCTGCTCTATATGTTTCTATTAATTCGCATCTATCACTATATTTCATACAGTTACCGTTTATTATCGATTTAATGTGCTTTTCAAATTGGAAAAACCATTTTTTGAAATTTGTTCTTTTAGATAATATACTTCCAAAATCTATTGTCTGTATTTTTTTTATATACTCATTCTTAACTTTATCAAAAGGTAAAACCTTTCCTAGATAAGTAAAAAATAATATATAATTTACATATCTAATAGTTTCAATATCTATCTTTTTTACAGGATAGTTAAAAATAATTGAATATAAAAAATTCCACCCAGGCATATTTATACAGTTTGTAGAATTAATTTCTTTTACATATTTGCTATAATAATCATCCACTTCCTTAAAACTTGGGTCTTTCTTAGAATTTAAACCTTGTTTTCTAAGTTTATCATTTACCATGTTATGAATCTTATACATCCACAATTTTAGAGATGACTTATTATCCAAATAATCATCTATTGGTAACTTGTTAGTATATTCGGCTAATGATCTTCTACAGTAAATACATGGTAATACATGTTGAAGAGAATTCATAAATATCTTATAAGTATCTTTATCTGTTTTTGATGGTCTAGAAGGATATTTTTCTACTATACTATGTAATAATTTCCAACCATCGGGTCCCCAAAATCTAGTATCCATTATTAATATTATTTGATTTTAATAATACAACTATATTATTAAAATTATATGATTTTAATTAAAAAACTTTTAAAGACTAAATATACCTTAACTCAAGATGAATAATCCTATTGATAACTTTTATGAAATTAATTATACCTCTAACACTTCAACTGGAATTACAGATGAATATTATAGACTATATGATAGAATACCATGTATTAAATGTAGTCAAAATCCAGTTGATATAAAACCTTCAGAATCTAGAGAATCACACCAGTTATTTGCTATTTTAAGAAAACGCTACTGTTTTAAATGCTGGTTAAAAATTATAAATAGTTAAATTATTTAAATTTGATACTTATTATACTCATTTAAAAATCTTAATAATATCATGTCTCTTGAGAAAGATCTACAAAAGTTTTTTGGATTTACTTCCTTTAGAGAAGTTCAACATAAAATTATTAAAGGTGCTTTAAAAAATTATGATCAACTTGTTATACTTCCTACTGGTTCTGGTAAAAGTATTTGTTATCAGTTACCTGGTCTTATACAAGATGGATATACTATAATAGTATCACCCCTAATGTCACTTATTAAAGACCAAATTAATAATTTAGAGAAAAAGGGTATCAATGCTGTTGGTATATATAGTGGCACAACTGAGAAACAAAAAACAATTATTTATTCGAAAATACTACAGAATAAAGCTGATTTTAAACTAATATATACTACCCCCGAATCAATTGATACTAATATATCATTTATAAATTGTATTATGCACATGAAAACTAATAATTTACTTAATAGATTTGTTATTGATGAGGCACATTGTATCTCTATGTGGGGTAATGATTTTAGATCATCATATAGAAAGCTTTCACAGCTTAAATCTAACTTTCCTGGAATACCCATTATGGCACTTACAGCTACTGCAACACTTCAAGTTAGAAAAGATATAGTTCATAATCTTCAATTTAAAAAGTATAGACAATATACTAAGTCTTACTTTAGAAGTAATCTCAAGATTAAGATTTTTAATAAAGTAAACAAAGCTACTACTCAAACGCAAATTTTAGAATTCTGTTCACAATTTAAAGGTGAAACAGGTATTATATATTGTAACTCTAGAAAAAAATGCGAACAATTAGCAGAGTTTATAAATACAAACAGAAAACATCCAAATATATCATGTGCGCATTATCATGCTGGTATGACTAATAAAAATCGCACTCAAATTGAGAATGATTGGAAATCAAACAAAGTTAATATTATTGTAGCAACTGTGGCATTTGGTATGGGCATTGATAAATCAGATGTTCGTTTTGTGATACATAATAACTTACCCACTTCAATGGAGAATTATTATCAAGAAATAGGTAGAGGTGGTAGAGATGACCAACCATGTTATTGTATTCTATTTTACTCGTATCAAGATAAAATTATTTCTGAGAAAATGATCAGAAGTGATCCTAGTTATATGAAAAACCAAAAATATATACAACATCAGTTAGATAAACTTAATTCTCTATGTGGATTCTGTGAAAATATTTATGATTGTAGACATTGTCAATTATCTAACTATCTAGGAGAAATAAGAGATAATCAAACCCAACAATGTACTAATTCATGTGATAATTGTATTGATAGAGATAAATACGAATTTTCAGATGTATCAGATATAGCTCGTGAAATAATTAATGCGATTATGGTATCAGGTAATAGGTGTTATAAAAGTAATATCAAAAAAATATTTATGCAAAGTCATATGTATGGATTCTTTAAAAATAAATATAGTGGAACTAAAGGCCTTATGGAGCTTTATAATAGATTAGTAGTTCATCTTATAATTAATAAATTCATAAAAGAAGAATTAGAAATTAACGATTATGGTTTTTGGAATGAAAACCTTAAACTTTATAAGAAGGCGAAAAGTCTCCTCGATAAAATTGAACATATTACACTATTAATAAAAAAATAGAATATTATATATTTTTTTCTTAATATTAAGTGAAATTAATTGGAGTAAGCTAAACCACCCATACCACTCATAATTCTTAAAACATTATAGTTAACAGCATATACTCTTACTTTAGCAGATTTGTTAGTTGTTCCTGATGGGTTTGCTTTTATAAATGGATATATATCAGTTGCTGTGTCTACTGGTATCGCTTTAATAGTTTCACTTTCAACCGTTAAAAATAAATTTGCGTTATCAATTCTAGAAAAATTACATGTTCCAGATGGCTGATGTTCTTCAGGTTTTAGACCAAATGAATAAACATTGATACCTGTTTTAGGAATAGATGTATGGTGATAGTGAGGGACAACAAGATTAAAGTATGTTCCTGCTCTTTCAGCAAATCTATCTTGACCATTTAGTTGAAGTTTAGCTTTTTGGACAGTATTCTTTCCTTTATCTTTATAACCATCTTTATATCCTATATTATTGGCGGCGACCGGTGTACTTGCTGTAGTGTAAGTCATCATAGATTGAGCTATAAGTTCTTGCATAATATTACCACTAGCATAACTTGAAGATATAGGAGTTTTATCAACCACAGTGGTATAATTGAACATTTGTTTATATATATCTCTAATATCTGTATTTTGAACAACCCATACCAGTTCTTTAACTGGATGATTAAATGCCAGTTTAATTTTGTTTGATGATACTGTTATAGTTTCTTCTCCTGGATATTGTAATTGTTCAATAAGATATTCATGAGATAATTGAGCAAATCTTCTTCTTTCGTCAGTATCTAAATATATGTAATCAACCCATAATGAAGAACTTGAGATTGAAAAATTAAGACTTGTTGGAGGTGCTTGGTACGAACCTGAAGCCATACCATAATACATTATATTTGCTATATCTTCAAATTCAATATTAATTTTGACTTCATGATATTGTAGAGCAATCAGTGGAAGTGCTAATCCAGGATTTCTACAAAACCAGAACTGAAGAGGAATATATAACGTTTGTGAATCAAGCTCCTCTTTTCCTTGGTTAATATTTTCAGGAGTATGTCCAATCATCTGTAAATAACCAGATTTTTGAGATTCAGGAAGAGTAAGTTGATTCCATATATGTAACCATTCACCATAATGTCTATCAATACGTTGACCTCCTATTTCAACATCAATATATTTCAATAATCTTTCACCTAAATGATCAAAAAAACCATTCATTCCATCTGCCCCACCACCACCAGAAGGTACATGTGCGATAAGACTAGGTAACTTTACTTCTAGGAGAACACGATGGACAAGATCTCCATTTCTTGCTATGGTAGCTGAAACCTTTTTTCCAAAGCCAGGAGTACCATTAAATGTTTGTTCGATTGATTCTACAGAAAAATTGGTATGTCTTCTGTATACAACCTTAAAAAATGTTATTTGGGGATTACCCGTAAGATAAATATCTTGAGCGCCATAAGCGACTAATTGCATTAAACCACCACCCATAGTATTATATATATATTAAAAGAAAATTATTTAAATTTTACGCGTGATTGTAAAAGGAAACCTAAACATTAATTAAGAATCATTATCATTATTTTCTGAGTTGATTATATTATCAATAGTTAAATTCTTATCAATAAATTTATCCAGAAAGTTTTCTAAAAAAAACTCTTTTTTAATTTCTTTATTATTATTCTTAAACTCATATTTATTATTTGGTAGTTTTTTAACAGTCCATCCCTCATTTATAGCATTATAAATAAATAGCATTTTATACATTGAATTAATATCCAAACCTAAATTGGTAATACTTTGCGTAGTATTCCTGTTACAGTTCATTTGTAATTTATTAACAATCTAAATATAATTATAAAACGAACAAAAATAAATAAATTAAAGCTAATTTTAGTATATTATTAATATGGTTCACTTTAAAGAGAAAAAGAAAAAAGTAGGTAAGAAAAACAAAAAGAGACAAAATAAAACTACGCTTGATCATAAGCATAGTGAAGTAATAAACAGTATAAATAGCAAAGAAAAAGAAATCCCTAATATGGAAAAGAAAATTAAATCTCTTATTAAAAATTTATCAAAGTTTGATAATATTCCTAATTCTGAATTATCAGAAAATGATTTAGAAGAAAAGTTGAATATAACAGAGGAAATAAAAGAAATGCAAGATTTAATTATCCATCTTAAAAATAGTCAAGAAAAAAATGATTATTTATTAAGTACTTCTCTAATGTTATATCATTATTTTGATGAAAATAGCACATATGTAGAGTCTCATGCAAAAAAATCAAAATCAAATAAAAGTTCATCTAAAAAAACCGTTTTAGACTTTTTCTCTAAGAGTAAGAAAGTTGAAGAACCAGTCAAAAAAGTTTCTCCTACTAAACCTAAAAATAACGATGTTAAAACAATTTTTAAAAACAAAAAACAAATAATGGACACCTATATGTCAATCGTAGATAAAAATTATGTGAAAACTATTAACCATTTATCTTCCGAAGAGATTGATATGTGTAATAAGTGTAATGAACCAAGAATATTCGATTCAACTCATGGTGTTTTAATTTGCCCAGAATGTGGTGTGGAGGAAAAAATATTAATAGATAGTGACACGCCATCCTATAAAGAACCACCAAGAGAAATCACATATTTTGCTTATAAAAAGATTAACCACGCAAATGAATTCCTGTCACAATTTCAAGCAAAAGAATCTACAGATATAAATAACGAGATTTTCGAAAAAATTGTAGATGAACTGAAAAAGGAAACATATATTAACATAAAAACTGTATCACCTCAAAAAATCAGGGAAATATTAAAAAAACTCGAGCTAACTAAATATTATGAACATTGTCATTATATTACAAATAGATTAACAGGGAAACCAGCTCCAACAATTGATAGCGAACTTGAAGAAACATTGAGAAATATGTTCAAAGAAGTTCAAGGTCCTTGGATGAAGTTTTGTCCGCCTGAAAGAGCA
>Ga0222717_10003015_pt1 | contig 12818 bp, 3 predicted proteins | sample C33_18DmetaG_FD_165053 | JGI IMG/M metagenome (GOLD analysis project Ga0222717, IMG submission 165053) | Estuarine water microbial communities from San Francisco Bay, California, United States - C33_18D | ecosystem: Environmental > Aquatic > Marine > Unclassified | place: USA: California...
AGTATACAAATCTGTCATGTCATTTAACATTCTCATACCCGAGTTATCATTTGCATACAGTCCTCTGATTTCATTCCAAGCATTGTTAAGATTAGGGCTGCTTACAGCTGCTCTATTTACTTTATCGAAGAAATCTTCTGCTTCTGAGTACATTTTCTGTGCAGTTTTACCATACAAACCTGCAACAACAAGCCCACGAGCATAGTCTTTGGCTGCTCTATTACCCCTAGCCTCTTTTAAAGAAGAAAGTAGTTTACTCCAAGCGGCCTTATATGGACCGTCATCCAATCCAGTAAATGTCGCTTTGATATCTTCGTCTACTGTACTAAATATCTTTTCTCTTAAACCAGGATGTAACTCTTGGTTAGTATCTAGCATGTTAGGTAATAGTCCTAGAATAGAAGCACTGCTACTGTCGCCTACTAACACGGAGATTAAGCCAGCATTAGATTGCCTTGCGTCTGCTTCCATCATATTCTGTAGCCTGATGTGAGATCCCTGTGGAGCAATAGAAACCTGATATGCATCAATAAGCACGGAGCTGGGGTACTGCCACTCACCCTTTTCTGTCATCCAAGGGTTGTTAGCCGCAAATTCTGCTATAGTATTATTGTTGTTAGCATCAATAAGTTCTTTACCTAACAAGGCTGCTTTACCAGACATTGTTGTTCCGAAAGTAATATAGTCTAGGGGCACCCATTTACTCAATGGTTTGCCTTTAAGTTTGTCTCTAGAATATACCTTTGCGGAGTCAGGGTCAATATGTTTCGCCATTTGTGCACCAAGGTTATAATACATATTCAAAGCTTGGAATTCATTAGGATTATTTTTCTTAAGATTGTATAGAGATCTTTGAATGTTCTGACCTCTGTCAATACCCTTACCTGTAGCGCTGCTGTATATTCTGTTAGCAGAGCTAACTACTTGAGGAGAACCTTGACTCCACAAACCAGAGTTACTATCTATTTTAATTGGCTGAGTACCTTCAAAAGAAAAAGAAGCTCGAGTCGTACCTTTCTGCCCCATGATGCTAAGGTTATTAGATATGTGAAAGTATCTTAAGGTAGCAGGCGACTGTTTAGTTACCAAATAACTAGGCACCTTTTCTGTTGCCCTTAATTTAATATCTCCCATTTCTTTTTCTAGTTGATTATACTTTTGGTTAATGATAGACTCCGCTTTGTTTTGACCATGTTTCTTAACCAAGTTTTCCTGATACACAGTGTCTAGCTCTGACAGGGTACTATTAAATACTGTACTCTGCCCGTCTATTATTGTTCCAAACATTTTTTCTTGGATGGAATATAGTACTGGGTTGACTCCAATAGGTATACTTCCCTGCAACTGCATAAAGGCCTCGGCTGCATCTGTAGATTTAACCTTACCTTTTTTATCCATGAATACTTTTCTTGCAGCAGTATCTAAAACACTTGTTGTCATAGCAGGAAATTTGGGTGCTTTCAAGCTGGTAGTTGCAGAACCTCTACTAGATACATCATATAACTGAGCTATCTTATTGGCAGACTCTATATTAAGAGTCATTGTATCCCCGATTAAAGGAATTACTTTACCTTTTTTACTGCGTGCAAATTTAATTTGACCCTGATCTACCAGATCTTTTATAAAAGTAGTGGCGTTGTCTCGGGTACTTTGTACTGCTTCCGGGGTAGGTTGTTGCTCCGGAGGAGTAGACAGCTTTAGCATATCATCAGTAACAGAGGTTACCATTTGATTTAACATTGGCTCGCCTGCCTCAAACACCTCTTTCACTGGATCTTGGATAATATCTTTACTAATTGACTTTCCTTTTTCTCCAATAGCCTGTGAATAATAATCTGTTTCTTCTAATACATCTTTAGCCATAGTGTTCTCGAATCTACGGCTATTAATCTTGCTTAAAAGATTAGCACCAGACACAGCAAGAATGGGCTGTATAGTGGCTCTAGATTCATCGGTTAATTCTGCGGTGCTACCTAATTGTGCTGACCATGCAGAATTTGGATTAGCAAATCTGGAAGAAACTAAATTACCAAAGTCTACTAAAGCAGTAGCATCATCGGGGGTGTAAGTTACTTCGTTTAACTTGTTTTCAGGGGCAGCAATACTTTGGGTAATAGATTCAAGAGACTCTTGTAATACACCTTCACTAGGTTGCCCTTGTTGGTTGAACATAGCGGGGGGTTGCTGTGGCGTGGCCACTTGTCTCCCAGTAGCGATATTATAATCTTGTTGGCTTTGGAATATTTGCTCAGGAGTTAAGGTTGCAGGTGTTTCTTCCACGGCAACCTGTTGGGAAGGAGTAGGCGCAACTAATGCACCCACCCCTTGTGTAGACTCTCCAATAACAGGAACTGTTTGTTGTATATTACTTATAATATCTTCTGGTTTAGTAAATACAGGTTGCTGTACTGGTTGTTCTATATTAGGATTATATGTTGGTTGTGCGGGAGTTCCAGCTGTCGGAAGCCCGGCTTTAGTTTGAATATTCAACATTATGTTTTATCTCTCATTAGCTTGATTCAACAAGTCTATCATAGGGTCTTTTGTTACAGATAAGCTACCAATAAAAGGTAACATACCCACTAATCTTTCTGAGGCTCTTTCTCCTCCAGCATTAAGCGCTTTAACATCTGACTGAATAACTCCCAGTGAGGGAGCAATTCCTGCCGCTTCCATTGCTGTTGCGAGAATACCATTATCTCCTGCAGCAGCAGCCTTGGCTCCTTTACTCCATATACTGTTAAGTTCTTCTAGCAGTAGTTCTGGCGTACCTAAGAAGCCAGTATAGTTAATGGCACGATATGTAGCTGAACGGAAGAACTCTTCATCCTCATCTTCAATCCATTCTGGTGTCTCACCATAAGTAACAGTATCTTTGAACGCTTGAGCTAAATAAGCTGTCATAACAATAGTAATCACTGAACTAAAGGTATTATAAGATGTACCCGGGGGTGCTGTCTTAATATAGTTACTCCATAAGTTAGGTGTAATATTAGCTGTTACGTGGGCAAGAAATCTTTTGAATTGGCTAAACGGTCTGAATACCTCTGACTCAAAGATAGCAGGAGTAGAGCCGGGTTGTGGTCTGGCAGAGAACTCATCTGTAAAGTTTATCTGTGCTAGTCTAATTTGCTCTGTTAAGAAAGCAGCATCAGGTATACTAACCGCATCCGAATCAACAATATCCTCATCTATATTACCATACTTATTAACCATAGTAATTAGCTTGTCTGGGTCTAGACCGTAACTATTAAGCCTATCTCTGGCCCAACGACCCGTGTCAGATACTTGTCCTGCCTCTGTATCCACTCTAACCTTTTCTAATAACTTGCTAACAGAGTCCAGCGCAAAGCTCATACGAGCACCACGAATAGCATTAGTTTGAGATGATACTAAGTTTAGTTTATAGAATATTTTCATTGTTTTCTGCATGAAAGGAGAAGTAGTGTTAACACCCTCGGTATACAAGATATCATTGGCAGTAACAACATGGCCTGACTCTACCAGTCTAGCTAACTCCTTGTTACCAATATCTCTTACGTCAATAGGCGCATAAGGCGCACCTATCTCTGCAGGAACAGAGTAATAGTCAGAAGTTACTCCTTGAAGGAACGCTTTAGTTACTCTACCCAAATACTTAACCTTATCTTTACCAGACAAGCCAATAGTACCATAGAACATTTCACCCACGTTAGCAAAGGCATTCATGTCCATTAGTCTTAGCGTGGTAGTAGTGATTAAAGTGTTGTTTACCGCACGGAGATAAGGATTATCTATCTTCTGGTAGGTACCCCGGTATATTGACATAAGATTAGCAGACCACTCAACCAAATCATTGTAAGTGTTTTCATCGATCTCTCCCTCTTTCTTAGCTTCATTAAGTAAATAAGCAATACTTGTACCGTCTCTACCAAATCTATCTGTTAACACGGAATCTGATATAAGCCTATCAGCAGTATTTATAATAGCCGCCAGGGTATTCTTGGTTTCGTACTTATCTCGGAAGGCTTTAGTCTGTGCAAGAGGGGTACTTCTTAGCATGTTGATGTCTTGCAACTGAGAATTACCGTTTTTAATTCCTTCAGCAATAGAAGTAGCATATTCCCTATTGATTATAATAGGGGGTAAATTACCTGTACCTACTCTTCCCGGTTGACCTATTAAACTCTCAATGAAAGCATCATCGATTGCCTTGGAATCAAAAGAATTAGCGGATAATAAAGCACCTTCTTCTCTTACCTGCTTGGCAGTAATCAAACCAGTATCACCGGATTGCTCCATTAGGCCTGCTACGAGATCTTCTACAATTTCAATATCATTACTTAATACATCTATTGCCTCGTTTTGTTCTGTGGTTAACAAAGCGGGATCTGTTTGTAGTATTCTTTCAAAATCAGCAGTGTTCTTAGCTCCGGTAGATTTAAATGCTGCATTAAGAGAAGGTAGCTTAGATATTATCTGGCCTCTTTGGTAGTCAATTTCAGAATGAGTATTAGTTCCTACAAATATTGCATCTCGATTAATTAGACCCATAATTGTTTGGATATTATGATTAGCTGTACCGTCATCTTTGAATGCAAACTTATTTAATTTACGATCAGTAGCCCTGAAAGCAGATAATGGATCTTTTAAAAATCCTTTAAAACTTTTCTTAATATTTTGTTTAGTAGTTAAAGGTGCAGCATTGAGGGGTTGAGTATTGACTGAATCTGCTGCCCTACGAACTTCTTCTGATACAACATTAACAGACTTTTTCGCTCCTCCTGCTCTTTGTTTCTGATACTCTTCTATTTTGCTAATAGTACTACGCTTATTAGACTCAGGAGAATATGAGGAGATAGCAGCGTTAACATCTGCTAAGGTCTCAAAGTTATCTGTTACTCTACCTTGCATTGCAGTATTAAACGCACCACCAACAAGACCACCTGCAGCTGCGTTACGTGTAACGTCTTTGGCTAACTCGTTCCAATCAATAGTAGCAGAGGTTAAGGCAGCAACACCACCTTGAGCAATTACTTCTTGTAATCCTTCAGTAAGTGCTTCTCTACCTCCGGCTCTTACAGAAGCCTTGACAAAGCTTTCAAATCCTTGTCGTTGTAACATCTGTTTTTGGGCAAAGTCTTGTAATGTTTTACCTGTATCGCTGAGTGTTTCTGCAATATGCTTTTTAAGTTGAGCCTCTGCAATTTCTTTTGTAACACCTTTCTCATCAACAATCGATTGAACAAATAAGTCTTTACCTTCTTTGGTAAGCATATTTTTACCAGTAAGGCCTACACCTTTCAGACCAAAAGCATCTACAGCACCAACGGCTAGCGCTAAACCAGCAGCAGTATGTGGATTCTTTTCTCCTTCAGGCATACTCTGATATATCTGTCCTACTGCTAGCGCAAAACCAGTACCAATAGAACCGATGACAGCGCCTGCAATAGTGCCTGGACCGGGAGCTACAGCTGTACCTGCAACTGCACCTACCTTACCACCAGCATATACTAAAGCTAGTTGAGGTGCAAACTCGATAATGCTTTCTGTTGCCCATTTAAAGGCATCGGCAGGCCCTCTGATATCAAACAAATCAACGGCAGTATTTATTCCATTGTACTTTTTGTTTGTTTCTTCTGCCCAATCATCACCCCAGTTTTGCCAGTCTTCATTATTAACTAGGTCACCTGACCATATATTGAAGGTAGCTGCAGAGCTCTCAAGGTTAACCATAGATCTTTTACTTGCATTAACCCAGCCAGCAAAGGTACCGGGTCTTTCTTTAGCTCTACGAGCAACGAATTGTTCTATTTGTTGTTGGGAACCATAAAAGGGATTGTCATAGTTAGTATTAACTTGCAACATTTCTGCTGCCTTCTTATGCTGTTCTTTAGCTAGTTCTCTTGTTTCTTTATCTATACTTGGATCATTAATAGTCTTTTCAAGGGAACGCATCTCTGCTTTAATAGCATTGCTGTATCCTCTTGATCCGAATATTAATTCATCAGAAGTATCTGCCATAGTACGTAACATAGTAGGGCTTTGAGACACTACACTTTCAACCACTTCACTCGCTTGTTGCCAAGGAGTTAGTGCTTGTTCACTACCATTAAGCCAAGCCATATTCTGGTTAATACCACGCTTAAGTACTAGGTCATATTGTTTTTCTTGTACACCTTCACCTAAGTACATTGAAGGTTTAACTATGTTTTCTGTAATTAACTTCTCAGAAAACCTTTGTCCAGCTGAATTCTCTAAGTCTCCAATCTGTCTACCATAAGGATCTTTTTCTCCAGTGATAACGATCTTGTTGAACCCTTGAGACTGCGCTAGCTTATTTATCTCTTCGAATTGAGTAGAACCTGCATACGAACCAGCAGAGAAAACCCCATCAGGAGTAATCTTTGCTGTTTCGCCTGCATCTCCAAAACCAAATCTTACACTGTTATCATTTCCATAGGCATCAGTGTAAGTAACAGTATCACCATCAATGAGTTTTCCTGATACCTGAGTACCATTTAAATCAAATGACATGTTGTCTTCTGGTTTATTTTTTAAATCCAATTTGTTAGAAGAAGAGGCAACATCCATTGGCTCTGGATTAGTTAAGTTAAGTGTATTCATGTTGCCTCCTTAAGGTTTATTTGTTAGGTTTATTTTCATATGCAGTTAACAAGGCTAAAGCCATAAATGCCGAGGGAGCAGAGTCAATATTCAACTTTTGTTCCGGAGAAAGTTTATTATAATTATCAGTAGTCTTAATACTATCGATAGTCATTTCAGGATTAAAAGTTTTTGCTGCGGTATCCATAGTTGTTTTAATTAGCTTTCTATCATTACCTAGTATGTCTTGGAAGTCGGTAGTAAAAGATTTTATCTTAGAGGCAGGAGCTAATTCTCCGTCCTTACTAATTTTACCTTGATCAAACAAAATATCGCCACCCACTATTTGCATATTTAAAATAGTTTCAGCATTAATCTTTGTAACTCCCATAGCTTCTGCTAACTCTGCACCCCTACCTACCATCATCATTAACTGTAATGGATCATCACGCAAGCCAAGCTCTCTTTGTTTTTTAGAAAAGGCCATAATATCAGCAGTTACACCTTCCTGATTTCTTCCAGAGAAAATACCCGCTTCACGATAGGTCTCGCCTTTATCATTTACTCCCTTTCTTTGAAACAAAGCAGGAGGCATTTGCTCTACATAAGCTCTGACAGCAGAAATACGAGACTGATCATCATCTTGAGCGCCTCTTTCTCTTAATTCCCCCATCTGTTGTGAAGAAATAGGAATATATTTTTCTACTGTTTTACCGTCTTCAGTAGTAGTAATCTTAGTATAGCGATTACCTCCAGTCCCTTCAAACACTTCAACAGACTTAGTGTAACCGGGCATCATGTAGAAAGTACCTGTAGCATTAGGATCAATACCTAGTTTACCTCTTGTTGTTTTAGAGTTGGCATCATCCATTAGTGCTTGTGCCTCTACTATATTACCTTTAGCTAAGGCAGAACGTATTTTAGAAGCTGCTTCCTTAGTGTAGTTACCTGACACTGCTGTGAAGGCTTTAGCAGCTGCATCTGCTCTACTGCTATCTCTAATATTACGAGCTTCTGCCTGCTTAAGAACAGTACCTCCTGCCCACCGCATAGAACCTTCGTGTGAAGCACCTGATGCACGGGACATAAGATAAAAGCCAAGAGCACGAGTCATGTCTTGTGTTTCTAAACCAAAGAGTGATTTAAATATAGGACCAAGCTTACCTAGCAGGTCGCCAATACTGGAGCCAGCATTATTCGCTTCAGCTTCCGCTTGTGCTGGAGTAAGCTCTTTAATTACAACACCATCCGGACCTACTACCTCTCCTTTTTTATTAGTAGAAAGCCCAGCACCATTAGTTGACCCTAAGTCTTCTGTCTTAGAATCTTCTGTTTTAACAGGAGCTTCTGGTTCATCAGAGGAATCTTCTACAACAGGAGGAACACCACCCAATACTATGCCTTGTTCAGCGGCACGCCTAGCTAACTCTGCCTTACGTGCGCGTTCAGTAGCACCTAAGGCTTCTTCGGCTGTTTTTACTGTTTGTTCATTAGCTATAACAACTTCTCTGTTTGCAGCAGCGACCTCACTTGCATTTCTTGATTGAAGCTCCATATCACTAAGCTGGTTTAATTGTTCTTCTGTAGGAACTATACCTGCGTCTGCTCGTCTCTGTAAGTTTGCTCTAAGCTCGTTTTCCTCACGTTGTGTACGTTCCTGTAAAGCTTCTGCCCAAGGAGAACCAGCAGCATTATCTGTGTTAGCTAATACTCGTAGCTCTTCATTAGAATAGCTGTCAACATTTTCTATTAACGGAATTTCCCCCATAGGATTATTTCCATAGGGATTAAAATCGTAAGGATTTTGGACTTGTGGAACAGACCCAAGAGAACCGTAACCTTCACTTCCTCCTAGATTACGAGGGTCAGTCATAGGAGAATTAACTACCTCTGGTACGTAACCATTTTCAATTGCCTGAGATTGTGCCGCTTCTAAACCGTTACCATAGTTGCGAGGTACATTTGCGAAAGGACCAGTTACTTGTGGTTGCATTGCAGGAACTGCAGGCCCTGATCCAACAGCATTGGCTCCAATAGATTCTCCCATTGGATTATTTATTTCCATCATCCTAGCAGAATCAAATGAAGGTCTTGTTTGAGGGTTAAATCCTCCTCCAGTACTCATTGGATTAATTGGATAAGGCCCTTGTTTATTTAATGCTACAGGTTGTTCACCAGCAATAGAATAATTTTCGCCCATACTAGGTACTGCTAATTGTTCTGGATTATTAGAAAAACTTATTGCATTATCACCAAATATTTTAGGGTTAGTATTAAACCCATCTTGCATAGAACGAGCATTCATTTTGTCTTGATAACGTTTAAACATTTCACGGGCAACAGGTGTATCATTGTAACCTATTTCATCAAGAAAAGTATAGTAAGTATACTCTATATTACTACCAAAACCTCCACTAGGTCTAGCCATAGGTTCACTAAAAACAGTTTGAACCGGGGGTACCGGGGCTTCCGCTACAACTGTTGGCAAAGAAAAATCCTGCATTGTAGGAGGTGTAGGTATCTGACTCGCTACTCTAGGTCGTCTTGCGTCCAGTATATAAGGAGGAATCACTTCTTCAGTACCATCAGCGAGGTATTGAGGGTATTTCATTCTTACTTCCTCCTTGATAATAGGTTGTTGTGGTTGCGGAACAGGTTGAGTAAATTCTACTGCATTATTTTTTTGAGGATTACTAGGCATTGGTGGGACTTCTTTGTTAGCCTCTGTAACTGCCGATAGTATTGACGCAGAGTCTGCTTGTACCGGGTTTAGTGAAGGAACAGGTCGCATCTGTGGTCGTGGGCTACTGTCTAAAGGAGCGAGGTTTTGAGTACTGCTGTTAGGCATGTCACCACCATACATTGCAGTGTAATGTTCTTTTGCATTGTTCCATCTTTTTTCTGCTGGAGTTAGTGTTTCTCCTTTACCTTTAGTATTATTATGCCCTATTATTCTTCTAAGTCTATCACTGGTTAGGTCAGGGGTTGTAAGACCACCGGTAAAATTTTTATTTTCTAAATAAAGATTAGTAGCTCTTAACATTAGATTTTTATCAGTATCTAGCAACTCAGGATTAGCAACTAAATCAACCCCTAGGCTTTCCCCTAGTTTTTTATAGTTATCTTTACCTGTAACTTGGATCAGCCCCCGACCTCTATATTTATATCCATCGTCGCTAGAAGTATTACCCATTTTATAATCTTCTCCACGATAAGCATCGTTATAGTATATATCAAAAAAGGCTTTTTGACCTGCTTTATTTAATCTATTAATATCAGGTGTACCGTCTTTCTTTTTTGCTTGGTAAAGAGGATTATCATAAACAGCCTTAACAAGATCTTTTCTTGTATATTTAGTTTTCCCATCTGCTTTAGTAAAAGTTAATCCGTTATCCGCGTCTTTAAGTGCAGCGGTCCTAGAATAATCAGCGCTCTCTACTGTGCCTGCTCCTGCTTCTGCTTTTACGGTGGCAACAAAGGCAGCTGCTGTTACAGGATCATTGTATGTGGCTTTAGCATAATCTCTAACCTCATCGATTATGATATTACCCTTGTTATCAAACATTTTATCTGCCCAAACATCGGTAATAACTGGTTGTAATTGGCTACCCATGATTAACTACTCCTGTGATTGACGCATAGCTAACATAGATTTTATCTTATCTTGCGACATCTTTTGATTAAAAGCTATTTGCTTTCTTTGTTCTTCTGCTTCAAAAGCTTTTTTCTTTAAAGACATATCTTGTATTAGCTTCATCCTTTCTCGTTCAGCCTTACCAGATAAAGGACCAGCCATAGCAGGCATATCCATCCCGGTCATACCGTCTGCCATATCGTTAGCAGCTCTACCTTCATTAATCATAGCGTTAATTGCAGGCTTATTAGCGGGGTTCTGTGCGGCAGGAGCAGGAATTACTGCTTCACCGGGAGTAAGCATAGAAGGTACACTGTCTACACCATCAGCATAAGCCATGTTAGTTGTAGGCTTAACACCCATACTACCGTTGTTAAACTTCATTGTGTAATCAATACCAAATCCATCTGATTGTGCGTAAGAATTTATTTGGCCGGGACCTGCAGTTGTGTTATACTGTATTCTAGGTTTTCCTTGACTTACTTGTAATCCAACTTGACCCATGTTAGCCATGTTTAAAGCTGGTCCTTTGTTCCAATCAAAATTTTCAAAAGGGTCTAAGCCAAAGTCCTGTTCAGGTACACTGCTTGTTCCATCGTTAAGTAAGAAAGGTAAGGCCGCAATAGCAAAAGGCCCCATAGCGGCTAACATAGGCGCAGCTGATGCACCTAAGGCACCTGAAGTTGCTAGTGAACCAATCATACCTGTGCCACCAGCAGCGGTAGCAGTAGGTAGGGTTCCAAGTAAAGCACCAGAGGCTGCCTGCAATGGACCTTCCATAACCATATCTATTCCCTTAGACTTAGCAGTATTAGCTAACATACTACCAAGACCAGGTTGTGATTGAGATGCAGGAACACTTTGTACGTAGTTAGCACCCATTCCTTGTTTTTGTTTCTCTGCTTCCAGGGGATCTCTTCCTAACATAGTGCCTCCTGAGTTAACCATATTTGTTCCGTAATTATAGTTCTGGGTAACCATAGGGGTACCGTTGTTGTTATATTGTGGCATAGGAGGTGGTCCAGGGTCTCTGGCTGCTTCCTTAGCTGCTTGTGCCCTTGCAAGAATCTCTCTAGCCTCTTCAGCTCCCCTAGGGTTAGAGATCATTACCCCATCAAGGTAAACTTCTCTCCGGTCATCTTTGTATATAATTCCAGTGCCACCGCTTCGAAGAGCCTCCAAAGCCCGATCTTGTTCCCAACCAGTGTCGCCCGGTCCAGCGGGTTTGTCATTATCCGTTGGGTGAGAATATGAGGTAACTTTGTTTTCCACTGGTGGTCCTGTTACGTTTAAGCCGCCAAGAAGCCCCCCGAAGAAATCTCCTACTTTGCCAAAGTTGCCAACGCCGTCAGCTCCACCACCAGATACTAATCCAGAAATGGGGCCAGAGGTAACGTCGGGACCAGCGCCACCAAACGGGTCTAAGCTAGTCTCCGCATAATCAAGCTGATCTTGAGTCGGCTGAGTCGCATATGTAGGTTGGGCTGCAACAATTGTTCCACGGCCACCCTGAACGGAAGGCCCAAGATTAAAGCCAAGATTAGTTGACGTTCCGTCGCTTGAGTGCATTATTGCTGGGCCGCCCGGATTCATTGGACTTGAATCATAATATTGGCGCAACTCAGAAAAGTTTGATGGCGTGTTGTCAACGTAACCTGGAGGGCGCACGTCTGTAGGAGTTACTATTGTATAAGGAACCTTATTTCCCGCAAAATCGGTTGACGTGTAAATAGTTCCGTCTGTTGGAGCGGTAGGTGTTCCAGTAATAGTTTTTGGAGAATACACATTCCCACCGCCACCACCGCCGCTACCGCCACCATTATCAGTACCTGTTGTGCTTGTCCCAGTTGTAGTTGTTCCAGATGTTACTAAAGGTTGTACAAAATAAGGGCTAGCCTCATATGTTTTTCCAGTAGTTACTGGACCGTACATGTTAGCGGAAAGATTATTGTTAAAAGGTAAAAATCTTCTTTGAGTAGGATCTAACTGCATTTGAGTGTTAGCAAGATCCTGTAAAGCGTTAGAAGAAACGTTGTTAGTTCCCTCTTCATTTGGCGCTATTCCTCCCATTTACTTTCCTCCTGAGACCTGTTGTTGTTGGGGTACCGGGGCACCGCTAAGTAAGCTACCTAAACGAGACAGCCCTTGATAACCTGCATCTAATTCTCTTTGTTGTTGTTCTTGTAAAGTACTTCCTGCCTGACCTAAGTAGCCTGCGGCATCACCTGCTTGCTTACTTAATTGTCCTGAAGAACCTAATAGACTCTGAGCACCTGCAGCACGGGAAGCTTTATCTGCTTGTGCAGCCTCATAGTCTAATCCTGCAAGAGCACCAGCAAGGTTAGCATCACGTTCTTGATTAAGTAAGCCTGCACGAGCACCCCCAATTTGATTCGAGGCAGCTAGTTGAGCACCAACAGGCGCAAACGCTCCTTGGGCATCTCGGATAGCTTTGGTACGAAGAGCTTCTGTGCTAGTAGGACTAAATGCCCCAGTACCTTGTGCTTGTTCCATAAGAACATCTTGTCCGGTAACACCAGTATTATACTGATTAGAAGCTAAGTTACCTGCTTGTGTTAATGCGTTAATCCCTAAGTTT
>Ga0222717_10003021_pt1 | contig 12807 bp, 6 predicted proteins | sample C33_18DmetaG_FD_165053 | JGI IMG/M metagenome (GOLD analysis project Ga0222717, IMG submission 165053) | Estuarine water microbial communities from San Francisco Bay, California, United States - C33_18D | ecosystem: Environmental > Aquatic > Marine > Unclassified | place: USA: California...
TATCTTCTTAGCCTCAGACAATGGAGGGTCGGCCGTTGCTGTCGAACGTGGGGACGGCCCTATTGGTTCGATAACTCGCTGGACATCGTTGAAACGCGATTGGGCAAATGTCAGTAACACGCCTTTCAGAAAGTACAAAAACGACAGCATGGAAGGCGGCATCACGTCACCCTTCATCGTCTCTTGGCCAGGTCGTATAAATACGCCTGATGGGCTCGTTAGACAACCTAGCCACCTCATCGATATCATGGCCACGCTCTGCGACATAGGTCAGTCAGACTATCCTGCATCATGGAAAGGCAAGCCAATCACACCGTCGCAAGGCGTGAGCTTGCGACCACTGCTCGAAGGACAACCATTCACCCGCTCCGAACCAATCTACTGGCAGTGGCGCAAGGGCCGGGCAATCCGGAAGAATCAGTGGAAGCTTGTTTCCCATGGTGGCCCCTGGGAGCTCTACGATATCGCCAAGGATCGAACCGAGATGCGCGATGTTTCCCATTTGCAGGCAGGCGTCACCCGCCATCTCGCCGATCTCTGGGAGAAGTGGGCTGAAGAAGTGGGGTTGAGGGAGCGTTAGAAACGCCAGAATTCACCTGCGCACCGGCCTGATCTCCTCTAAACTGCGCCATGCAGAAGCCACCGGGCCTCGATGTGCGCCCCGCCCTGATCTCAGCGGCGGGCGGACTCATTGTGCTCATCACCGCGATTGCCAGCGGCGGCCTCGGCCAGATCTCCACCTGGCTTCTCATCCTAGGCGCTTGCCTTTCTGGCGCAGGCGCTTGGTGGTTCCGCCTGCGCGATCGCGAGCCTGATCGCTTGCTTGAGCAAACCAAGACTCAGCTCGTGAATGATCGGGAGCTCGTAAGCCGCGAGCAACGCGCGCTCGAACTTTATAAGTCCGAGATCGAGGAAGAAGCCCTCACTCTTGAGAAACGGCGCCACAAGCTTTCTCATCAACTTGCCCAAACCGTCGGCTGGTGGGACCTCGACGCGCAGGCGATCGAGTCCGAAGCGGCCGCCGTTCCACAAACCGACGAACGCGAAGCCGAAGTCTTGGCCTTTTGTAAAGTCGAGTCGGAGCGCTTGTTTAACAAAGTCATCGAGAATGGCTATGTCGTCGATGGCACCCTTCAACCTGAAGAGATCTACAAAGATGTGATGTATCTCTTCGACGGAGTAGCCCACATCTATCAGCCAGATTCGGACCAACCTCTCTTGGAAACCAACATGGAACAGGTGCTCCGTTTCCTTCACAACGTGTCTCTGCAATTGCTAGTGCAGTTAGAACAACTGCCCATGGATGTAAAGCGGCTGAATCTCCGTGAGACCTACCGCTTTGTGAAAAAGGCCATGGACTACTATGGCATGTACAAGAAAGTGAACCCCTACTGGAACTATGCCAAGCCTGCCATCTTCCTCGGACGCTTTGCCTTGGGCGCCAACCCAATCACGCTTGGACTAAGCTGGACCATTACCGAACTCGCATCACTCAGCGGCAAGAAGATATCCTCACGCTACACTAAAAAGTACGGCTTGCGCATGTTTCACGAAGCCATTCGCATCGTCGGAAGCGAGACCGCCGCCGTCTATGGAGCGGGATTCAGGGAACGGGACCCCGACTGGATCTTTGCCACGGAGCTCATTGAGATGGTTCACGCCTTCCCGCCATCGCGCGAATCTCTTGAGGCTGGGCTCAAAGAAATCGGCCGCCTCCCACTTCATAGCGAATACGACAGAGTCTATCTCTACCGCTGCATGGCCAACCGCTTCAGCGCCAAACCGAAAGAGGTCCGCACACGTGAAGTCATCGGCATGGCTGATGGCGTGCAAGTCGCCAAACGCCTCGAACGCTATTATGATGAGTTCTATGTGAGAGAATCCACAGAAGGTGTCGAGAAATGGAAGCGCGGTGTCGAAACACGACTCGGCGTCAAGCTCCAGCTAACGGGTATCGCCAATTCAGTGGATCGGCCCCAAGAACTTCAAGGCGCCTTCTATTCGCTCTCGAGCTACCTTCTCGGACACAAGATGCTCGAGCTCGACGCCGCTGAGAAGCACCTCAGCGCCACCCGTCTTGCCGCCACTATGGAAGGCGCTGCCCTGTCGACTAGTCTACTCCAGTTGCGTCAAGCTCCTCCCATGGTCTTTGACTATCCAGACAGCCTACTCTCGAAATCTGTGGCCAAATCTTACCTCGAAGACCTAATCGACCTCCAGCTCGGAGTCTACCCTAGAGAGCCTAACAGTGAAGTCATTGAAGAATCGGCCACCTATTTCCGTGAGAAGCCCGCTCCCTGGATCGAGAAGACGGAGGAACGGTGCCGAGACGTCTTGTTAGAACAACTCCTCCCAGAAGCCCCCCGCCCTCACTTGGAACCGCGCGTCTCTCAAGCGCTTCTTACCAATTTAGGACCCGACGAACGCCTACACCTCGTCTATCCTGTCAGCGGTGTCGAGGGGGACATTACCTTTCAGCAAAACTTCAAAGCATTGCTCTTGATCGGCACTAACAAACGCTCACTCGCACTCGTTGGAATGGAGCCCAGCGCCGGAAGGCGGATGCAAGCGCAGGCCATCTGGCGTGCCGACGGCACTCCGCTAGAACTTAATCACTCGAAGACCTTCATCACGCAGGCTTACCGTCTGCGCGGCGGCACCTGGGAGGAAAGTCACACGCAAGTACCTGAGGAAGGAACCCCACCGACGCTCCGCCTACGGAGCCGACGCAGCTCCAGCCAAGACGGCTACTTCAATGCCTTCATCGAACGCTTCGAACAACTCACGGGACCAAGGGCACTCGGAGACGGAGCCTTGGAAGAACTCGGTGGCACCGAGTCCACCTCCTAATTCTTCGTATTCTCTTCCCAAGAACGCTCGGCTTCGGCCGTCATCGATATTTGAAGTTCTTCGCGGATGCTCTCCAAAGTCGCTTCGTCAGCCGCACGCTCCACGACCACAAGCTCCCCAAAGGTCACCCGAACCTTTGTGAAGGGCTTAGGGATCACCAAACCGTCCCACGTCTTTAGTGTCCACGCGCTCTTGTAGGTAAAGTGCACCGGCATGAGTGGACACTTTGAAAGCTGCGCCAGCTTCACCGCACCCGCCTGCAACTGATAGCGTGGCCCACGTGGTCCATCTGGCGTGATGAACATGTCAGTCCCCCCTTTGACCACCCGCACCATTTCTCTTAAAGCCGCCGTTGAGCGCTTGTTAGACGACCCGCGAACGGACTCCGCTTCAAACCGTTTCATCACGCCGGCAAGAATCTCTCCATCTTCGCTTGGGCTCGTCAACACGGCCGCAGGCCGATCACCACAGAATTTCTTCGCCGCATGGATCATAAGAATGATCCTGTTGTGCCAGAACAACCAAATGACCGGGCCATTGACCATCTGCCGCATGATCCCACATTGGTCGACCGTCTCGTAACGCAACGTCGTGCGGAGCACACGAATCAGCACACTCAGAAGGAAGGCAATCGCGCCATGATTCGAACGGAGTTTTTTAAGAGCAGACTTGGCCAAGACAGCCCACTGGAGCTGAACACCGTGCCCACGTCCACCTCAGAAGGCCACCCCTACCACTCGTGAACCCGACGCACGTTGTCCTTATCAACATCCTCATCATCGTCGTCCACGCCACGCCACGGCATGTCCGGCTCATTGGGAGACACGATCAGACGCTTAAGACCACCTTTGCGGAAGTCAACACAGTCAAAATTCACCATGAACCCGACCTCCAACCCAGAAAGTTGCAGATGATTTCTCAGCCGCTCTTTGTGTACCTGCTCGAGGGTGTCCACGGCATAGAGGTGCAGGGCAATGATATCCTCCACCACGAAATCAATCGCAAAAGCCGTCTCGATCTCCGCCCCCTTGTAATCCACAGAAACGGGGTGGCGCTCTTTGAACATGATCTCTCGCATGCGCAGCTCATGGGCTAAACTTACCCAGTAAGCCTCGACGAGTAAGCCTGGCCCCAAAGCCTTGTGCACTTCCATCAAGGACCCCACAACTAAGTGAGGCATTTCTCGAAGATTGAGCTCCATCATCTTTCAGTGGGACCATCCTAGCGGCAATCTGCTCGAATGAAACTAATTTCTAGAATCTATAGATTCTTGGATGCAGGCACAAAATAGATTATCTACCAGGATACTTGGATTTCAATATCGCTTTAATACATAAGACCTCAAACTCTGAAAACCTCTGCGCCACCTGCCACCAAAGGCTGAAGTAACGTCACACAGCAACCCCTAAAATAAAAGAATCACGCTCGCGGGAGACGCGAATGCCAACAAAATAGAGATTGTGTCGCGGCACCCCCGGGTGCCGCCAAATAGAACCGAGCAAACTCGATTCACAATCATAGCTCGTTCATAGGATCGGATCATCACAAAGAAAGTAGAGAGTTCCTTAAATTTCTGCGATCACCATTGTCAACCTCCCTAGCTCCTCCTCTACCGCCCACCTAAAATCCCACTTGCCAAGGATTAGGGTGAAGTCCACGGTCCCTCCCCCGACAGAGCGGCTCGCTGTTTTCTGAAAGGAGACCTCAAACAAAAATGGACAGGTGTCTGAGTGGTTTAAGGAGCACGCTTGGAAAGCGTGTGTAGGGGAAACTCTACCGTGGGTTCGAATCCCACCCTGTCCGCCATCACTGAACGCAGGGAAGTGATGAAGCGAAGGGTGGATGAGAACGCCGTTCGACTCGGAGCAAAGCGGAGAGAGCCTGAGAGAAGCGAAGGATAATCCCACCCTGTCCGCCATCACTGAACGCAGGGAAGTGATGAAGCGAAGGGTGGATGAGAACGCCGTTCGACTCGGAGCAAAGCGGAGAGAGCCTGAGAGAAGCGAAGGATAATCCCACCCTGTCCGCCATCACTGAACGCAGGGAAGTGATGAAGCGAAGGGTGGATGAGAACGCCGTTCGACTCGGAGCAAAGTGGAGAGAGCCTGAGAGAAGCGAAGGATAATCCCACCCTGTCCGCCATCCGCGTGACACCGAAATGCGAACTTCTTGAATCCAATTCAGGCGCATGAGACACTTCCCTAACACTAGAGCTGATAGCTTAGCCCTTTCCTTTCGCTCCGAGAAAGGTAGATCTAGCGCTTCTATTGACCGTCTTGACATTACGAAATCTTCACAGCCAAGGCTGACACTTGGTGGTATTCTCAGTTAGGAGCAACAAATCTCTCCCTTGCCGTTTAGTGGAGGGACATGAAGCAATCACACCAACTACTGTTGGGGCCGTCCTTGCCCGCGTCGTTCTTCTAGGTGGGGGGCCACGGTGCGATCAGCGGGCTCAGCGATGGCTGTCGAGGTGGGGGTCCACGATGCGATCAGCGGGCTCAGCGATGGCTGCTGAGCAGGCGAGCAGCAAGACGCCTGATAGAAGACGCACTGATTTCATCGACAGTTGGTTTTCATTTGTTGTTGGATGCTTGATGAAACCCTGCCCATGAAACAGATACTCACCTTCACCCTCCTTCTTCTCGGAAACTTCTCACTGTTCGCCGCGGGGTGGCCTCCTGAAATCGATTCCTCCAAGGACTCGACCATCAATGGCCGGGCGGTGGAAACGTTCGACCACGCCTCGAAGCCGGAGTGGGGCTACAAGACGCCGCAGGTAGACACATTTGCCATGGTGCATCCGAAGACCGCGCGCGAGAACGCTCCTTTGTATGTTGTCCTACACTCTGCCGGGCACGATGCCTTCTCCTCCATTGAGTGCACGAAGACAATCGGCGATCACGATATCTACCACTCGCCCGACGACCACTACGCGCTCTTCCTCGATTGCCGTAAGCATGAGGCCAACGACTGGTGGTGGGGCGGAATGCATCGCCGAGACAAAGGGTTAGTGGCTAAGAATTCTGGCAAAGACACCGTGCCCGTCGAGAAGCGTGTCATTGACACCGTCGCGTGGGCCATCGAGCACTACAAGATTGATCCTAACAGAGTCTACCTTTCCGGAAATTCCATGGGCGGCAGCGGCGCGCTTGGGATTGGCATGCGGCATGGGGACGTGTTCGCAGCGATCAAAGCGAATGTGCCAGCTGGCATCGGCCACGTGGCCGAGCGTCTATGCCTCCCGCCGAAATCAATTCCCGAAGGCATGACCTTGCCCGATCCGCCGATCTGCCTCGACTACTCCGCTCAGAACGATGACTGGTCGTTCGGGCACGATCGTTTGGCGAACGCGATGAACGAACGCAAGTACCCCTATCTTTTCTACTGGGGCCCGTTCGGTCACGAGAATAATTCAGCAAGGGTCATGAAGGTGAATGACCTCCTCAATTCCTTCGACTGGTTAAGTGTGAAGAAGAATGAAGCCTACCCCGTCTTCACCAACGCCTCGTCCAATTCGCCGCTTCCCTGGCCGGATGATCTCGAGAGCACCGAAGCTGGACAGATCAATGCGTTCTTTCGTTGGAAGATGTTAGAGGACACTACAGAGGTGTTGGAAACCTCGCTTTTCCTAATCTCGGCCGATGATTTGCAGACCAGGTTCGAGATTCCCAAGACGGCCACCGCTGATGTCTCCTTGCGTCGTTTGCAGAACTTCAAGCATACGCCTGGAACAAGCTTTCGCTGGCAATTCGGCACCTCTCAAGGCCAAGCCAAGAGCGATGCGCGAGGTCTCCTCACCGTGCCAGGACTCACTATTACTAGCAAGCCCGCTACACTACTGATTCAAGCCAAGGCGCATGAGCCCGACGCCCGGCTTCACGCGGATGGCAAAGGCTGGCGGCTCGACAAGGCCAAGGTCATCGATCCCAAGCGTCCGCATGTCTTGCTCATCGGTGACTCCATCCTAAACGGGTATTTCATGAGCGTGGTCACCGCCCTGCAAGGCAAAGCTTACGTCGATGCCTGGGTCAACCCGCATTGGCAGTCCGAAGGAACTAACAAATTGTTGGCAGACCTTCTCACGAACAATGCTCCTTATGACGTCGTCCATTTCAACATGGGCCTGCATGGTTGGACCGAAGGCCGAATTGCGGATGGCACCTTCGAGCCCCTAACAAAAGCCTATGTCGACGTGCTCAAGACGAAGCTGCCCAAAGCCAAACTTATCTGGGCCAGCAGCACCCCTGTCACGGCCAAGGGAAATCCAACCCAACTTGAGCCCCAGATCAATCCTATCATCGTCGAACACAATAGACTCGCCGCCAAGGTCATGAAGGAAGCGGGCGTCCCCGTCAACGACTTCTATGCCATGCTGGACGCGAAGCGCAGCCTTGCCAAGGGCGACTGCTTTCACTGGACAGGTCCCGCCTACAAGTTGCTTGGCCAGAAGGCGGTGGACTCGATCGTTTCAATTTTAGTTGAGAGGTAGCCTGCTCCTGTGGCTTCGACTACCCGTTGAATCTACTGAGAGACCAGTCTCTACATGCTCACCAGCGTTGCAAACGAAACGTACCTCTGAGGAGATCTGGTCCATCTGAATCTAAAGCTTCGAGGACAACATGATAAAACACTGCCCCACCTTTGCTGCCATGTCCATCATCTTGGCCTGCTTTGCCCCCATGCTTGCTGCCGCAGAGAACCCCATGGAAGGACCGATCGCTGTCTTTCTCGGCAAGCCCCAGCTGGAAGTCCAGCCGCTCTTCAACATCATACGCCACCCCAACGTTGTGGTCACGCTGGCGGGGACGGTTCTGGCCACCTTGGGAAACAAGAAGCTTCTCGCGCGTCGCAGTGTGAATGGCGGCAAGACCTGGGGACACGAGATCATCATCGCGGAGCCAGCCTTTCAATCAGGGGGCTTGACCGTCGACGAGACCACCGGAGATATCCTAGCATTTGCCGAAGACAAGCACCCGCCCGCTCCTTTGTCGGTCTACCGCAGCCAAGACGACGGAAAGACTTGGCAGAAGATAGACGTCACCATTCGTCCCGACACTCGAGGCAACGTGCCGTCAATGCACATGAATGAACACGGCATCACCTTGCGACATGGCAAACACGCGGGCCGATTGATTCGCGCGGCCCGCCATTACGGCGAAGCCAATTACCCTAAAGAACATTGGCCGACGCACTACTCCACCGCCATCTACAGCGACGACCGTGGGAAAACCTGGAAGACCAGCAAGCCGTTTGCAGAGATGGGAACCGGCGAAGCCGGAATCGTCGAATTGTCCGACGGTCGGCTCTACTACAATGTCCGCTCGCATTGGAACGCGAAGAAGCCGCCATTGCGACGACGCGAGGCTTGGAGCAACGACGGTGGTGAGACCTGGACCAGCTATCGGATCGTTGAGATCCTACCGGATGGGCCGCAGGACACCAACTACGGATGCTTCGCTGGCCTCATCCGCCTACCCATCGCAGGCCGAGACATCGTGCTCTATAGTAACTGTGATAGTCCCTCGGGTCGCAGTCATGGTACGATCTGGGTGAGCTTCGACGGCGGCAAGACCTGGCCTTTGAAGCGGCTCGTGTGGAAAGACGCCTTTCAATATTCTTCGCTCTCCGCAGGACGCCCTGAGACACCAAGCGAAGGTTGGATCTACCTGCACTTTGAAGGCAAACTCCCCCAGGCCCACGTGGCTCGGTTCAACCTCTCCTGGCTCATGGCCGGCGAGCCGACAGGCGATGGCGATGTACCTGCGGCACCCTGAGACCATCTCTCACGTCGAGGCTTCCCCAAGATCGGAGTCGGCGTTACCTTGATCTCCTGCTATGAAGCTCTTCGACGTTCGTACCTTCCTCCTCCTTGGAATAAGCTTCCTACCCCTTCTGGAGTCGACACAGGGAGAGGTCTCAGTCGGGAATCGCCTGGCCTATCTCGACGATCCAAACAACCCGTGGCTGATGGATCGCGGATCGGCGAAGCTCATCACGCCGCAATGGATCGGGGAAATGGGGGTAGAAGCGGCCATTGTCTTGGCAATTGATGACATGTCAGGGGACGGTCAGCATTTTAGAAATTACCTCTCTCCAATCATTGACCGTCTGCAGGACATTGATGGGCGCGGTCCCGTCAGCATCACGTGCAATCAACCTGAGCCAGCGCATCCGAACATGCAGTGGTTCTTGCAGCAGGGCGTTTCCCTGGAGACGCATACCATAACGCATCCCTGCCCGCTCTTGCAACGGCACCGTTTCCGCAGGGCTGTGATCGATTACCATGGTTGCGTTGATTTGTTAGCTCAAATTCCTAACAATCGTTCAGTCGGTTTTCGGTTTGGGTGCATGGATGGGCAGAACACGCCAAGCCCAAGAGCTTATGCAGAGATTCTTAATGGCGTGTCTCCTAAGGGCCATTTCATGTCCATGAGCACCAGCGTGGGGATGGTCTTTACTACGGAGGATCCTCAACTGCCCAAGGCGCTCTTTGATCCGAACATGGGCGGGGCGAACCGATTCTCACGCTATCTCATGACGGGGTTTGTCAATTATCTTGAAGACTATCCTTACCCCTATGTCATTGGGAATAAGATCTTGGAATTGCCCTTTGTCTATCCGAACGATTACACCGGTCAGGCACTCTACGGAGCTCAGAATCCAATCATGATCGCTGATTACAAGGCGGCGGTCGATGCCACCGTGGCCAAGCGCGGTGCGGTGTCGCTGTGTTTCCATGCCGGCGAATGGATGCGCAATGATCAGATGGTCGAAGTGGTGGACCATGCGGATCATACGCACGGTAAGAAGGTCAAATTTCTGAACATGCCCGAGCTGCACGACCTCATGGTGAAGAATCTGCTAGGGGGCCATCCACTGCGGGACGAGAACGGTGAGGACAATGGCGTGCGCCTCCTCGATCTCAATGCAGATGGCTACATGGACGTTGTGATTGGCAATGCGAATGCCAAGCTCACGCGGATTTGGGATCCCTCCACCAGCACTTGGAAAGAAAGCTCGTTTCCATGGCGCATCGATGGGAACGTCCGCTTTGGAATCTTCGATGAGAGCGGTCTGGCGGGTATGATTGCCGTTCATGACGCCGCGATCATGGGTTGGAGATTTGATGGCCAGGAATGGATTTATGAAAAGTCGCTCGGTCGTTCTGAAAAGATAGCGCCCCAGACAAATGGAGCCGATGGTGGAGCCCGACTGCTCGATCTCAACGGCGATGGGATCTGTGAATTAGTCGTTGGAATGACAGGGCATTCTGTGGCTTTTGAAAGAAGCGAGGATGGTTGGAAGAAGCTTCCCTTCGCTCTCCCCGAGGGCACGGCCATCGTGACCAACGATGGCGCTGACGCTGGTCTGCGCTTCGCCGACCTCGACCAGGACGGCAATCTAGATATCATTCACTCGGACGGAGATTCCTTTAGCACCTGGCTGTTTGCCAGTATGGAAGAAGGCTGGTCGAAGCAAGGTGTAAGCGGCACGCGCGAGAACGAAGAGCATTCCCGTGATCGCCGAGTGATTCCTGCCATTGTCCGTAAGGATGGAACGAATAATGGGGCGTGGATCAAGCGAGGCCATCTCTATTGGCAGAACGAAGACACGGGGGCTCTCCTCCCCCATCACATTGATCAACGAAGCTTTGCCGATCTGATGGGTGATCACGTGAGTCAACCGCGTTCGCCTCAAGCCTCATTGCTTTCCATGGAAACGCGCCCCGGCTTTGAGATTGCATTGGTGGCGGCAGAACCCCTCGTCATGGATCCGGTGGATGTCGCTTGGGGTCCTGACGGAACACTCTGGGTTGCTGAGTTCGCCTGTTATCCGAATGGGCTGGATCATGCGGGCAAACCAGGCTCACGCGTGGTCGCCCTCACAGATACCGATGAGGATGGCGCCTATGATAGACGGACCGTGTTTGCCGATGGCTTAGAAACGTCCAATACCGTTCTCCCCTGGCGTGATGGCGTGCTTGCCGTGGCCCCGCCGTGCATCTGGTTTCTCTGTGACACGACAGGCGACGGCGTCGCAGACGAAAGAACGGTTCTTTACGAAGGCTTTGGCCGTGGCAATGAACAGCACCGAGGCAACGGCTTGGCCTGGGGGCTCGATGGTTGGATCTATGTCGCCAATGGCGATAGTGGTGGAGCCATTCGATCCACCAAGACGGGCAAAGCGTTAGATCTCGGAGGTGGCTTTGACTTACGTATCCGTCCTGACACTGGCGAAATCGAACACGCCACGGGCATGACGCAGCATGGGCGAAATCGTGATGACTGGGGAAACTGGATCGCGGGCAACAACTCCTTTGGATGGCAGATCGCTCTTGAAGATCACGATGTGAAACGCGCCCCCAAGGTCGCCCAACCTTCGGCCAAGCAGAGTTTGCATGGCGTGATTGATCTCTTTCCTCTCAGCCAAGTGTTGAGTCATTGGGAGGGTTACGTGCCGCCGCCAGCCGGATCGCCTGGCAAACTCACCTCAGGCTGCGGGTACACGTTTTATCGCGATCAACTCTTTGATAATCTTATTGAACCGTCAGTCTACTTCTCCTGCCCGGTTCACAATTGTATCCATCGCGATGTCATTGAATGGAATGGTGTCCTCATGCAAACGAGGCGCGCGGCCGACGAATCGCAAAGCGAGTTTCTCCGCAGTCGCGATTCCTGGTTTCGCCCAACCGCACTCCGCACGGGTCCTGACGGAGCACTTTATGTGGCGGATCTTTACCGACTCGTCATCGAGCATCCTGAATGGATCGATGCTCGTCTCGAGCGCGAAATGATTGCCGATGGTCGCCTCCGCGCAGGAGAAGATCGGGGACGTATTTATAAAATCCATCCCAAGGGGCAGACGCTAAGAACCCCAGTCAAACTCGCAGGACTGAAACCAGCGGTCCTCGCCAAAGCCCTAGATTCGCCAAACGGGTGGCAGCGTGATACCGCGCATATGATGCTCACCTGGTTGGACGATGCCAAGCAGGGCGAGGCGACGGCTTCCCTGCGTCAGGTCCTCGCCAGCACACTGCCGCAGGCACGGCTACAAGCTCTGTGCGCCCTAGCAGACACCAACGCGCTGACCGCAGACGACGTACAAGCAGGTCTCAACGATTCCCATCCAGGCGTGCGCCTTCATGCCCTGCGCGTGGGAGAACGGCTCATTGGTCAGGAAGAACGCCTCGGGCTTCTCGCGCTGCATCTTCTCCAAGACGAAGACGCTCACGTGCAACGACAAGCGGCGCTGTCTCTCGGTTCCTGGAACGATCCGCGAGCTGCCAAAGCCCTGGCAACCTTTCTCTTGGTTCAAGCGAAACGCCCCTATCTTCGCGCGGCGGCCCTCACGTCTGCGGCTCGTTTCCCCGATGAAGTCCTCCTCACCGTGCTCGAGGCTGAGCGAACGCCAAGCACCGCGGCTCTCACCAATGCCTTAATGGAACTCTTGGGAAGTGATGCCCAGCGTCTTGTGCCGCGTCTTCTTGCTCGAGTTGCGAAAGCAGACGCCAACGACGCTTACCAAGCCTGGCAATATGAGGTCGCCTCCAAGATCCTGGCAACCGTCGACAACCTCGCGTCACTCAAAGAGGAAATGGCTCCCATGCTTGCGGCGGCGCGAACGGCGATCAATGATTCGCGGGCCTCATTGGAAAATCGCCTCGCCTCAGTGGCGTTCCTGACATCAGGACATAAGCTTCCTGAAATCGATGGGAGTCGACTGACGAAACTCCTCGATCTGAGCACTCCTGTTGAGCTGCAAATTGCCGCCGTCCAGGCGCTCCTCAACGGGAATGACCCCACGATGACCAGGCAATTGCTCGCTGATTGGCCCACATATGGACCTAAAGTTCGATCAGCGTTAGTAGACGGCTTCTTGAAACGAGAAGATCAGCTGCCCAACTTCTTTGCTGAACTCGTGGTGAATCGTGAACTGCGAGCCTCCCTTGACGCG
>Ga0222717_10003024_pt1 | contig 12801 bp, 10 predicted proteins | sample C33_18DmetaG_FD_165053 | JGI IMG/M metagenome (GOLD analysis project Ga0222717, IMG submission 165053) | Estuarine water microbial communities from San Francisco Bay, California, United States - C33_18D | ecosystem: Environmental > Aquatic > Marine > Unclassified | place: USA: California...
GTCGTAACCTCTTCTGAATCCTGTGAATCCTAAGTTTAAAGCCATTTCTTCGTCATTGTCAAATAAACCATAAGAAGTACCACCTGCTCCGTAAGAGTTTTGTGCTGCTAACATATCGTCAATGTCAAATCCAAATTGTCTGTTAAGGAAAATAACGTTTTCCTCAATAGAACCTTGCTTATCTAATCTACTGATTATAGAATCGAAGTCTGCTAGGGCTACTGGGTTTCCACCATCCCAAACATTTCCTCTTAATCCTACTACGTAGAATATACCATCTGAACCAGCTCCTGGGTCAGCAGCACCACCGGCACTACCTAAGATAGCAGCAGCTCCAGAGTTTTGCTCTGCAGGTACAGCTTCAATCATTGCTGTTTCTAAATAGTCATCGAATCTTAATCTTGTTTCGTGCTCAGACTTTAAGTACCATAGGTAACCAGTTGCGCCATCTTCAGTAGTGATTTCAACCCAACCAATTTGAGCCATATCAGAACCAGATACTGTGTAAGTATCTTTAATGATAATAGGCTTGTTGTCGAAGATGAAGTCATTAGCTTCTAATGAACCAACCATTCCTGCTGTTCCTTTTCTAAATTCTGAACCGTAAATGAATACTGTAACGTCTGCGTTACCGACTCCAGTACCTGTAGTTACTAAACCACCTGCTTCATAAAAGTCAGCTGTAAACTGTCCTCTACCACCACCGGCATTATTAACTGCACTTACAACCGCTTTGTTAACTCCAGAACCATCGTTTTGAACAATTACAATAGTTTGTCCTACTCTGATTACTTGTTGAGCTGCTGCTGGGTCTAGCGCATCATTTACCTGAAATACAACTTGGTCATTACCACCTGTCGCAGCGGCACAACCTACTTGTGTATATTTCGTGTGTAACCTACCTTGCTCTGCCCATTTAATAAGGTCTGAGTTTGTAGGCATTTCTGCTCCTACCATTCTAAGGAATGAGGAGATTGTTCTATTACCATATCTTTCGAATTCTTTTTCGTAAGTATCTGGTAAGTACTGATTCAACCAATTGAAATCTGCATTAGTTAAATAGTTTTCCGGTGTTGGAGTTCTTTCTGAACTCGGTGTCAAAGCAAACCCTGGGGTTGCTAATACTTGTCCTGCCATAATATTATTATTTATTTATTTAAATTATTAACTTCTTTTAATACTCTTAATTTTTAGTCCACGACTCGAAGGTTGTGAAACTGATTTTACTTGAAGTCCTGATTTTGTAGTAACCTCTGGTGCAGTACGCTCACTCATGTTTATGTTTTTCGTTTTACGTATTACATCATCTGTTGCCTGCGATTTGCCTTGTTCATAAAAGAACTGAGCAAACTTCTCAGGATTCATTGCAATTGCTAAAGAGCGGTGGTATCCTTCTGCATCTTTTAAATACCCATTAGAATCCAAAAATTTATTTACAAAATTAAGTGGAGTCTCTTGAGCTTTTTTAAGTTCAGAAGCACTGCCTGGAGTATAAACTACATCATTATCACCTACATTGAATTTAAAACCTTTAAACTCGGTGCTAAATATTTCGTCGCTTTTTTTGACGAACCATTGTCTTTTATGATTTGCTTGCTCCTCTTGAGTTTTAGCTGACTCAAGATATTGCCTATATTCAATCAGTTCATTATTATCAGCATTGGCAGAACTTTCCCTTGACTCAAGGGGCTGTTTGTATGTCTCTTGCTGTTGTTTAAGAAACTTTTTTGCTTTGGCAATTTCTTTTTTCTTTGCTAATTTTATTTTCTTAATCTCGTTTGGTTCATGTATTTCTTCATCAAAAACAAAATCTTCCATTAGAAGATCTATATCTTCAGAATCTAAACCTTCTTCTGTTATAGAATAATATTCTTTTAGCAAAGCATCTGGACTTAAATCAGAATAATCTTTTTGCAATTTTGCAAAATCATTAAAACCACGTCCAGTTTCTTTTTTATACTTTAGGTAAGCGGCAACGTCTTCTGGAAGCGGTTCGCTTTCCTCACGCTTGCTAACTAATTCATCAATAGAATTAATTTCCTTACCGTATCTTTTTCCAATATATGAAAGAACTTCGTCTTCATTTAATTCAGGTTGAGCTTCCAGCTGTGGAGGTTGTTCTTCAACTACCTCTTCAACAGGAGTTTCTTCCTGTGTATTATCTTCTTTAACCTCAACTTCTGCTTCGGGCTCTACTGCCTTTACCTCTATTGATTCCTGTTCAGTCTCTGACTGTTGTTTCTCCTCATGCTTATCAAGGAGTTCTTGCTCTATTTGCTGAGTTGATTTTTCATCAGCCGTTACTTCTCTTACTTTAATATCCATTTGATTTGATTTAATTTATATGCAAAGTTACGCAAAATTTAAACACATTATCTTGGTTCAAATTCAGATAAGTCGAAACCATCTAAACTATCCTCGTTAGATTCAAAGTTTTGCGGAGGTAAATTATTCTTTCTTTGAGTAATTAATTTAGATTGCTCAGTATTTTGCTGACTTATTCTATCGCTCTTTGCTTGCTCTTTGTCGCTTTCTCTTTGAGATAATTGAGCTTGAGTCATACCCTGCAATTGCAGGTTATAATTAAACTCTTGCTGCATTAACTGTGCTTTTAATTGAGCTTCCGCTTTTTGTTTTTCTATTTCAAAAGCAACGTCTGCTTGCCTGTACTGCATCTTAGCTTGTGTCTCAGCTTGTATTTTTTGCATAGCTACCTGTGCTGCAAGTTCTTGAGATTTCAATTGTTGCTGCGTAATCATAGCTTGCTTTTGCATTTCCATTTGCTGATCTTGCTCTTGCTTGGCTTTACGTTTTACTTTAAGTAATTGATTTGCAAGTTTAAGATTTCTAATCTCACGTATATCAATAGCGTCTTCTAGGTTTATATCTCCTTTTGATAATGCCATTTGAATATTTTGCTCAAGCATAGCTTTTTGCTCTTCATCTGGCGACATCTCGATAAAAATTCCAAAGTCATATATATATAACTCAGATATATCTCCAAGTATACTAACATTGTATTTACCAATTTTATTAATAAAGTCATCTTTAAAGTCTGCGTATTCTAAAATATCCGCTACCCTGTAAGTTAGCGCTTCAGCTAACGTTCTATATATGTAAAGACTTCCATCTAATATATGACGAGTAGCGGTATTAGAACTTAATGCTGCTAATTTTTGTACACCCACTAGAGCATCAGAGTTAGCTCCACTACCATCTCTCGCTTCATTTAAGCCTGTTACAGCTCGAATCATATCTAAATAGTGATTTAGGTTCCCAATTAACATAGACGCTTTAGAAGCTCCTGAATTGCTTGTTAGTTGCTGTATAGGAATTTTACCTTGATTGTAATCTCCTTCTTGCGTATAACTTCTACCAATAACCGAACCTGTTTGAAAATATAAACGAAGGGCATCTTCTGGATTATATGCTGCTCCCGTACCCAAGTCAACCTCATTTAAACCATCGGCGTCAATATATACACCATCAGGTACAGTTCGTGATATAACTTGTTGTAATTTTAAATGTGTCATCTGAATCAAATCAGCATACGGAATCATTCTTCTAACTAGAGACTCAATAACCCCTTTATACATTCTAGGTGCTACAGCTACATAATTAGGTATTGCGTGTTGAGATGCAGACTTAGGTCTTACCATGTTCTTAGCAAGCTCCCATTTTAAAATTATGTTTGTACCCATAACCATTACTCCATCATACCAAACATCAATTGTCTTTTCTACCTTTTCAAAATTGTTTTCTTCCATCATCTCATCAGGTGGATTAAAACCATCATCTTTTTCAATCATACTCAAATTACCGTTCTCTTTGACTTTTTTCTTATAAACCATCTTCTTAGTTGTTTTATAATTAAAGTACATCAACGTACAAGTATCACGATAGAAAATATCGTTTTCGTAAAACTGAGCTGTATTAAAATAATTATACCAGCTTTGAGAATATTTAGATATTTTATCTAAATCATCATTTGTAAGGGTAGGGTCAATCTTCATTAACTCAGCAATAGGAACCGTTTTAATTTCACCCCAGTAAAAACAATCTTTAAAGTGAGGGTCTTCTGTATAACTATAAACTACATTAGCTGGGTCTACATAAGCTACTTTAACTCCAGAGCCAGGAAGAAATTCATGTTTTGCCACAGCCATACCAGTTACCATCATATCGTAATCTAATCGTTTACGAATATCTACATAATGGTTCTCAGCAAACATTGTATCAATTGCTTCTTCTTCAGCAATCTCTATAGCTGGTTTATAATTTAAATTCATATAAAGAGATAACTCTTCATCACTTGCAGGCAACTCATCTGGATTCATTATAAATGGATCAAAGCCTGTATTTTTTTGAACTATTTCAAGAACATCTTTAGCAGCCATTTGACCTTCAATCATTTCTTGATACTTACTTCTTTTAGATTGTGACAATGCATCTTGAGCATACGCTTTCACTTTAAACAGCCTATCTGACATTCCGTTCACAACTATATCCACAAACTTTGGTATAATTGGAACTGGAGTCCAGTCAAGATTTAAGTAAGACAAATCTCCGTCTACTGCTAATTCATTTTTATATTTTGCAATTGATTGTTCGCCTCTTGCATATAGACGTAGTCTGTTAAAGTCCCTCCACTGACTATAGTATCGGCATCCGTTAGAATCTTTACGAAACCATTCATATTGAATAGCTTGTCCTATTTGTAACCCAAACTCATCAGTCGCTTTCTCAGCATCAGATACAAATTGACTAGGGAATCCTACTGATGAAATGTTTATGTTTACCTCTTTCATCTAATTAATTCACTTAATGTTCCTTTGTTATTATATGTTGCAAAGTTAAGACTTATTTTTGACTCTTTTTTCTGCGGTAGATATACATGCTTTTGGTTTGCCATAATAGCTAAACCTGAGCTAATACTAGCATCGAACTTAGTTCTAGCGCTTATATCAAACCTAGCCCAATCTTCTAATGTTCTAGTAAAATACATACTACCCATTTGGTCTCCAGCTCTATAACCACCATCTAGATCTAAACCTACATACTTTTCGATGTGTGACTCTATAGCGGCAGCATGAGACTGTTTAATATCCTCAGAGGTATTCGGTATACCCCCTAGTTCTTTTTCTGTCTTAGATAGTTTAGTGTAATGTTTGTCAGGCCTGTTCATACTAAACCCTCTGTACCCTCTGTTTTTAAAGTGATAGAGTAGCCTAGGCTTGTTATTCTCAACCAATATAGGCATCCCATAAAACACACATGCCATCAATACTTCTTCAAAAAATATTTCTGCCGTCTGTGGTCTAGCAACATATTCTAAAAAAAACTCATTGCTTGGAGCTTCTTCCATATTATATTTAGTTAAACCATGTAGCGCTCCATTAGAACCTCCCCCTCCAACAGTTCCAGATATATCATACGAGTCACAGCCAAATGCTCCGATATGTTCATTTGATGGAAAGAACACTCCGTGTTTAGAAAACTTAGCATTGTTTAATCCTTTCTTGGGAGTCCAGGACACTTTGAATCGTCCTCTTGAATCTGGCGTCCATATAACCTCTGAGTCTTTGATTCCGTCTTTCCAGTAAAACCTACCTCTTGTAACGTGATGCTCCATGATTAATGAATCATTGTAATCTATCTGCTGATATATCTTAGTTAAGTTAAACAGCGATGACTTGCTTTCGTCTCTAAATGCGTGCGACTCGGTTCTAGGAAACTGTCTGTAGAATTCATTCAGTGCATCCGCATCTTTTTTTAATGACTCTACCTCTGCTTCCCAATAATCTATTGCTCCGTTTGTAATCCACTCATCATCTACCCCTCTAATTTTTTTCTCAGGCTTTCTAAACACAGGCATACCAAACCTATCTATAAACCCTTCCATGTTCCACTCCATAGGAATAAATAAATTATACAGTCCTGATTTAGTCTGACCATTTGCATTACGAGTTTTTAAATCTGAATCCTCAAACAAACGCTTAAAGTTCTCACCACCTTTACTAAGCGCATTTGAAGTAGACCCCATCATACACTTACCTATTATCTTACTACCAAGTCTTAAACAAGTTTTAGTAACACGCCAGTTGTTTTGAATGTTGTTTGGCTTAAGCCACTTACCTGATTCATCATGCACTAAAAGTAAAAGTTTCTCACCATCATACGAGTTGTCGTCCGTATTCTTCCAGTCAATTGTTGTGTCTAAGCCTTCCATCTCATCATCCATGACCTCGTGCATATTTTTCTTTGTAATCTTTGTAGCAGGAATTCTAAACGCTAATTCTGTTTTAGGTTTATCCATACCATCCTGAATAGGTTTGAAAAAAAACGGAAGTCTGTTAGCTATTGGAACCACTTTATCTGTAAACATTTTCTTCGCATCAGATCCAGTCTTAGATAATATACCAACTCTTGAATCTCTAGCTAGAGTTCCTGTGTTTACACATTCAGATGACCCCATAAAAGAAAACCCTGAACGTCTAATCTTAAGATAATCCATACCAAAACACCTCTTGTCAGCCTTACAAGCTTCCCAGTATATAAAAAAGATTCTATTAGCTTCTCTAAAGTCTGGATAGCCTACATCAATACTTGTCCATTGTAAATAAACATAATGAGAACCTGTAATATAAGTAGGTTTACCATTATTATAAAACCAATACCCTAGCTCTCTTCTGTCAAACTCAGCCTCTATATAATCAACCCATTTGTTTTTAAATGCAGAAGGTCTTTCGTTCCACTGGAATATAGAATTTATACGAGCTAAATCTCTAGGCAACTCTTCACGCTCCCAATATTGATCTTTTTTTTCTTTACCTCTTTTACTTACTTCTTTAGGCTCTGGTGGAATACCGATAACCAAACCATTAATGCTAATAATTTTTCCTATTCGACCTGTTTTAGATATAATAACTAAATCATATTTTTCATTGTACCCATAGAGCCACGTCTTGCTTGTATTCTTTTTTTTAAATACACCAGATGGAATATAATTACTTAACTCTTGATATAGTTTATTTTGACCTTCGTTCTGCAAACCCTTGTTTTGTATTTGTTTTATCTACGTGTCCTCCAGAGTTTATTACCTCTTCCTCTGAATCTATTTTATTTAGTATCTCAAACGCATCAAATATAGCAAGCTTCTTAGTTGCTGCTGCGTTCTTTAATCTATCTGCCGCCAACTCATCATCTGGGTCAGGTTTTATAATATCTTCTTTCGCTACCTTTATTAGTTGCTCTACAGCTCTACGCCCTGCGTGTATGATTTCTTTTTTTAATTCATCTGAGTTCATAATACCATGGTTATTTGGTGGTCATACATTCTATAAAGTTTTTCATCATCTACCATAAACTCATATTCACTCTCTGGTTTAAATGATATCTTGTCTCCTTTGTTTACCCCTTTAGATAATAAATACTTATTAGGATATTTCATATAACCAATCAACGGCTCTTCCTCTCCTCGCTTCATTATAATTGAATCTTCTTTTGCCGCAGGCTTCACAAAACAATACCTGTCATGACAATGCCACTGTCCATCTTGTTTGTACATAAAGAACTGGTCGTTCTCTATAAAGAACAGGTTGTCTTTAAAATAACTTTTACCACTCTGCCTTCTCCCCTTCATGTCATTGTAAAACTTAAATACGTTGTGATGTACTAGCAGTGTATCACCTACCCTTATATCACCAGTGTACCCTAACGGAGTAGCCTCAACTATTCCTTCTCGGTTAGAAGCTTTATGATTCTCCTCTGATGTACTTGTGATGAGTTCAATACCACTTACATTTTTTGTATTGTTATATCGCTTATCATCTACTGGCTTAACGATAAAATAAAAAGGTGACCTCATTAAAAGTTTATATTATATTCTATTGATACAGGCATGTTGACATTGAACTCTTTCCATAAAAGTATTTCATCTTTATGTTGAATCCAAATTTTAAAACCTTTAGATTCTTGGTCGAACTGTATTAAGTGTATAATGTAATTCTTTCCTAATACTTCCTGCCCTACTATATAGTGCATCGCTCCTGATTTATAATCAGCGCCTATTGATACTTTTCTTATATCCATTTGATTAAATTTGATTAATACAAAGATATAAATTATTTACCTGCCTTGACCTCTGTATTTTTTTTGGTAATACTTAGATGATTTTACCTTAGAAGATTTTGTTTTTGCGTGTACCCCTGGCCTACGAGTCTTTGGTTTTTCGTAGCGCAGACCGGACATTGATTGTGCCATTTAATTAGATTTATTATTTATTTTTTCAAACGTTCTCATACCACCTAGTCCTAACATACCGATAAGCACGGTCATAAGATGTTCCATCTGAAGAGCAGGTGGCGCTGTTTCTACGCCCATATACCACACTAGCATATCTCTTATTATAAAATTATATGCAAGGGCTATACCACACACCCAGCCTATGAATGGTCTCCATCCAGCCACAAAGATTGTTCTGTGCTTTGCCTCCATCTCATTGATAGCTGTTTGCATCTCTATAAGTTTTTGTGGATCTATTTCTTTTCCCTTAATAAGCTGTCTTATCTCTAGACCTAAGCCATCAACTCCTGAGTCACTAAATCCTAATAATTTTTTTAAAAGCTTAAGCATACGTCCAGATTACGTTTTTTGTTTTTATTGGGTCAGCATCTACATGAATAAATGTATCTGCGATTCCTATTCTATTAAAGCCTACATTAAGCAAAGCTTCTAGTATTACATATCTTGTGCTGTTTGACGCTACATGTATGTCAGCTGCAAACCCTCTTAGGTGTGATGAGTTCTCTGAGCCACCCACTTTCTTGTTATGTTTAGGTGTTCTAAATCCTGAATTAATTCTGAATGGTGTTCCAGCAGCCTCACGTGCGCTGTCTAACATACGTAAAAAAGATTCATCCATGTTACTTCCACTGTCAGTAGAGTCAGGAGAATCAAATTCTGCATGTGTAAAGTATTTCACTTTTTCTTTATCAGTTGAACAATTTTAATGATCGTATACACTAAGGTAGCAAGAAACAATAAACTTTGCAACCCTTGGTTGATTTCCGCTATACTAACTACTAAAACAGTAATACCAAGTACCGTAGGTTCAAAATCTAAATTCATGTTATTCTGTGTCATCATTATTAAGTTCAACTAAATCCCAATTTTGAGTTTCCTCATTCCAGTTATATAGGTTATCATCCTCTGGCATTGGCGTTGGGGATTGCCAATCAAAGTTATCGTCTAAAGACCAACTTGGGTAGGGCTTAGGTGCAACAAAGACATCACTGTCTGAGTCGTAGGTATAGCCTGTTCCAGCAAACTGTTTTCTTATATTATGATTGTAAGAAGTTTGCACCCAGTTCGTATGACCAAAGAGCGTAGAACAAAACTCTACACCTTTAGCTTCGTTTTCGTTTCCGCTTGTGTCTAACAGTTCATTGTTGTGTACAACAATAACTTTAGTTACTATATTGTTTTCGTCAAGTTCTGCAAAATGTGCCATACTATATTTTTTACAAAGTTAATTAAATTTTATTTATGAGTGAACATATGTTCCACTACCCGTAAATGTTAATACTGTTTCAGTTCCTACAGTTGTTACAGTTGGTGAACCAGTTGTTGTTCCCGAGTATTCAGAAGTAATCAATCTTAAAATTACTTTTCCTGAACCACCAGCTCCACCTACACCAGTGTTATCTCCAGATGCTCCACCTCCACCTCCGGTGTTAACGGTTGCCGCTATACCTGTAGTGTTGTATGCTCCTCCAGCTCCTCCACCACCAGTACCACCTGCCCCTCCAGGGCCAGTATATCCAACTCCAGTACCTCCAGTACCACCTCCACCACCACCGTAGCTGACTGCTGTTCCTGTTATACTTACTATTGCTCCGTTACCACCTGCTCCTGGTCCGCTTCCGCTTGCTTCACCACCTATAGCTCCAGTACCACCTCCACCACCACCGGTGTATGGATGTGAAGCTGCCATTCCATTACCTCCAGCAAATCCTTCGCCAGCTGTTCCCGCAGCTCCTGTTGAGCCTCCACTACCAGAACCACTACCTCCACCACTACCACCTGTAAGAGGTGAGTTGTTATTAGAACCTCCTCCTCCTCCTCCTACAGTATTCACTGTAGCATTTCCAGAGATCGTAGTTGCTGTTCCATTAGTACCTGCGTTTTGGTAAACTGTAGTTTCTGCACCACCACCACCAATAGTAATTGTATATGTTCCGCTTGATAAAGTTAAAGGTGTTTCTCCAGCTCCTCCACCACCACTAGCATACCAAGAACTTCTAAGTCCACCAGAACCTCCACCACCACCGTTAGACCCTCCAGATGCTCCACCAGCTAAAACCATGTAGTTCATTGTGCCGGCTGCTGTGCTTGGGTTGTGTACATAACTACCACTTGCTAAATATTGTAATATTGTTTCTGAACCAATTGCAGATATTGTTGGGCTTCCTGAAGTAGTACCAGAAAAATCAGATGTATTCATTCTAAGAACAACTATCCCTGAACCACCAGCTCCTCCTCGGGAAATTGCTGAGTCTCCAGCAGAACCACCACCACCACCACCGGTGTTAGCTGTTCCTGCGTTTCCATTACCTTGAGGTCCAGGACCACCACTAGCACCTCCACCAGCTCCCCCTGAACCAGGGTCGGCAGATGCGTCAGACGAATATCCTCCACCACCTCCACCTGCGTATGTTACATTAGAGCCTGTAATTGCAACAGTTAATCCATTTCCACCATCTCCACTAAATGATGAGTCACCATTATCTCCTACTTGAGAAGCACCTCCACCACCTCCAACATAATAAGGAGCGCCTTCTGAACCATCTCCCCCAGCGAATCCTTGTCCCGTAGTTCCAGAACCTTTTGCAGCAGCTGAATAAATAGAACCTCCACCTCCAGAACCCCCGCTTAAAGCTGTTACTGTCCATCCTGCACCAGCTCCACCACCAATAGAAGTAACTGTGTCTAACGTAGAGTTTGACCCGTTGTTACCCTGGCCACCCGCACCAGTACTTGCCGCTGTTTCTGCACCACCGGCTCCCACTGTTATTGTGTAAGTTCCAGATGCTAATGTTATATTTGATTCAACTGCTGCTCCACCACCAGATGCTGTTCCATAAGTAGTTCTAAGGCCTCCAGCTCCTCCTCCTCCTCCATACCTAGACCCTCCTGAAGCTCCACCAGCTACAGTTAGGTATCCCATCTGTCCAGAAGGTATAGGATATTGCGCTGGGTTTGCTTTAAAAGCCATGTAGAAAACTCCAGTACTCGTATTAAACCAATTTGTAGGATAAAAACCATCACTCATAATTTCAACTCCACCTGTAGATACTGAAAGTTGTTGAGTATTGTTGTTGGGTTCTAAATATTTTTTAATTAAATCACCTCCGTTAGGACCTGTAACACCTTCTGACATTGTAGAATCTTGTATGTACCAATCACCTCCCCCTATATATTTAAATATTAAAAAGTCAGGTTGGAATCCTGTTGTGATTTTTGTAGACGCATTAGATGTATAACTTCCAGATTTACTATATCCTGGTATATCACTAAAACAATAAGCTATGTAATCAAAATTATTACTACTTGTAAAAGCGCTAATAGTTGTGCTTGTAGACCTTGTAGACCATGCTGCCCCACCTGCTTGTGCTGCTGCTGTAGTATTTAAATTTAAATAATTGTAAGAACCGCCTATTATATCTGTTTCAAAAAACCAATCTTGTGAACCGTCTAATCTTTTGTAAATAATAATTGAAGGTGCTACTGAAAGGCCGTGACCTACAAACTGTGATGCAGAACCATTTGTTGTCCATTTAACTATACTAAATCCAGCGGCTTGATTTGCGCTAACTAGAGATTGTATTGTTCCGTCTGTGTTTATGGTTGGAATGGAATTAGCTTTCCAGTTCCAGGCTACAAAGGTTTGGCCACTTGCATTACCTGATCCATCATTACCTAACGTAAACCCATCAGAATCAAAAGAACTTAAATAATTACTACTTGTAAATTCTAAATCACTCGAATTAGGAAATACATATTTTAATGGACCTCTTACAGTATCAGCCATATTATGATTGTCAGCAAAACTTTTACTTTTTAACCAAACCATAGAAGGAGAAAATCCTAATCCTGTTATAGATTGTGTACCACCATTACCTGAGTAATTTTTAATTGCAAAACTATCCGGTAAAGCTGGCGCAGCTGAAGCGTCAGAAGCAAAGGCTATGTAGATATAAGATGAACCATTTTCATTTAAATCTCCATTGTTAGTTGTTAATTCAAACCCATTAGTTAAAAAATTAATATTTAAACTTGTTGAAGTAAGGTCTGCACTATTTAAATTAGCTGACAATATTGTATTTCTTGGGTTTGTTGTATTTCTTTTATTATCCCAAATGTTCCACCACCCAGAACTATTAGTTCTTTTGATCATTAAAAATGCAGGTTCAAATCCAGTAGATATAACATTGCTTGAACTATTACCTGTGTATGTGCCAATCTTTGAAAAGGAATCAATACTTTTAAAACAATATGCGACAAAATTAGCTGTACCTACTATAACAGAACCTGCTTTCATTGTAAAAACAGAACTTGTAGGATTAGTATTATCCCAAAAATTTGTTGATGTTCCTGCTGCATCAGCAGTATCTAATCTCAAATATTTATCAGCACCTAAATCTCTTACATAAGTTACCCAACCTCCAGTAGATAAACTTTTTATAATATATAAATCTATTTCTGCATTTAGCCCGTGACCAACAGTAAATACACCACTTG
>Ga0222717_10003025_pt1 | contig 12801 bp, 20 predicted proteins | sample C33_18DmetaG_FD_165053 | JGI IMG/M metagenome (GOLD analysis project Ga0222717, IMG submission 165053) | Estuarine water microbial communities from San Francisco Bay, California, United States - C33_18D | ecosystem: Environmental > Aquatic > Marine > Unclassified | place: USA: California...
CCATACCCATACCGGTATTAGTTATAGTTCCATCATCATTTGCATCAAACCAAAAATCACTTCTATCATCTGAGTTAAGTTGAAACTTGTAAGTACCTGATGTTGGTGGAACAAAGTAACCTTCTATTATCCACCCAAAGTTAGTATTAGCATGTCTTGGTAAAATATTAGACCAAGGCCAAGTAAATGCTTTTGTTGCTGTATCTCTTCCTTGGTGTGTCCAAGTAGTAGTTTTTTTATTACCGTAATCAAACATAGCATCAAAGCCAGCTGAATTAGATGGATGGTCTCCGTACTCACCTTGATCATTATTACTAGCATAATCATTAATCTTAAATGATTTATATTTTATAGCATTTTGTCCATCATTAGCTACTGTATTAGCAAATGTTGGAGCAGCTTGAACTGGTTCATTTGAAAAGTCTTGATTAGGGTAAGCATATAAAGGATCTAATAGTACTTCCGCACCACTTTGTACAACTGATGTTCTACCCATAGTAAGAAGCACACCATCCGTATAATCGTAATCTTCATCAAATGCATTTACTTTTAATTGAAATTTTACATACCAATCTAAAGTTTCTACTTCATTTCCATCTACACTTGTATCTGATGTTTGAAAGTGATGAATTTCATAATTAGAATCAGTTACATAAGTACCGTTTTGCCATTGGTCCCATATATCATAATGATCAAAATTATTATTAAACTGCATTTTAGCGTTAGGTCCTACAAATTGAGAATTACCACTAACTTCAGAATTAAAAGTCTGATTTAGATGAGTGTATAATCTTTTATCTATTTGTACATCAATATGAGCATAATCAATACTAGTCTTAGATGATTCATAACTAGTAATTTTAATACCCAATACAATTGTATCTCCTACTCTTATGTTACTAACTGATTCACTAGCATTAGAAGGAGTACCTAACCATACTAAAGAAGCACCTGCTTCTCTATCTGAAGTATCTGAATCACTGGGACCAGAAAACTGCCCTAATAATAGGGTAGGAAATAATATTAAACTAATTAATAATTTTTTCATTAATGGTCAAAAATACCTTTACGTAACATTCGTTTTACAATTTTGGCTACTGCTGTCTCTAAAGCTTTTCTTGTACTTACACCAATCGATGATTGATTAAATGCAACTTCCTCTAAGTTGTCATCATTAAGAAAAGTCAATTCTCTAGTTGTAGTTGCTTTGCCTAATCCAGAACCAGTCATATATAAACCTGTCTCTGCATCAACTGCTCTTACTTGCATTCCTAAACGTGTTACTAAAGTATTTTTTATCCCATCTTTAAGGTTGATTGTCTCATCTTCTGAGATAGAAAAATCATAAACTTCTATATAGACAAAGTATTTAGCAAGAGTAATCTTACCTTTAATGTTTATATCGTTTGAAGTAAAACCTTTTTGAGATGCTTTGTATTGAGTAACCATTCTATCTTTAATCTCATCTCTTGTTTCAACGAATTCAAATCTAAATGTTTCGTCTAAAAATGCAACTGTTATATTTGTTAATCCTAAACCAACTCTAAAGTCTCTAAGTTCAGGATACATATTTAATACGTCTTCTGTTATTCCTATATTTAATAAGGCAACAGGAACTGGGTCACCATTATATTCAGGTATTGAATATATAGATGCTCTCTTTTCAAACTCTGCTTGATAATCCTCTGTAGTTGTTTTACCAACTGTTTGATTAAATAAAAATGGAGTAAAAAATAAAAATAAAAATGCTAAATATTTTTTCATTACCAGTCTATTTCGTCTTTACGTTTTTCTGTAGCTGTTTTTTTAGGTTTAGCTTTTATGTAAACCTTTTTGACTACAGTATCTTTTTTTTGTTCCGGAATGATTACATTAATAGTCGGTCCTTCAACATTTACATTCTGTTCTTGAACAACCTCTACTGCTGCATCATCTTCTACTCCAAAAAATTCTTCTACTTTATCTGAGAATACAGTTCCAAGAGTAGCTAATACTATTCCTACTCCTGCTGTTATTTGTGCTTTTACGTTTTTTAATAAGTTTTTCATATAAATTATTTAATTACCTTCTGGACATCCGTCATTTGATTCAGGTCCCGCTAATGTAGGACATTTATCTTTTGAATGAATTATTCCATCTCCATCAACATCACTTCCTTGAATTGATAGAGTTAGGTCGTTTGACATTCCTTCTAATTGGCTAGCTATTGCTTGAACCTGTTCTGATGTAGCCATATTATCTACTGCTGATTGTATTTCAGAAAAGGATTGACTAATCCCCATTATCTGTATATAGAGACCGGCCCACTGGTTACCAGCTTCTACTAAAGCTTGTAGTTCTTCTAAGGTTCCTGCTGCTGCTGCTTCTGCTGCTTGTGCAGCTTCATTATAAGCATTAGTTGCTACATGGTATTCATCCATAGATACTTGATAAGCTACCATTGCATCCATATATGAATCTAAATCTTCTGCTATATAACCTAAATCAATTACAATAGTTTCCATATCTTGTGCAATTTGATCTACTTGTATTGCTTCAAAAGAAGCAGTCAATTGTTTTAAAGATTCAATTAATTTAGCAAATCCATTTTCCATAGAAGGATTAATACAACTTAATGTAAATATAAAAATGCTTAATGTAAAAAATTTCTTCATCTATTGTTGTATGGCAAATACGTCTTTACCTAAAAGTTCCTCCTGGTTAGTTAGTAATTCAACTGTATAAGATTCATCAGGTAAAGTACTAACATATACTTTAAGAATATTATCTCCTTTTGGAGCTTGTATTTTCTCTTGACTTACTATTCTATTAGTTATATCTAATACTCTTATTCTATATGTACCTGCTGATGGTAATTTAACGTTTATATCTACATTTCCATGTACTATATTACTAGCTAATCTTAACCCAGCATCTTCAGCTATTACTAATTCATCTGGTACAAATGTAAAATCTACTACTTCATAATCTAGATCTTTTGCACATCCTAAAACTAATAATGATAATGTTAATAATAATATTTTTTTCATTTTATTGTATGTTAAAGTTTACTTTAGTACCATTTGCTTTTACACCTTCAGTAATTGTGTAGTTAATTAACCCGGCAGTATTTTGAACTGTCTGTATCATATTAAACGTTACTGTATAGGGTGTACCTGTTTTAATTTCTTTCTGTCCATTATAATCTAGAGAACCAATCCATAATTTATTGCCTTGTACTCTAGAAAAATCAGTCATTTCATTTCCAGTATCATACTTTATACTTTCAAATGCCAATATTGTATTATCAAATACTATATTAAACTGACTACCAACTAATCCTGTTGTATTCAGATTAACTGTTAATTCTACTTTACCATCTACGATTGCAGATGAAATATCTAAAGTGTAATTTTCATCTGGTGTTGATGCATTAGATATTATCATGTTTTGTCCTGTATTAGGATTTGTAATTGATGATACTGTAAAGTTATCTTGTTTTGCTGCTGTTGCAGTTGGTTCTGTTGAATGACTAAAATCTAAGTCACCTTTAAATGCATGTCCAAAATTAAATGTCTTAACTGATTCAGTAACTGTAAATACTTTAGTTTCATAATTATTAGCTGCTACACCAAAGTCGGCAATTAATCCTGCATAATGATAATCTGCAGTTCCTGTTGCTGTAGGAATAGCTGCTGATGATTCGTACCCATTTATATGAGCTAAGAATTCATACGAATCAGAAATATCATTACTACCATCTCCATTAACATCTCCTAATAATTTTTGTAGTACATATTCAAATACAGCTGTTGAACCTCCATTTATGTTAGTTGCAATTGCATATTGAAATGCCTTATAAGCATCTGTTACTGTTACTATACTATTCATCCATCCTGATCCCCCATCTGCAGCTTCTATTTCTATATAGTAAGTTGCATCTAATGATAATGCTGTAGATTGGAATTGACCGTTAGCATCAAAATTACCACTGTATGCTGGAGATTCTCCTGATTTAGGTACATTATTTTCTAATTGAGATGAATTGTAAATTTTATAAGACATCTTATCTTTATTAGAATGAGGTGAGTTAACATTAATAGTAACTGTACCTGCATTTACTCCTGCTACGCTAGTTAAATCTATATTATCAGCTGCTGATGTAACAGTATAATTAGTATTATCACTATTATCTATCATTCTACCCCAGTTAAGTTCTACTATATCACTATAATCTGCTAAACCTGCTGCTGCTCTATCTTTTATTTTAAATTTTATTTGGTAAACATTACCGTGAACAATATCTTGCCCATCTTGAATAGTAACTCTCTCTACATTAAAGTTATTATTTGAGGAGTACCCTATACTGTTGCTATTCCAACCAGTATATAGTGCTGATAAGTTAGTAGCTGTTTCATTACCATCGCTCCATTTATATCCAGTAAATTCAGATAATGCTGTTTGTGCTGTAGAATTAGTACCGTTAGTTAATACTGTAAATGTATTATTTATCTTAGTTACTAATTGAGTATTGTACTGTAAATCAAATTGTATTAAAGATGGTGTAGATGAATTAACATCTACAGTCTTTATATTAATAGTAATAGTATCTCCAACTGTTGGGTTAGTTATACTATAATCAAAATCTAATCTAACATCCTGACTATATATTAAAACACTTGTTAATAAAAATAATTTCGTTAATAATTTTTTCATTTCTTTTTTCCTAAGTTTCTATTATCTATACCGTACATATCTCTCAAATCATCATCTATTTTGTCAAAAAAACTAATTATCATATCTAAGATTTTTTTCATAGTTTAAGTTTTTTAACTAACTCTTCTACAACTTTTTTAATAGCTGTAGAAACATTTTGTTGAGAAAACTGACCACCTTCATCTACTAATAGAGTGGCTGTTGATATAGACTTAGCTTCTCCAGTAGCGGTAACTTTCTTTTTTTTCTTACCGTCTTTATATAGAGTAGCTCTTGCTGCTAACATATATGTATCTGTTTTTTTAGAATACACAGCTATTTGCAAATTACTCTTCTTTACATCGAAGAATAAAATGTCAACAGTAATTTCGAGATTAGAATTAGGATTAAGGTCGTAGCCTATGTCTTGTATAACTTCTTCTAAAACATTTGTTACACCAAATGCAAGATCTCTGTTACCAGCTAGGTCACCGATTTCGATTTTATTCTCTACCTTTCCTATTTTAACCTCCTGGCTAATCACTATGTTAGTGAATAGAAAGCTTAATAAAAATAATAATAGTTTCATCTTATTACTGTTTTAAGAAACCTTTACGTAACTATTTAATGAAACCCTTTGTTATAAATATAATAACTTAATTAAAAAAGGGGCCGAAGCCCCTTAAAATGATGCTATTGCATTATTACAGTTCTTTATTTTTAAGAATGTGGTATAATACTACAGCGCCTACTAATCCAAGTAGACCTTCGTTACTTAAGTTACCAATGATACCCATAATATTGTCTATCACTGATACTTCAGGCCAGAATGGAATCGCGGCACCTTTGAATAGTACTTCTAATACTACACCTAATGCTATAATGCTGATTCCAACATCTGTCAGTTTTTTAGCCCAAGAGCTAAAAGTTTCTATAAAATTCATATGTTGATTTTTAATTAGACATATAAAACTGTCTGACTTTTGGAAGAAATTTCTGTATATAAATAGGAACAAAAAAAGGGATCCGAAGATCCCTCTTATATTCGCCGGAAGAGCTCCTACCCATCCTCCGGCTACCTAGATGACAATATTAGTTGTCATCCTCCATATTATATATGTCCGCTAGTCCATCATAGCTAGTCCAAGGATTGAACTTCTCTAGGGATGAATTCCGCGTTGACGTGTGTGCATTCTTTGCACGCAAAAACTGGGATAGGTATGTAGGCAGGATTCCCAGTTCCTGTGAGTAATCCAGATGCTTTTCGGATTGAGAGGGCTTGCTCGAAGTAGACTCCTCCGCATTCGTCGCATGTAACCGCTGTCGTTTGTTTGATGTCGACATTTTGATTTGCTGCTTGCATCTGTTACTACTTTTTAGGTTTAGCCGCTTTCGGCTTAGCTGTAACACCAGTAGCTGCTCTAGATCTGCCGCTGCCTGTTACTGCTTTCTTTGAGGTTGTTGATGTTGTAGTTTTTTTAGCTCCGAATTTTGTGTATCCAAAGTATACTACAGCTCCAACACCTGCTATAACTAAAATTGTTGTTAACATAAGCTTATTTTATAAATTATTATTACTACTTTTTTGGCTTTCTACCTTTTCTGGTTTTACCTTTTGCTGCGCCTCCAACGTCACCGATTTGATTACCGACTTCTTTGATTGCATCGCCAACGTCTTCGAGCTCTTTTTTTACATTTTTAGCTCTACGTTTAACTTCTGCTGCTGAATCTTCAACAACATCTGGAATAAAGTCTCCATCAGAGTCTTTAATTTTTCCAAATTTCATTCCAAGAAATAGTGCTATTCCAACTACTACTAAGATTGATAATATAATTACAATTGTATTCATTTTCTAAAATTTATATTAATAAATATTAATCTAAAGCACTTTTTCTAGTTACCCAGCCTCTTAAACCGAATCTTTTTTGCATCTTATTATAAAAGTCTTGTAAGTTTTTAGAGGGTTTTATAACCTCTCTATCGTATTGCTCACCAGTCATTTTAAATTCAAGTATAAAAAGTCTTCTAAGTTCTTCTAGTCTGAATGTCTCTTCTTTATCGAAATCTTCTATTAAACGTTTTCTTCTTGCACTGTCTAATTTAGTAACATCTCTAAAGATTACTTGATCACCATTACAGTCTAAATACTTTTGATTCATTCTGTGCTCTACCAACTGTGCCTCGAAGTAGTAGGGTGCCATGTCAAAGTCTCCATTCTCTAGCTTTCTTCTAAAAGTAGCTCTTGAATGAAGAGTTTTATTTATCGGAGTATAACTTCTCCACCACATAAACTTGTTATAGGGTTTCTTGTAATAATTCTTCTTAAAAAATTTCTCTAGCCAATCTAGTGATTGAGTAGGTTTATAAGGGAGACTTGTAACCATATCTAAATATAAGAAATAATCTTCTTAAATCCAACTTTTTCAAAGAATTTTTGTGCTTTAATATTCCATTCATCACAGTATAGTCTAATTCTACGGTGTGATATGTTCTGTAAGCATTTAGTAATAAAGATTACTCCGTATCCTTCTGGTCTTCTAGGATTAACAAAACAATTATAGAGGTAATTCTTTTCAAACCAAACATGAGCTAAAGCTCCTTGTCTATCATAACCTATAAATAAGTCTTGACCATCTTTTAATCTGAACTCTGCTTCCTTTATATCCCACATATCCTTCCATTCTACATTTTTATTAAATGTATCAATAGTTTCCTGAATAAGAGGTATAAATTCTTTAAAGTTATTTTCTTTAATATGCAAAATATCCCTGGTTATAGGGCTGCTTATGATATTATCGTAATGATACCAAATTTTATTACTCATTTATAATACTGTAAGCTAATTCAATAGCTTCCTTCTTAAAACCGGATACTATGTTTTGAGCTTGTTCAGAGATTACTTCTTCAGAAGATGGTTGTAAGATAGTTTCTCTATCTGATATATCTCCATTGAAAGGTCTTCTTGTTACTGTTTTACCTCCATCTGGAGATTCGTAAATGTATTCCATTTTATTTCCAATTAAAATTATTTCCCATATGTCCCCATTCAGCCGTTTTACTATAAATAGGTTTTTTTAAATCTAGGGTTTTTATTATACTGCTAGGACTAAGATCATATCCTGTTATATTTCCTGGTGTACCGTCTATAATTACTGTTGATTCTAATGGTTCATTATACCCGATAGCATATGCAAGTCTAACCATTACTTCATCAGCGTTATAATCTTTTAAGTAATCTACAGCTATCTTTCTTGCCATATATGCTGCTGATCTATCTACTTTAGTTGCATCTTTACCTGAAAATGCTCCTCCTCCGAGAGGAACTCTAGGACCATAATTATCTACTGCTAACTTTCTTCCTGTTAAACCAGCATCTGCATCAAATCCTCCTAATGACCAATCTCCAGCAGGATTACAGTGAAGTTCTTCTATATGGTAATCTGTATTCTTAAAAAATGTCATACACATTTCAATTAGCTCTTCTGTTGGAGTACAACAAAATGATGCTACAACTATTATTCTTTTACTATCTAATATAGTAACTTGAGTTTTTCCGTCATATGGATACTTCCTGTATATAAACTGTGCTAATTTACGAGCTAGGTAATACTCTTCCGGAACATAGTCACTGTTGTCGTTACAAGCATATCCTATCATAATACCTTGGTCTCCTGCTCCTCCTGTATCAACTCCTTGAGCTATTTCCGGTGACTGTCTTACTATGTTAGTCTGTACTCCTATATCTTTACCGTAAACTCTTTTGACTACTTCTGAAATATCAACAAATGCTTTAGTAGTTAATTCTCCAGTAACAGTTATAATTCCATGACCACCCATCGTTTCGATAGCCGCTCTTGTATCTGGATCTTGTTTAAGACATTCGTCTAATATTGCGTCTGATATTCTATCACAGATCTTATCTGGATGATTTGGTGTTACTACTTCTGCTGTTCTAACCATTCTTTAAAAACTTGTTTAAATTTATTATAACCTATAGCTGCGTTTGCCTGCCATTTATCTGATTCTCCGTCATCACTTATCCATTTATATAAAGATACGGAAATATTTTCATCTTTACAAACTTTTGCTATAGAGTATCCTTCCATATCAACTAAATCACATCTACTGGTCATATTAGTATAGTGTCTACTATAATGTGAACCAGCATCATAAAAAGTATCAGTAGTAAATAACTTTATACTTGTATCTGCTAACTTAATAGATTTATGTTCAGGTACAACACAACCGTAAAAGTCATCGTATACTTCTCCAACATTTAAAACTTCTCCTACTTTGTAATTTTTAAGGTTACCGCATGAACCAAAATTAATAATATGTTCCGGTTTGTATTTTTGTATTAATTTGTAAACATTCAGGGCTGATAGAACTTTACCCACTCCTACTATATGTATGGGATGACCAAAAAGTTGTGTATCGTGATGTTCTAACTTAGTAGCTGATACTAATAAGATATTAGGCATTTTGTTTTAGGGTTTTTAACCAGTCCTATATTTAAAAAGCAAACTGAGCCTATAACTTCATAACCGGATAATTTACATAAATCTTCTGCTGCATTCATAGTACCTCCTGTTGCATATACATCATCAACTATGATTACTTTACCTTTTCCTTTTTTCATCTCTATACTATCAGTGCTATATTCTGTAGCATATGTTACTCCTTTAAGATTAATCGGAGGTAATTTTCCTTTTTTCCTAATTAGTATATTTCCTCTAGAAGCACTCCAAGCCATCGAAGTACTAAATATGAACCCACGCGACTCGATCCCTACAAAGTAATCTGCTTGCCAATAATTATCAATTAGCTCCAGCATATCATTTGTCGCTCTTTCAAACGCATTATAATCAGCAAGTAAGGGTTGAATATCTCTAAATAGAATACCTTCTACAGGATGGTCAGGAACATCCTTTATAAACTCTTTATAGAACATTTATTTTTGTTTACCAACAGAAGTAAAAGCTATTTTAAACAATGATAGTACCTTTTTCCATAATGAAGTATTCTCATTTTCAAAGTCTTTGATTGCATCTCTTCTCTTAGCTTCTTTTGTTTTGAATATATTTTTCATAATCGTTTATTATAATATACGAACCTTTTATATAAATAGCAAAAAAAAAGAGGCCTATTTAGCCTCTTCTTTCTTTATCCTTAGCATGTTAAGCCATCATTCCGCAAATGAATAACAAAGCTGCCAAGATTAGTCTCATTTTATTTAATAATCTCATAATATAAGGGGTATACTAATAAATAGCTAGTATTTCTTAAACTTCTCTTAATATTGCCGTAATATTAAATTAATATACGAACTTTAATTCAATTAAAAAACCCCACCGTTTCCGGCAGGGCTAACTAAAATAAACAACTATGCGCGTGGCGACTTCGTCGGGAAAGATAAAACGCCCCCACACATTGAGCCCTTAGATGGGTTCGAACCACCGTCCTCCTAGATACTAACTAGGCGCTCTTCCTGAGCTATAAGGGCAAGATGTTCTTTATGAATTTTTCACTTCATCCATATTCGCTTTCTTGTAAGGTGTAATCAATTTCTTGATTTCTCCTGCTGCTTTTCTAGCTCTTGCTTGAGAAGCTTTAGTTGATCCTCCATTCTCTCCTTGTAAGATTGAGAATTGATCTGCGATTTGTTCGAATAACTCTTGTTTTTGACTCATATTTTTAAATTTAAATTTAACCTAACAACATACTAGGATCTGGTCCTTTTTGCGTATCTTGTTTTTGTTTACCTTTTGAGACTACTGCTTCAGTAATTAGCAATGTTCCTGCAACAGAAGCTGCATTTTCTAAGGCTAGTCTCGTTACCTTAGTAGGGTCAATAATACCCTCTTTAAACATATTAAAGAAATCTTCTTCTCTTGGATTGTAACCAAACCAAAAATCGTTTTCTTCCTTTATTCGTAATTCTATTTCTCCAATATCATCTAACCCTGCATTATCCATAATCTTATAGAATGGCTGTTCACAGGCATTGATCACTATATCATAACCTGTTAACTTATCTCCTTGTACTGGTTCTTCGGTATTCTGAAGAGTATCTGCCAACCATTGTGCAGCTTTTAGTAAGGCAACACCTCCACCCGGTAAGATACCTTCTTCTAAAGCTGCTTTGGTTGCATGTAGAGCATCTTCTACTCTATCTTTCTTTTCTTTCATTTCTACTTCAGTATGTCCACCTACATGTACTATTGCAACTCCTCCTATAAAGGCTGCTAATCTATCTTGTAGTTTTTCTTTTTCAAAAGAAGAATTAGTTTCATCTATTTGTTGACGTATTTCTTTAACTCTCAAATTAATTGATTCTTCAGTTCCTTTAGCATCTATAATAGTACAGGTATCTTTAGTAACTGTTACTTTATTTGCTTTACCTAACCAATCTGATTGAAACTTATCTAATCTCATACCTTTTTCAGAAGAAATAACTTGACCGTCAGTTAATACTGCAATATCTTCTAACATTGCTTTTTTTCTATCTCCGAATTCAGGAGCTTTAACAGCCACTACAGGTAAAATACCTCTCATCTTATTAACTACCATAGTAGATAACGCCTCTCCGTCGATATCGTCTGCTATTACTAATAGTGATTTACTCTGCTGAGAAACGCCTTCTAAGATAGGAAGTAGCTCTTTGACAGAATTTAATCTTTTATCGGTAATAAGTATTAACGGATCTTGAAGAACAGCTGACATGGAATTGTTGTCTGTAACGAAGTATGGAGACTTATAACCACGATTGAACTGCATACCTTCTACTGTCTCTAGGTATGTTTCTCCAGTCTTAGATTCTTCGATAGCTACAACACCATCTCTACCAACTTTATCCATAGCAGTAGATATCAACTCACCAACTTCATTGTCATTGTTAGCGGATATGGTAGCGACTTGTTTCAACTGTTCTTCATCCGTAATTTCTTTAGATTCAGTTTCTAAAAATTTAGTAATATCCTCTACTGCTTCTTCTATACCTCTTTTAATGTCTACTGCATTAGATCCAGCATTCATTCTCTCTGTACCTTCATTAAGTAGTGCTTGTGCAAGTAAAGTAGATGTGGTAGTACCGTCACCTGCTTGTTCAGCAGTCTTAATAGCTGCTTGTTTAACAATTTGAGCTCCTAGGTTTTCTACCTTATCTTTTAATTCTATTGATTTAGCTACAGTAACTCCATCTTTTGTAGATGATGGCATACCCATATCTTGTTCTATTATTACATTCCTTCCGGAAGGTCCTAATGTTGCTGTAACTGCACCTGCTAATTTATCTACTCCATTCTGAAGAGATCTTCTAGCATTATTTGAAAAACTTATTTTTTTATATTTCATCTTCTTCTGATATTGTTTCTTTTATTACTCCTAGTATTTCTCTATCTTGTGCAATATAGAATTCCTCTCCTTCGAAATCTATTCTTAGAGTACCGATTTTAGGTACCATAACTATATCACCTACCTTACAAGATCTGATAGGAATCATTTTACCATATTCAGATAGTCTGCCAGGTCCTACTGCTAGTACCTCACCTACCTCTGGTTTTTCTTTTCCCATATCCGGAATAACAATACTTCCATAAGTCTGTTCTCCTTCATCTATAGGTTTAACTAATATTCTGTCGTTTGTTGGGTATATACTTTTCATAACTATAATTTAAGAACTTTTTTATAAAGATACAACTCGAGAGCATAAAAAATTTAGCTAATTTTTAAAGTTTTTGGCTCTAACCCTTTAGCAAAAGGGATTATAACTTGCAATAAGCCGTTTTTAAACTCAGCTGTTGCTTTTGATAGGTTAAATCTGCTATCTATCTTCCAACCTAAATTAAAAGATCTTTTAGCGATTCCTTTATGGATAAACTCGCCTAAATCTTCTTCTTGTGGTTTATTGTAATTTACTCTGATTATATTACCCTCAATAAGAATTTCAATATCTTCTTTTGAGATGCCTGTACAAGCTATGTCTAGTCCTAGACCGTTATCTCTTTCGTAAATATCTACTGGGTGGGGTAATTTGGATTCTGCAAGAGGTCTGTATGCTCCTGCGTCTTGGAAAAAATTCCTTACTAAAATGTCGAACGGATTACGTTCATAAAATAATGTACTCA
>Ga0222717_10003028_pt1 | contig 12796 bp, 19 predicted proteins | sample C33_18DmetaG_FD_165053 | JGI IMG/M metagenome (GOLD analysis project Ga0222717, IMG submission 165053) | Estuarine water microbial communities from San Francisco Bay, California, United States - C33_18D | ecosystem: Environmental > Aquatic > Marine > Unclassified | place: USA: California...
AGTGGCTTAGAAAATTTAGATGGAGAGTGAACGGTGCGGATGCGGCGATACACGAAAGCCTTTTTGCCGCCATAAGACAAGAAATTATACCAAACTTACCAGTTGAATATCAGAAAGTAATAAGAGTATTCTATTCTTGGTTACAAAGAGCTGATATAACATATGCTGATCCAGAATACGCTAAAGATTAATAATAATTTATTTTTCGCTTGACAAACACCTAAACTTCCTGTATAATTAATATAAATTAACAAAGGAGAACCTTATGAGTGATCGTACCTATGGTGCAGAAGAAAAAGCAAAACTGGAAAGAATCGTCCGAGAAGGCGTAACAGTAATGCAAGAAGTTGAAGATTTAAACTTAGGTCTAAAGGATACTGTAAAAGCAGTAGCAGAAGAACTAGATATTAAACCTTCATTAATTAATAAAGCAATTAAAATTGCACAAAAAGGTGATTGGTCGCAACATTATGATGCGTTTGATGATCTTGAAACACTTATTACTACGTTAGGTTATGATAAGTGATTAGTCAAATAAGATTATTTTTTAAGGAAAGTTATAAACTAAGTCCAGTTGCATTTTATTGCGAGATGGTCGAAGCAATATTTTTGATCTCTGCAAGTGCAATACTTAGTTTTACTATCCTTGACCCTGCTACAAAGTTGTTTGTACCTATGTACCTTATTGGTAGTGTACTAGGTATTGTAAGTGCCGTAATTAGACGTGCGGCATTTGTAATATTACTATGTAGTTGGTTCACTGCAATGAACTTATTTGCACTGGTACAATTATTTTTATAAATAGAACTACCGCCCATAGCAATAGCTAGGCAAGAAAAAGGTTAAGTTGGCCATAAGCAACGTAAGGAGAAATGAATGCCATATGTAGATGCGATGTTTGATCGCGATTCCGACATCATCCGAGTTGTCGAACGAAAAGACGGTAAGAGACAGTACCGCGAGTTTCCAACAAAATATACCTTTTATTATGAAGACCCAAGAGGCAAGTACAAAAGTGTGTATGGCGATCCTTTAAGTCGTATTGTGTCCAAGAGTACTAAAGACTTTCGAAAAGAAGTTGCTATTAACAAAGGCAAGAACTTATTTGAAAGCGATATCAATCCAATCTTTCAATGTTTGAGTGAACACTACCTCAATCAAGATGCCCCTAAACTAAACATTGCTTTCTTCGATATTGAGACTGACTTTGATCCAGAGAAAGGCTTTGCTGATCCCAGTGATCCGTTTATGCCTATTACAAGTATCTCGGTATACTTGCAATGGTTAGAAACAATGGTATGTTTAGCAGTTCCGCCCAAGACACTTACAATGGACGAAGCAAAGAAAACACTTGAAGGCATTGACAACGTAATGCTGTTTGAAAAAGAAGGTGATATGATTGATACTTTCTTGACACTAATTGAAGACAGTGATATCTTATCAGGTTGGAACAGCGAAGGTTATGATATTCCGTACACAGTAAATAGAACTAGTCGTGTACTAAGCAAAGACGACACACGTAGATTCTGTTTGTGGGGTCAACTGCCTAAGAAACGTGAATATGAGAAGTTTGGTAAAATAGCGCAGACCTTTGACCTAATAGGTAGAGTGCATTTAGATAGTTTGAATTTATATCGTAAATACACGTATGAAGAAAGACACACATACAGACTTGATGCCATTGGCGAAATCGAAGTTGGCGAGAACAAGGTCCCTTATGAAGGCACTTTGGACGCATTGTACAACAATGACTTTAGAAAGTTCATCGAATACAACATACAAGATACCGCACTACTGGACAAGCTGGACAAAAAACTAAGATTTATTGATCTAAGTAACGAACTTGCACACGCAAACACTGTTTTGCTACAGACCACTATGGGTGCTGTTGCTGTTACAGAGCAAGCTATTGTTAACGAAGCGTGGCACAGAGGTTTACAGGTTCCTAATCGCAAAAAACGTGATGAAGAAAACACACAAGCCGCTGGTGCATACGTAGCGTTTCCTAAGAAGGGCTTGCACAAGTGGATTGCATCAATGGATTTGAACTCACTATATCCAAGTGTGATTCGTGCATTGAATATGGGTCAAGAAACTATCATAGGACAGATACGTCCTGAGATTTCAGACAGTCGTGTAACAGAAGACATGGGTCTAAAGAAGAAATCCTTTGCAGGTAGTTGGGAAGGTCGCTTTGCTACAGAAGAATATGAAGCTGTAATGGAGCAACGCAAAGACATTGCACTAACTATTGACTGGGAAGACGGTCGCAATGATGTAGTTAGCGGTGCAGAAATTTATAAACTTATATTTGATAGTAATATGCCATGGATGCTTAGTGCAAATGGTACAATCTTTACAACAGAGTTTGAAGGTGTTATTCCAGGACTACTAAAGCGTTGGTATAGCGAACGTAAAGATCTGCAGAAGATGTTAAAGAAAGCAAAAGACGCAGGCAACGAAGCAGAGATTGAATACTGGGACAAACGACAGCTAGTTAAAAAGATTAACTTGAACAGTTTGTATGGTGCTATTCTAAATCCTGGTTGTAGATTCTTTGATAAACGCATTGGACAATCAACAACACTAAGCGGACGTACTATTGTTAAACATATGAGTGCAGAAGCAAACAAAGTAATTACAGGTACATATGATCACGTAGGTGATGCAGTTATTTACGGTGATACTGACTCTGTATACTTTAGTGCGTATCCAACTTTAAAGACAGATATTGAAAGCGGAAAGATTCCTTGGAGTACAGACAATGCTATTGGACTATATGATCAAGTAGCAGATGCTGTTGATGGTACATTTGCAGATATGATGCAAGAAGCATTTCATTGTCCAAAGAGCAGGTCGGACGTTATTGCGGCAGGTAGAGAGATTGTTGCAGAAAGCGGATTGTATATTACTAAGAAGCGTTATGCGGCACTAGTTGTAGACAACGAAGGCTTTAGAACAGATACAGATGGTAAGCCTGGTAAAGTAAAAGCAATGGGCTTGGACCTACGTAGGTCAGATACACCTGTGTTTATGCAGGAGTTTCTAAGTGAACTATTACTTATGGTGCTTACTGATATTCCACAAAAACAAGTACTAGATCGTATTACAGAATTCCGCAAGGAGTTTAGTGATCGTCCTGGTTGGGAGAAAGGTGCTCCTAAACGTGCAAACAAAGTAGGACACTACAAACGTCTTGAAGAAAAGCAAGGCAAAGCAAACATGCCTGGGCATGTACGGGCAAGCATTAACTGGAATACGCTAAAGCGTATGAACGGCGACAAATATTCGCAAGAGATTGTTGACGGTATGAAAGTTATTGTTTGTAAACTAAAACAGAATCCGCTGGGTTATACAAGTGTTGCATACCCAACAGATGAATTACGTATTCCAGAATGGTTTAAAGAATTACCATTTGATGATGCGGCGATGGCGGAGACTATCATTGATAACAAACTAGATAACTTGATTGGTGTGTTGAACTATCCATTGGAGGATACTAAACAAGATACAACATTCAGTAGTTTGTTTGATTTCGGAGAATAATAATGAAAATTAAATTCGAAGCAGAAATAGATACTGAGAATGCTCAGGACCTAAATACTATTGAAGAATTAATTACATTGCTAAGAGAATTAGCAGACAACTATATCGAGGACTGATATGCTATTAAAAGTTACTGAAGTAGAACATTACACAGATACTCTTTTTAGATTTAAAACAGAACGCCCAAGTACATTTAGATTTGCCGCTGGTGAATTTACTATGATTGGAATGGGTGATAACGATATTATGCGAGCATATAGTATTACTAGTGGACCATATGATGACTTTTTAGAGTTCTATTCTATTAAAGTACAAGATGGTCCACTGACTAGTAGACTACAAAAGATTAAAGTAGGTGATGAAATTGAAGTAGGTAAAAAACCTACAGGCACACTTACATTAGCTAACTTAGAGCTAGGCGGCAACTTATGGCTGTTAGCTACAGGCACTGGCATAGCACCGTTTATATCGCTTCTAAGAGACCCTACGTTGTATGATCACTTTGATCAGATACATGTATACTGGAGTGTACGTAAAGCGGCAGAACTAGAAGCATACGATAGTTTTTTACAAGAACAAGGTATTAAGTATACAGCAATAGTTACACAAGATCCTGAATGGTCAGGATATAATAAACGTATAACAACATTTATTAGAGCAGGACAGATAGTACCTAATTTAGAACCTAGCGATCACAAAGTTATGATCTGCGGCAGTTTAGATTTTAATAAAGAAGTAGCAGGCATGTTTGATGGCTGGGGATTTAAAGAAGGCAATCGTAAACAAGCGGGAACGTTTGTACAAGAAAAGGCATTTGTATCATGAAAGTAGGATTTACTTGTAGTACGTTTGATTTGTTACACGCAGGACATTTGATTATGTTACGTGAAGCAAAAGAACAATGTGATTATCTTATATGTGGATTACAGGTTGATCCTAGTGTAGATAGAAAAGAAAAGAACGCACCAATACAAACAGTAGTAGAGCGTTATACACAACTAAAAGGTGTCGAGTATGTAGATGAAATTATTCCATACGGCACTGAAGCTGATTTAGAAGACATCCTTAGTATGTACCCGATAGATGTACGTATACTAGGAGAAGAATATCGCGATAAAGATTTCACAGGCAAAGATATTTGTCGCAAACGTGATATTGACTTACACTTTAACAAGCGAGATCATCGCTTTAGTACAAGTGATTTACGGAGAAGAGTTTGTGATTAATTTTATATTTGATGTAGACGGCACATTAACACCGAGCCGTGGATTAATAGATAAAGAATTTGAACAATGGTTTTTAGACTTTTGTTTACATAACAATGTATACCTAGTTACTGGAAGTGATCATCCTAAAACTGTAGAACAAGTTGGAGAAGCTATTGTTAATGCATGTAAACGTGTTTACAACTGTAGCGGATCAGATGTTTATGAAAAAGGAAAAAACGTAAGAACAAATACGTGGACATTACCAGACTTAGCAAGGACATTTTTAATTAGTTGTGAGTACGAAAGTCAATTTGATACACGTACAGGCAATCATATAGAAGAAAGGCCAGGAATGGTAAACTTCAGTGTAGTAGGACGCAACGCAACCGCAGAACAACGTGCGGCATATGTAGCATACGACACAAAAGAAAACGAACGCAATACTATTGCACATGCGTTTAACACAATGTTCCCAGACTTACAAGCAACAGTAGGTGGAGAAACAGGTATTGATATATCACCTAAAGGTTCAGATAAGAGTCAAATATTAAAAGACTTTACTGATAATGATAGAATACTATTTTTTGGTGATGCAATGTTTGAAGGCGGAAATGATTATCCGTTAGCAGTAGCAATAAAAAATGGCGGATCTTTTGGTGTTAGTGGATGGCAAGAAACTTGGAAACTTTTGCAAGATAAAAATATCCATAAAGGATCTGCGTAATGAAAATATTACTAACCGGTCATAACGGATTTATTGGTACTGCATTATTTAAAGCACTTGATCTAAATCATAATGTTACAGGCCTTGACTTAGTAAGCGGCAACGACTTACTAACTTGTGACTTTCCTAATATAGAGTTTGATTTAATTATTCACTTAGCTGGTAAAAGCGGAGTACGTGAAAGTTTTACAGACCCAGCAGGCTATTGGAACAACAACATAGAAGCAAGTAGACGCTTGTTTGAACGCTATCCTGATACACGTATACTATATGCGAGCAGTTCAAGTGCTTACGAGCCCGATTTGAACCCTTATGCGGCGTCTAAGTACGTACTAGAAGAACTTGCAGAACGTTATCCTGACACACTAGGTATGCGTTTTCACACAGTGTACAGCGATAGTTGTCCTAGAGAGAACATGTTCTTTAATAAACTACGCAATGGTACACTAGAATATACAACACCGCATCACAGAGATTTTATACACTTACTTGATCTCATTGATGCAATATTAATCCTTATTGAGAATCCTCGTGTAAATGGTATTCTTGATATTGGTACTGGAATACCAATAAAAATTGCTGACATGGCTCCTGAGTTGCCAGTACGCATAAAAAACCCAGGTGAACGAGAATGGACTTGTGCTAACACAGAAAAAATGAAGGCGCTTGGCTTTAAACCTAAATACACGGTAGAAAAGTTCTTGACAAACAATAACTTAGACAATATAATATATATAAACAATGGAGAAAAAGTATGAAAGACATCTTACAAGACGTAGTAGCCCACACACACGCACTGGGCTTTCTATCGCTAGTTAAAGTTAGCAATGACGGTAGCACAGCAATTGATTCAATGGCTGAAGATCGTAGTGTTATTTTAACAGCATCAACAAATGCACCAGTTGCAGAGTTTACAGGAACATTTGGTATGCCTAACTTAGACAAGTTAGCATTGCATTTGAAAAATCCTGAGTACAAAGACAATGCAAATATTGCAGTAATACAGGCAGAGCGTAACGGAGAAACTATTCCAACACATATTCACTTTGAAAATGCCGCAGGTGACTTTGAAAACGATTATCGCTTTATGAACAAAGCAATTATTGAAGAAAAGTTAAAGACTGTTAAGTTTAAAGGTGCGTCGTGGGCAGTAGAATTTGCTCCAAGCATGGCAAGTATTGCACGTATGAAGTTGATGAGTGCGGCACACAGTGAAGAACCTACATTTAATGTAAAGACTCAAGACGGTAACCTAGTGTTTAGTTTTGGTGATGCAAGTACACACGCAGGCGAGTTTGTATTCCAGCATGGTGTAGAAGGTTCACTAACACATACATGGAGTTGGCCTGTAGCACAAGTACAAAGCATTTTAAGTCTTGATGGTGATTTAACAATGAGCATTAGTGATCAAGGTGCTATGAAGATTAGTGTTAATTCGGGTATGGCAACATACGATTATATCTTACCAGCACAGAGCAAGTAATGAATAGTGATTTAACTTCAACACAAAACGACTATGCACGTTTTTTGCCTGCACTAAGTGGCTTCTATGCTACTTACGTAGGTAAACAACGATATGATGAATACGTAGACAAGGCACGTATTCCATCAAACTTTGCCAATGGTGTTGAAAGTCTAAACTATCTAAATGCACAAGAAGGAGCGTTTCAGTATAAGTGGAGTTTGTACTCTGCAGGACACGCTGACTTGGACATAACAAAGCATGTACCTAAAGAAGATATGGTGCGTAATAGAGATAGAGAAAACACTTGGTTACTAGGTGACTCGGGTGGTTTCCAAATTGGTAAAGGCGTGTGGGAAGGCGATTGGAAAGATCCTAATTGTCCTAAAGCACAAAAGAAAAGAGATGGTGTATTGCGTTGGATGGACGCTTACATGGACTATGGAATGATACTTGATATTCCAGCCTGGGTAGCACGTTCACCAGAAGGTGCAAAAGCAACAGGCATTAGTACATATGCAGAAGCAGTTGCCGCAACACGCATCAACAATGACTACTGGATGAAGCATAGAACAGGTGCTTGTAAATTGTTAAATGTTTTGCAAGGTGAGAACCATGCAGACGCTGATGATTGGTACGAGCAAATGAAAGACTATTGCGATACAACTAAGTATCCAGACACACACTTTAATGGGTGGTCAATGGGTGGACAGAACATGTGCGATGTGCATTTGGTTCTAAAACGCATAGTTACATTGCACTTTGATAACCTACTACAAAAGGGTGTACACGATGTAATGCACTTCTTAGGCACATCTAAACTAGAATGGGCTACACTATTAACTGATATACAACGAGCCGTAAGAAAGAATTATAATGAAAACTTTACTGCCACATTTGACTGCGCTAGTCCTTTCCTTGCAACCGCAAATGGACAGATCTACATTCAGAATGAAACTGAAGACAGAAGCAAATGGACGTATCGTATGGTGCCATCAGTTGACGATAAGAAGTATGCTTCAGACAACCGTGGATTTAGAGACACTGTTATATCAGATGGGGTATTTAAAAACTTTGAAGACTCACCGCTTACAGCAGAACTCAAAGTATCGGACGTTTGCACTTATGCTCCAGGCGACCTAAACAAGATAGGTAAAGAAGGAAAGACATCATGGGATTCATTTAGCTATGCTATACAAATGGGTCACAATGTATGGAGTCATATCAATGCTGTACAAGAAGCAAACAGACAGTATGACGCAGGCATTGTTCCTAAAATGCTTGTACAAGAAACATTTGATAGAGTCTTCTTTAGAGATGTAGTTAATGAAATATTTGCTATTGACAACAAGGAAGAAGCCCTTGCAAAAATTGATGAGTATTCAAAATTTTGGATGGCTATTCCAGGTACTAGAGGTGCAATCGGTAAAAAGACTGTAAACGCTAGTACACACTTTAATGCACTGTTTGATATTGAAGAAACTACAGTTGTTGAAGAAGAATTAGATGAAACTAAATTGGAGAACCTTGAGGATGAGCAATTATGAAAATGAAGAAGACAAACTCAGAGCCCACTACGACGAGCTAAAACGGAAGCATAGAGAGCTTGACACAGAACTCGAAGTAAAGTATAATAATATGACAGTAACGGAAGAAGTACGTCGATTAAAAACAATGAAACTTTATTTAAAAGACGAAATGCATCGTATTAACTTATATCTAATACAAAAAGGTTTAGAATGAAACGAGACTACGAAACAGGAACGGCAGACAGTATTACTTTCTTCACAGGCGTAGAAGTTGAAAAGACTCCTGCATACGGAATGAAGACATTGTTTGTTACTGGTAAACAAGACTACAATGAAATTATGAAGTTCTACAAAGAAGAACAATGTGAACATATCTTCTTTGGTGCTAATCATAGTTATAATCCTGTTGCTTCAGATGAATTCGAAGATTGGGATCTAATGATTCGTGCGTTTACAGATCAAGGTATACTATGTAGCTTAGACATTCCAAGTAGCATTAACCTTGAATGGGTATTAGAAGGTGGACTAACTGAAACAGACTATTTCATTCCACAGATCCGTGTTGTAGTACCTTATGTTAAACAGTGGAACTATAACACAATGGTTAAAATTGATGACAAAGGTTTTAAAGCATCTAATCCAGGCGTCTGGTGCCATAGCCTGCATGATTTGATGGACCGTAATAAATTTACGGATTGGAGCAAATATGGCCTTGACAAAGTTCTAAAGTGAAAGTATACTATTAATATGAGTGAACAACAAGAATCGTATCATAATTATATGGGACGTAGAATGAGAGAAGAGGATGCAAAAATGGCAAAAGAAAATGCACTAAATAATGCACAAAGAAGTATATGGGTAACCTTTAATAAAGAAGGTGTCCACATGTACCCAGGAGCAGATAGTGATCCTAAATTGGCAACAGGTGATTGGGACGATGTGTCGTTTCTTGGTATTCCTCATCGTCATATATTCCATTTCAGGGTGCGCATCGAGGTGTTCCACAACGATAGAGACATCGAATTCATCCAGTTCAAGCGATGGATGGAAAGACTTTATAACGGATCGAGTACAACCGACAATGAGGTGCTCATTCTAAATCATAGATCGTGCGAGATGATTGCGGACGAACTATACGAAAAAATCTCTGACAAATATCCCGGCCGGTTTGTAGAGATTAGCGTTGCAGAAGACAACGAAAACGGCTGTTCAATTTACTACCCTAGATAATGATAAGAGAGAGAACTCAAAAATGTCTATTAAATTCAATCGTGAAGCGTATACGAAAGTATTCAACGACTTGGATCAATTCCGCGACTATTGTCGTTTTGAAGGAAAGGTCTTCAATGAAGCAGATATGTATAAGAAAGATGCATATGTATGGCAGGCTTATGGAAAATATCAGAACTACCTTCGTGCAAAGGCACGTAATGGTGGTCGAAACTTTAAACAACGGAGATAACTAATGACTATTCATATCGTAGACATCGAAGCAGTAGATACAAGGTATACTAAGCAATGGAAAGAGTATCTTCCAAAGCAACTGAAACGAGCTACGAATGAAGAAGTAAACGTCATTAGTGGCGGAGAGACACCTCAGGCAACTACGCCTGGGGCGTTCCTCAACTTCGGTGGTACTAATGTTTATAAAAGTAAACAACTTGAACAAATAGGAGAAATGTTTTGTGCTGGATCTGTTAAAGATGGCGATTACTTTCTCTATACTGATGCTTGGAACCCTACTGTTATACAACTACGCTACATGGCAGAACTTCTAGGTGTTGATGTTAGTATTGGCGGCTTATGGCATGCTGGTAGTTATGACCCACAAGACTTCTTAGGAAGACTTATAGGTGATAAGCCTTGGGTAAGACATGCTGAAATGTCAATGTATGAATGTTATGATGATAACTTTTTTGCAAGTGAATTCCATATTGATATGTTTACAGATACAATGATGGACAACTATGATGTTGACATGGACAAAGCAATTAGAGTTGGTTGGCCTATGGAGTATCTAAAAGATAGTTTAAGTAATTACAAAGGTATGGAGAAGCGAGACTTGATCTTGTTTCCACATCGTGTTGCTCCTGAGAAACAAGTTGAAATCTTTAGAGATTTAGCACAGCGTTTACCACAATATGAATTTGTTGTGTGTCAAGAACAGCAACTAAGCAAGAACGAATATCATAACTTGCTTGGTGAAAGTAAATTAGTGTTTAGTGCTAACTTACAAGAAACACTTGGTATTAGTTGGTACGAAGGCGCACTAGTAGATAGTATTCCTATGGTGCCTGATAGGCTTAGTTATAGTGAGATGGCATTGCCTGAGTTTAAGTATCCGAGTGAATGGACTGAAACCTTTGATGCATACTTACATAACAGAGACAAAGTAGTTGCACAGATTGTAAACTATATGGAAAACTTTACTGACTTACAAGTATCGTTAGAAAAACAACGTACAAAATTAAACAAAGACTTCTTTAGTGGAAGTGAATTATATAAGGCTATTACAAATGAATGACCAATTTGTATATACGTTACCAGATACAATTGACCTAAACACTAATGATAATATTACTGTTACATTAGATAATAGTACTTTTACATTGGATAATAGTACATGGGATGATAGTTTTACTACTAATCCTACGTCAATATACTCGTCTACTGGTAATGTTAGTATCGAAGGTGAATTAAAAGTAGATGGTGTAGATGTTATGCAATCTATTAAAGATATACAACGTGTACTAGGTGTTGTAAGTAGAGACCTTGATAAAGAAGAAAAGTATAAAGGCTTGAAACGTGCCGCTGAAGTATACGAACGTGAACTAGCAAAGATTGAAACTTTTGAAATATTAAAAGAGAGCAAGTAATATGATTAAGAAACATTATTATAGTTGGACTGATATTGAAAATGCATGTGTTAATATTACATTACAAATGTATAAAGATAATTGGCAACCTGATTACATTGTAGGTATTACACGGGGTGGCAATGTACCTGCTACTATACTAAGCAACATGTTAGGTGTACGTGGCGAAGCATTAAAAGTAAGTTTACGTGATGCTACAGGCGCAAGTGAAAGTAATCTTTGGATGTCAGAAGATGCATTTGGTTATGTATCAGAAGAAGAACGTGCTAATACTAAAAGTCGTTGGGATATAGCTAAACGAAAGAACATTCTTATTGTAGATGATATTAATGATACTGGTTCTACTTTTAACTGGATCGTACAAGACTGGCAAGCGAGCTGTTTGCCAAACGAAGAAAGCTGGCAAACAGTATGGAATAACAATGTAAAGTTTGCTACTATAACAGAGAACTTAGCAAGTGATTTTAATCACACTGTAGATTACAGTGTACACGAAGTAAACAAAGCAGAACAAGATGTTTGGTTAGTTTACCCTTGGGAGAATGTAGGTGAGTATTGATACACTAGAAAAAGCAAAAGAAGAAGGACGAGCTCCTTGGTCTGATGTTGAAATTGACACTAGAGACTTTGTAGTCTTTAATGATAAATTTCCTGTAACAGAAGGACATACACTTGTTGTACCTAAACAAGCAACTATGGACGACATTGAAAGATGCATAAAATTTGCAATAACAATGGGGCAAGGAAACGTACAAAGTCTTTCAAATAATATTACAGGTTATAACGTAGGAATAAACATGGGAGAAAGTGCAGGACAAACTTGCATGTATCCACATGTACATTTGATCTTCCGCAGGGACGGAGACACGGAAGATCCTAAAGGCGGCGTACGAGGCGTCATTCCGTCAAAACAACACTACTAAGGAAAGGAACTATGGACTTGAAGGAACAAATGATCAAAGCGGCAAGACTACACGCTGAAGCGGAGATAGAATTGCATAAGACTAACGTCGAAGTTTACATGCAAAAAGTTGTAGGCATTGGAGAACACTCCGATATTATTGAAACAATTCAAAAAGAATTGGATGCAATGGCTACAGCACACGATCGTCTTGAAATGTTAAACAAGTATTTTGTGTAACACACTTGACAAAAACCTAAATACAATGTATAATATAACTTATATTGTGCATTGTATTATTAACGGCAATCCACTGCCTAAACATCGGAGAAAAGAATGGATAAATCCAAAGAGATAAAAGCCCGTTTGCAACAAGCAGACAAACGCTTCTGGGCCGGCGACAACATTTCAGACTTTATTAAGGACGGCGAAAAGCAAGTACTAATTGACGAGCTTGCTGTTAAGTTTGAAGACGTATTACAAGGTCTTGTAATAGATACAGAAAACGATCCTAACAGTAACGGTACAGGTAAACGTCTTGCAAAGATGT
>Ga0222717_10003029_pt1 | contig 12794 bp, 9 predicted proteins | sample C33_18DmetaG_FD_165053 | JGI IMG/M metagenome (GOLD analysis project Ga0222717, IMG submission 165053) | Estuarine water microbial communities from San Francisco Bay, California, United States - C33_18D | ecosystem: Environmental > Aquatic > Marine > Unclassified | place: USA: California...
GGAATATCCGCAAGGCCATGACGGCGGCGGGTTACGCCTCTAATACAAATGCAACGGCAGTAGTCCGGCCTTTGTCTAAAGAGATTAACGAGCAGGCCAATCTAATGCTGGCTATGAATGCTCCAAAAGCAGCCTTTTCCATGCGTGACGTACTTGATGATCCTTCGGCTATGGGCGCACGTAATTCAATCGCAGCCGCTGCTCAGATACTAGATCGTACTGGTCTGGTGAAGAAGGAGCAGGTTGAGGTTAAAAATACAGGCGGTGCGATGTTTATACTACCACCGAAATCCGACGATTGACTAAATGGCCTGATAAAACTCGTCCGAATAAGTACGCCAAGAAACCCTATGCTTACGAGGAATCTAAGGATGACCCCTTAGTACTGGTAGCCAAACAGGAGATGGTGGACAAGATTGAGCAGGCTTTGGATTACCTAGATCAGGGTAATTCTACTCGTAAGTCTGCTGAATGGCTGTCTAAGCAAACCGGAGAGACTATCAGTCATCAAGGCTTAATCTACATCTGGAACCGTGAAAGAGGTAAGGGTACTGCCAATCCATCCAAACGGTTGAAGGATTTAAGCAAAGAGAACCGTAAGCGGAAGCCTAAGACGGCTGAAGAGAAGAGACTAGCTACTGCTAAACGTAAGCAAGCAGACGCCAGAAGAAGTCTGACTATTGCCAAGAAGAACCTCGACACGCTGAAGCCGAAGGAAGAAGAACTAGACACTGCCAACTTAGACTTCTCTTCCATCGAAGAACAACGGCAAGAGCAGGAAGTAGTCTTTGCTCCTAATAAAGGCCCACAGACTGAGTTCCTAGCAGCGTCAGAAAGAGAAGTACTCTACGGCGGTGCAGCCGGTGGCGGTAAGTCCTACGGCCTTCTAGCTGACCCGATGCGGTACTTTAACAATGGTAATTTCAACGGGCTAATCCTTCGCCGTACTAACGATGAGATGCGGGAATTAATATGGAAATCCCAAGAGTTATACCCCCGTGCTTTCAAGGGTGCAAAATGGCAGGAGAAGAAATCACAATGGACGTTCCCATCCGGTGCTAAGTTATGGCTTACCTACCTAGAGCGCGACCAAGATGTCATGCGGTATCAAGGTCAGGCCTTCTCTTACATAGCCTTTGATGAACTTACCCAGCATCCTACCCCTTTCGCATGGAACTACATGAGGTCACGTCTTCGTACCACTGATCCTACCCTACCCATCTACATGAGAGCCACTACAAACCCCGGTGGAAGTGGTCATGGATGGGTAAAAAAGATGTTCATCGATCCGGCCCCTGCCAATAAAAAGTTCGTGGCTACAGACATAGATAGCGGTGAAGACCTAGTTTATCCGGATAGTCATGCAAAGGCTGGAGAACCTCTATTCTACCGGCGGTTCATCCCTGCATCACTCGTAGACAATCCTTATCTTATGGAAGGTGGGCAGTATGAGGCTAACTTATTATCGCTCCCAGAAATGCAGCGGCGGCAACTTCTTGATGGAGATTGGGCAGTTGCTGACGGAGCCGCTTTCTCGGAGTTTAGGCAGTCTGTCCATGTGGTTGAGCCGTATGATATACCCGATACTTGGACTAGATTTAGGTCATGCGACTACGGCTATTCTAGTTATTCTGCAGTACACTGGTTTGCTATTGATCCCAACTTTGGCACTCTGATCAATTACAGGGAATTATACGTCTCTAAACACACCGGACGTGATCTAGCTAAGGCAGTCAGGAAGGCTGAACTAGGAGATAACATACAGTATGGCGTCTTAGACAGTTCTTGTTGGCACAACCGTGGGCAGTTAGGCCCGTCTATTGCCGAAGAGATGATTAACGAAGGCACACGCTGGCGTCCTAGTGATAGAACCAACGGCGCAAGGGTGGCTGGAAAGAACCGGCTACATGAAGTGCTAAAGGTAGATGAATTTACCGGAGTAGCAGGCATCGTATTCTTTAATACCTGCCGTCAAATTATAGCAGACCTGCCTGTTATACCGTCTGATCCCAGAGGCTCTGATGACATTGATCCTCGCTACGCCTCAGACCATGCCTACGACAGCGTTAGATACGCAGTTATGAGCAGACCAAAGGCGTATTCGCCCTTTGATATGGGCAAGGGCATCCCACAACAAGTCTGGCGTCCCGCCGATGCAACATTTGGATACTAAATATGGCTATTATGGACAAACCTATCCCAGAAGACGTAACGGATTCCGACTTGGTGGTCCCTCTGACCGAAGACGGTGACGTTCTAGAGGAAAATCTAGAGTATTCCGGCGCAGTTGGCTTTGTCGAAGGTCAGTATCTCCGGTCTAAAGACGCAAGACGGGGTGATGAAACCCGTTGGCTGGACGCATATCGGAATTACCGAGGTTTATACTCGTCTGAAGTCCAATTTACCGAGACTGAGAAGAGCAAGGCTTTCATTAAGATCACCAAAACTAAGGTTTTGGCTGCTTATGCGCAGGTTGTAGACGTTTTATTTGCTGGTTCTAAGTTCCCAATCGGCATTGAGGCTAGGCAGTTTCCAAATAACGTAGCTGGGGCCGTTTCATACAATCCAAACGCCCTTACTAAGGACAAAGTCCAAGAAGAAGTCGGCGTAGACTACTCTCCTAAGACAAGTATTGTGCGTCCGGACCTTGCGCGGGACTTGGGCATGTACAAAGACGCCCTGCAGCCCATCGAAGACGATCTAGAACTAGGTACAGGCAAAGTAGCAGGCTCTATTACCTACGAACCAGCTAAACGTGCAGCCCAGAAGATGGAAAAACTCATGCACGACCAGCTTGAGGAAACTCAGGCTCCAAAACACCTAAGATCAATGGCTTTTGAGACTTGTCTCTTTGGTACTGGTATTATGAAAGGCCCATTCGCGCAGGATAAGGAATATCCACGCTGGGATACCGAAGGAAACTACGATCCACTCTTTGAAACCATCCCTAAGATTGAGTACGTCAGCATTTGGGACTTTTATCCTGATCCAGACGCTAGAAATATGTCTGAAGCAGAGTATACCGTCCAGCGGCACCGTTTAAACCGCACACAAATACGTGCGCTGAAGAAACGCCCACATTTCCGCGAAGAATCCATAGAAATCGCCTTGGAATACGGCGCAGACTACATCCGAGAGTACTGGGAAGACAGTCTAGAAGAAGAATCCACCTCATCCGACATGGATCGGTATGAAGTACTGGAATATTGGGGCGTATTAGACGCCGAATTAGCCGAAGAAGCCGATATAACAATACCTAAAGAATTAGCCAAAAAAGACGAAATACAGGTAAATATATGGGTATGTAACGGTCAAATCCTGCGTTTGGTCCTTAATCCCTTCACACCAGTTCGTATTCCCTATCAGGCGGTCCCGTATGAGTTAAATCCATACTCATTCTTTGGTATAGGCGTGGCTGAGAATATGACCGACACGCAACTGCTGATGAACGGGTTCATGCGTATGGCAGTGGACAATGGTGCGCTGTCTGGAAACCTTATTATTGAGGTAGATGAGACTAACCTAGTACCGGGTCAGGATATGTCTGTGTACCCCGGCAAAGTGTTTCGGAGGCAATCCGGCGCGCCGGGGCAGGCCATCTTCGGGACCAAATTTCCCAATGTTTCCCAAGAGTTACTGATGATGTTCGACAAGAGCCGTCAGCTTGCAGATGAAGCTACTGGCATCCCCTCATACTCACACGGTTCCGGTGCAGTAGGCGGCGTAGGTAGAACAGCCAGCGGTATGTCCATGCTGATGGGCGCGGCTGCTCAGAACATCAAAGCGGTGGTACGCAACGTGGATGACTACCTGCTATCACCACTGGGTAAAAGCCTCTTCGCGTTTAATATGCAGTTCAACTTTGACAAGGAGTTTATCGGTGACCTAGACGTTAAGGCGCGTGGCACTGAGAGCCTGATGCGGAATGAAGTCCGTAGCCAACGACTACTGCAGTTTATGCAGATGACCAGCAATGAGCAGATGGCACCATTTGTTAAGTACGACTACATCCTGCGCGAACTAGCTGCATCGATGGACTTGGATGAGGATAAAATCCTTAATGATCCACGCGAGGCGGCAATCCAACAGAAGATGATGGCTGAGATTAAGGCACTCATGCCAGAGCAGCCAGCACCGCCACCACAAGCGGGTCCACAAGGCGGTCCACCCGTACCATCACCGGCAGACCCTACTGGTAATGGCGGGGGTAACATAGCCGCTGGTGCGGCTCCAGAACCAGATGCTGCAGGCTTCACTGGCGGTGGTGGTGGAGACAATGGTGGGCAACCACCACAGCAGCCTGCAGGGGTTCCAATTCAATAATGGATAAACAGTTTATTCGATCACTACTGCCGTTGGTCAACGACAAGACCAGCATGGACCTACTCCAGACTTACGCAGATGCACGTATTAGCCAGCATCTAAATCAGATGAGCATGGAAAAGGATATGGAGAGAGTTAAGCGCATTCAAGGCGCAGTTGCGGAATTACGCCGCATTAGCACTCTCCGAGATGAAATTATTATAGGTGCCAAATAATGGGTTATTTCTCTGACATATTTAAATCTGATGATGCTCCGGTTGAGAGTGATGACCTAGAACAGACTGCAGGATTTTTCAGCCAAGAACGGGGTCAGGCGCGTAGCGCGGCTTTGAATGATGCCATTAGATATTACTTAGGCCCGTACCTTGGTGCAAAAAATGGCTTACTAGACAGCGGTAATCAATTATTAAATCCAGTGGTAGGTCTGCAAGATTCCGGTGTTGCATTTAAAGAAGGTCGTTATGTCGATGGCGTTACCGACCTAGCAGGGGCTGCAGTACCACTAGCCGGTGCTGTAGTTGCGAAACCGCTAGCAAAGGCAGTTGCGAATAAAGCAGATGACGCCGTCGATATGGTCAGTGAAACTCTAACAGGCTTCTCTGCTAAACCCAAACCGTTTGATCCTAGTAGACGTAAGGCAATGCAGCAAATGGGGGCGGCTGCAGTAGCAGCACCTGTTTTGGCGTCTGATGCAACCAGAGGCGTACTGGAGGAAGTTATAGCACCGGTAGTGAAGAAGACTGCAGGTTCCACGCCTTTAACCGCCGCCTTTGAAAAACTAATGACTAATAAGTCTTCAATGGAGAATATTTTAGAGCAAGAGAACAGTATTTTTAGGAATATGCGACAAAGCGATCCGTATATGAATACTCCTTTAACGCCAGATCAAAATACTCTCTTAAATTCTTTAGCCAATACTAGAAATACAATTAATCGAGACATAATTACTTCAATCGACGAGATTGTGGGGAATGTTGACCCTTCTTCTGTTAAAGGGCTTTCTGATACTGATCTTAATTCCTTGCTAGAGGAAGTTTCCAACAGAACGTGGACTATTGACCCAGATATTGCGGATGTAGATGTAGTTATAGATACTCTTATGACGGAAGTGCAGCGTAGAGGTTTGCGGGGAACTGGTTCTGAAACAGGTATGCCGCCTGCGAATGTAGTAGCCAATATGGTTCCCAAGGATATCGGTGGGGAGATGCCCACGGTAGACGCACAGACTAAGCAAGCCTTTGGTACTAACGGTGGACCGTCTATGCAGTCTGGCCCTGCAGAGATTGGCCCACAGAAACGTGTGGACACCCGACTTCCAACAGAGGTTGTTAAAGACGATAACTTGAAAACTGGAGCGATGGTTTCGGACGGGGATTCCTTAATGGGCAACCCTAATATATACGACAACCTAGTTATGATGACTGACCATTACCCCGGTCTGAAGAGACTTTATTCTGATGATGTTGCTGAAATTAGAGGTAATATTACAAACCGGATGACTGATAATATAGTTAGCCTGTACGACATGTCTGACAAGCTAGGTATCGCTAAAGACAGCGCAAATTGGTACGTTGGTGCTAATCGTATTGCTAACGGACTAGCCTCTAGATTTGGCATATCTGACACAAAAGCGGCAGGGGTTTTGGCAGTAATGTCCCCCCAAAAAGATTGGTTCCAAAACGTAGGTCTGGGTGAGCGTATTATTAAGCACCACACCGAGTTAGGCCCAAATGCCCCTTGGACGCCTGAGATGGAAGCCATCACTGTTACTGTACCTGCTTCCAGAAGAGGCAAGGGCAAAGCCAACAATACTGCGTGGCAGGATGGTAAGAATGGGGCAATACTAGACGCCATCAAAGGCAAGGCTTGGGGCCAACTAGAAACTCCTATGGAAAAGGCTTTGTGGCTTCGGGCTTACGATGAGGCTCACTTCGGTAAGAATTTTAGAGAAATTAGCCCAGACGGCGATATCCTTGGATATGACATTAAGAAGGATGGTAACCCGTCTGCTATCGCACACCAAGGATTTGGAGACATTGCCAAGGCAGTCCGTATTTTGGAAGGAGAGGGAACCTTAACCTCTATTTCACCAGAATTAGGCGGTAACCACAAAGTCCGTAACTTCTTCAACAACATCCTTAATCCTGACAGCCCTAATGACGTTACTGTAGATACTCACCAGATTGCGGCTGGGCTATTTAGACCTCTAGGCTCTAGCGCAGTAGAAGTACATCACGGACTTAATGGGGCAAATATAAAAGGCAACCCTGCCAGATGGTCTAACGAAGGTAAGGCTGAAACTGGTATGGCTGGCAGTTATGGACTGTACTTCGATGCTACGACAGACGCTGCATCTCTAAGAGGTACACTTCCACGGGAGATGCAGTCCATTTCGTGGGAACAACTGCGCACATTATTTCCTAATAATCTAAAGCAAGACAAAGACTTTGTAGCCAAGACTGAAGGTATCTGGAGAGCAGTCGATAGTGGAACTCTATCATCTATTGGTGCCAGAGAAGCAATTATTAAGTTGGCCCAAAGCAAAGGTGCTGGCGGCGTACCTGATTGGAAAAATTACAAAGGTCCACGGCGAGATATAGGCACTTACGCTACAACTGCAGGCCGCGCAGCCGGTGCTGGTACGCTTTTACTAGGCTCCGCTGGATTGGCTACTGCACAAGAAGAAGGCTTTGCCTCAGAACCGGAGTATCAATAATGGCACTGGGCGGTTTGGCAACAACTAACAAGGGCATCACAACGCCGGAAGGATTAACTATGGCTAAGAAAAAATTCCAACTGGACGATAAAGATGCCGATACAAACGGTGACGGCGAACTGAGTACCCGTGAGAAGGAAATCGGCAAGGCAGTCCAGCGCAATGTAGACACCGAAGTAACAGACGATGACAAGGTGCAGATGTCCCACGGTGGTATGGCTACTTATGGGTCATCTTGCGGGTGCGGGGCAATGTCAGAAGAAGACTGCATGTGTGGTATGATGGACGGCCTCATGGGCTTCGACGGCATATCAGGCAATCCCATCCCAGTAGGTTCTAACGCAGAAAATGTACGAGATGACATAGACGCCAAGCTGTCTACTGACGAGTACGTTCTGCCAGCGCATGTCGTGAAATGGCACGGCCTCAAGCACATTCAGATGATGCAGAGTGAAGCGGAGATGGGTCTGATGTCCATGCAGATGGACGGCCTTATTCAACATGTCGAAGAGAAATCCCATAGCGAAAGTTCTAAGGACGGCGAGGTATCGTCCAAGAGTAATTCCAAACAAAAAGGTGCCGAAGCGGAAGCCGAAGCACCCGAAGAAATTTACTCCGGAGAAGGAGTAGATGTCGAGGTCGCTACTGTAAAAGTAGACGATCATTTAACGGATGAGGGTGACAAGGAATTGCGCCCAAAAACATCTAAACTAGCCGGAATAGTCAAAAAGAAGAAGTATGTCTAACCGGATATAATTGGATATAATTGGATACCCGAATTGTCGGACCCAAGGAGTAATAATGGCTAAAGAACGATATCAACGTGTGGAAGATCCGACAGACAACCTGTCTTATGCGGAAGAATTTGCACAAGTCCACGGGCAACAACAACAGCCTGTAGAGCAGTTGGACGCTGAAGAAGAGTCCTACAAGAAACGCTATCAGGACATTCAACGTCATATCCAGACTGTGCGTAATCAGTCGGATGAGAAGATTGTAGCGATGCAGAAGCAACTGGACGATGCCACTCGTCAACAAATCAGGTTTCCAAAAACTGATGAGGAAGTCGAGGCTTGGAGTAGCAAGTATCCAGACGTTGCGAAGATCGTGGATACGATTGCCCGAAAGAGGGCTAACGAAGCCTTGGCTGAAGGTGAGAAACGTCTTGAGAAAGTAGAGCGTTTTGAGAAGCAAGTCCAAAAGCAAGGTGCTGAACAGCAGCTAATGCAACGGCATCCCGACTTCGCTGAAATACGGCAGGATAAGAAATTCCACGATTGGGTGGCTACACAACACCCATCCATTCAAGACAGCGTGTACAAGAACAATACAGATGCAGATTGGGCCTCAAGCACCATCGATCTGTACAAGGCTCAGACGGGCGGTAGACGCTCTAATGGAGCAGCACAAGCAGTAGGCCGCACAAGCGCGTCACAGCCGCCGTCTACTGGTAAGATGAAGTATTCAGAGAGCATGATCGATAAGATGTCTGATCGTGATTATGCCAAGCATGAAGACGCTATCATGGAAGCCATGCAAAGCGGGAAGTTCTTATACGACCTTTCTGGTGCTGCACGGTAACTAAGTGGCGTCTGAATAAATTAACTATTGTATTTACCCGACCATTGTGTTATAATGGTTATATTGAACGACTTAAAGGTAGGACACTACCAGCCTATTCCGGCTAAAGTAGTATACCCCGCCTAACTCTCACAGATAATAATAAAATTAAGGTCTACCGGACTGAAGAGAACCGTACATTTGTACGCCACCCTCTAAAGTGCGCCATCATAATTTTAATTGTCTGATCTAGCTGTCTCTGCGCGTTTCTATTGCGAATGATTGTCGTTCTCAAATCGCATAACGTCAGAGATTTTCTTCAAGCCATTTCATTCAAGGAGAAATCATAATGGCATTTCAATCAGCAGCCTCTGGTTCAGCACTTACCGGCGGCATTAACAATTCGGGCGCATGGAACAACCTTACATCAGGTAACTTCAGCCCAGTAATTTATAGCAAAAAAGTACAGAAAGCCCTGAGAGCCTCTTCTGTAATTGAGGCTGTAACAAACACTGATTACACAGGCGAAATCGCCAATATGGGTGACTCAGTGAACATCATCAAAGAGCCAGATATCACTGTATCGGCGTATGCCCGTGGTACTGCCTTGGCAACACAAGCACTCACCGATGCGGCGTTTACTATGGTCGTAAATAAAGCAAATTATTACCAGTTTGCGATGGACGATATTGAGGAGGCGCACTCGCACATCAATTTCGTTGATTTAGCAACGGATCGTGCTGGCTATAAAATGAAGGATGCAATGGACGCAGAAGTACTTCGCCACATGGCGGGTTACACCGATGCGACCACGGCGCGTACTGCTCTGGAAACAGGATCGACTAAAGCCGATGCCGCTGCAGACAATGACGAATTGCTTGCAGCCAACAAACTGCGCGGCAATGTCTTCTCTGGAGTTTCTGGCGATAGCACTAAGGCTATTCCAATTGCTGCAGACGGCGGTACTGGTATCATTACTTCTCCTCTTGAGATCATGAACCGTATTGCTCGGATGATGGATCAGGCGAATGTCGATACTGATGGTCGTTATATCGTTGTTGACCCAGTGTTCTGCGAAGTCCTTCTAGACACCTCGTCAAAACTCATCAATTCCGATTTCGGTGGTGGTGATGAACTGCGTAACGGCAAGCTGCCTAATAAAATTCGTGGCTTTGACGTTTATAAGTCTAACAACCTGCCGTATAAAGGCACTGGACCCGGTACTGCTACTGCAGCCGGTTCTACAGCCCACTACGGTGTTCTGGTTGCTGGTCATATGGGTGCAGTTGCTACAGCGCAGCAAATCTCTAAAACAGAGACTTTCCGGTCACCAGATACCTTCGCGGACATCGTCCGTGGCATGAATCTCTATGGTCGAAAAATCCTGCGCAGCGATAGCCTGTTCAACGCTTGGTACAACCTAGCCTGATAAATTTAGGGGCTGGCTTGTGCTGGCCCCTTTATCCCTTTTCTAAGGAATTAGTATGCCTAGTACTTACATCTCGCTATGTAATCAGGTCTTGCGGCGTCTAAACGAGGTGGAAATCTCTGACGCTGATTTTTCGTCTGTGCGAGGTGTACATGCACTGAGTAAGGATGCGGTCAAGGCTTCTTTGGCGCGTATTAATCAGGCAGAATTTGGATGGCCCTTTAATGCGGCTACCCACACACAAACACTAGTTGCAGGCACAGAAGAGTACTCTTGGCCTTCCAATTTAAAAACAGCAGACTTCAACAGTTTCCAAATACTAGAGGACGCTAATCTAGGTTCAAAGAACGCTACTATGGCTTCAATGGATAGAGATGAGTACTACAGATATCACCGCGACACAGACACCACCTCTGGCGCAGCCGGTAGAGGAGTGCCTACGCACATTTACCCTGCGCATGGAAGTGCATTTGGAGTAACCCCTACGCCGGACAAAGCCTACAAAGTTAAATTCAATTACTTCCTCAACTACACCGACCTCACTTTGTATGATGATGTTACCCGTGTACCAACCTCTTTTGACAGCGTCCTCGTAGATGGTGCGTTGTATCACATGTATATGTTTAAGGATAACGTGGAGTCAGCCCAAGCGTCCTATGTAGCCTTTGAACAAGGGCTAAAAGACCTACAGAGTTTGTACATCAACCAGTTTGATTACATCCGAGACACACGGGTCAGGTTCTAATGCCAGACCAGATAGCCTCATTAAAAGTTGTCTCTGCCGGTGGTCTTAATTCCAATGAAAATCATTTGGACTTATCCGATAATAACCCCGGTAGTGCTACTAGATTAGTTAATTATGAACCATCATTATTTGGCGGTTATCGGCGTATTGAGGGTTTCTCTAAATATGACAGTGCCTACGGAGAAGTGACCGTAGCAGGACAGACAACTGGCACCGGACCAGTACTAGGCCTAGCCATATTTAAGGATGATGTAAGCAACTCCACTAAGATCATTGCTGCGCGTAAGGATGCTGGTGGAAGCACGTATAGTTTCTACTATTACACCGCTGGGATAGGCTGGAGAAAATTCACTCTGGATTACAGCGTAACTCGCCCAATGACTGCCAGTACCCTGACGGTCAGCAAGATACGCCACGCCCAGTTTAATTTTGGCACCGGCAATAAGATTTGCTTTGTAGACGGCGTTAACCCTGCGATTGTCTTTGATGGTGCAAACTGGGAAGAAATTAAATCAACTAACTCAGGTGGTTTTTCTGCAGGCGGTAGTAACACGGCGGGTGGAGCGCAGGCTTTAAACGCTCCGGCTCTGGTAGACGTATTTGAAAACCATCTATTCATATCAGGTCATCAGGCTACCGGCGCGGTAGTAGCCCATTCAGCCCCTAACGATCCGTACACATGGACTGCGGCTGCAGGCGGTGGTCAGATAGCAGCGGGTTACGATGTAGTCCAGATTAAGCCCTTTCGTGATAACCTGTTTGTATTCGGTAATAAGGACATCAAGAAGGTTTCTGTCAGTTCTGCCGGAGCATTTGTTTTAGAGCAGGTCACCACAAACGTAGGTTGTGTAGCACGGGATAGCGTTCTTGAAATCGGTGGTGACCTTATGTTCCTTGCTCCGGATGGTTTTAGACCAGTTGCCGGTACTAGTAGAATTGGTGATGTCGAACTTGAGACAGTCTCTAAGCCTATACAAGCCACTCTGGTTGACATCATCAAGAACAACGACATGGATACTCTCAGCGGGGTAGTTATACGGTCTAAGTCTCAGGTCAGGTACTTCTTTGGTGCTTCTACCGCTGCCAATGGGACCATCAGCCCATCTGTTGTAGACTCCGAAGGGATAATAGGCGGTCTATCTGAAGATGGCGGTTCTATTAGTTGGAGTTTTGGACAATTACAGGGAATACGTGCGTCTTGTTGTACCTCAGATTATGTAGGCACAGAAGAGGTAATCCTACACGCAGACCATGACGGAAATGTATACAGGCAGGAAGTAGGCACCAGTTTTAACGGTGATGATATTGTCGCAGTTTATGCCACTCCTTATTTGGATTTTGGCGAGACTGAACAGCGCAAGGTAATTCGCAAGATAAACACCTTTATCAGAGCGGAAGGTCCACTAGAACTGCTCTTATCAGTTACTTACGATTGGGGTGATGGCGATGTCCAAGCACCTAATACCTATTCTCAATCCTCTACCGGTGCGCCTACCAGATACGCAGGTAGAAATATTAATTACGCAGCCGCCAACGTCCTCTACGGTGGTTCATCCAAACCAATTATGACTAGTGATATTCAAGGTAGCGGATTTGCTGTCCAAGCCACCTTCGTAACCGTTGGTCAGACAGAACCATACTCAATTCAAGGTATGGTTTTTGAATATTCAGTTGCAGGGAGACGATAGTCAATGGCAGGTTACACAAGGCAGTCAACTGCTACGATAATCAACGGAGCGGGTATTACTGCACCGCCTTTAAATGCGGAGTTTAACCAGCTTGTTTCGGCATTTAATTCTTCTAGCGGTCACACCCACACTGGCGGTACAGGAGACGGCCCACAGATACCTCTTGCTACATCTGTAACTGGTTACCTGCCTTTAGCTAACGGCGGTGTAGGCGGTAAGAACAACGTCACAAATGCTATTCCTACCGCGAATGATGATAGCGGAGATGGCTATGCACCGGGGTCTTTATGGGAGAATAGCAGCACTGGACGTATTTATGTATGCGTAGGCAAT
>Ga0222717_10003031_pt1 | contig 12789 bp, 9 predicted proteins | sample C33_18DmetaG_FD_165053 | JGI IMG/M metagenome (GOLD analysis project Ga0222717, IMG submission 165053) | Estuarine water microbial communities from San Francisco Bay, California, United States - C33_18D | ecosystem: Environmental > Aquatic > Marine > Unclassified | place: USA: California...
GGAACCCAGGGGGGAGAAGGGGGGGGGTCACAGGCCGGGGAGTTTACGGCAGGGGGATCGCGTTGCCACCAGCCTGTCAGCCTGCTCGACCCCTCGTGGAGTTTTGCGGGTTAAAGGGCCCGGGTAAGCTGGATGGCCAGTCGCTGGCACCCCTGCTGCGCCAACCGGAGCGTTCTTTCGGGCGGCTTCGTGTCACTTAGATTTGTGAGCCACCGATCCCCCTAAGCAGCATCCCCGAATCAGGAAAGCGGAGGGGTTGGTATAATGGATTTTAATCATAAAAAAGTGACACAAAGTTAACCGCTAGCGCGCATGTCTTAACAAGGCGTCGGTTGCTATCCATGCACTAGGCCAATTGGCTCTCTGTTTATTTTATATGAATTTTAATGCTCTACTAAAAAGGGGGAACCGCGCTTACCCCGCGGTGGACGGTATTCGCGCAATAGCCGTGATCTGGGTAATCTTTTTTCATGCTTGGCTATTTCAGTCGTATGAAATTCCCGATCCTACTGAATGGAATCCTGATCTCGTAGCTCCTGCCACAAATCTGTCAGAGGAAATTTATCGTTTTCCTGTATTAATCTGGATAACAAAGGGAGATTTAGCCGTTGATTTGTTTTTCGTAATCAGCGGTTTTTTAATTGGCGGTCAATTATTTAAACAGCGGAAGGAAACTGGAGTAATTAATTTCAAGGGGTTTTATTTACGGAGGATCCGGAGGTTGATGCCAGCTTACTTGGTCGCTATGTTGCTGGCCCTCTATTTCATGAATGGTATCAATGTCGAGCGAGCTTGGTCCAATCTACTTTACGTTAACAACTATGTTCGCAATTCCTATATTGGCTGGACTTGGTCGTTAGCTATAGAGGAACAGTTTTATATGGTGGTTCCAGTTCTGGTGGCATTCCTTTTTCCCTTGTTTAAAAAGAAACGCTGGCCTTTTGGTTTCTTGTTTCTAGCTCCTATCTTAATGAAATGGATCCAGCTAACAGGCTCTGAAGGTTATCAGTTGCCTTTCAATGTCCCTTTTTTCACGCCAGAGTGGGATGACTGGTTTTGGGGTTATTATATGCATACTCATTTGCGATACAATGGATTACTCCTCGGGGTAGTTGCGGCCTATTTACATCTACATCGTCCTGAATCGATGGTGCGCTTTTTTTCAAGCCGCGTAAAAAGCAACCTTCTGTTTACCTTCAGCATATTGATGATTGTTGGTATTGCTAGTATACCAACGGGGCAGTGGGTTATCCTAAAAGATTCAGTATTTCAGTCCTTACCTCCCGAAGCGGGGTGGGTCTACGAGTGTCTCCATCGAGAGCTGTTTTGTGCGGCAACGGCAGCTATTATATTGGCGTCTATTTATGCCGAAGGTTGGATTGATCCAATCAAGCGGTTCTTGGGGCATTGCTGGTTTTATCCAGTCGCTCAGGTTTCCTATTCGGCTTACCTACTCCATGAGATGTTTATGTTTTGGCTCTTTCCGCGGATCAATAGTGCCTTTGGTAGCCAATTGAGCGAAGTGTCACTCGCAATTCTAAATGGTTTCATCGTCTTAGTGATCACACTTGCTGGCGCAGCGGTCATGTTTCTTTGGATTGAGGAGCCATTTCTTCGAAGAAGGACGGCTAAAACTAAGGGGCTTACGAAATAACGAATAGCCTACTTCGGCTTAACGGTGTCGAGGATTAAGCCTGCAGTATATTGCTGAAGCCCCTTTACTGGATCTCGGAAAAGGGAGTGGTTTAAAGGGGAGACACGCCACCGGTGGGGGTGCGGTTTTTTGGGTGGGTTGGTCTGTATATAATAGGCTGCTGAGAAAAAAATTGATCGGGCTCTTCTGCGGGGACTGCGAGGAGTTTCTTCAGAAGTGTCATCGTCATAAAAGCTAGGATCACTCCCTTTGAATTCAAGCGATGACTTTCTCGACAAGTTTTGCAGGGCGCTTGTCGGGGCCGAGTTTGGCTTTTGTCCCAGTAGTTTGGATGAGGGTGTTGTAGAGGTCGAGGCCCTCACTATTAACGTCGAGAATTTGACCTGTTTTCAAGCGGCCAACATTGGAAGTTGTGGCGTGGAAGACACCAGAAAGTTCACGCTTGGTATCATTGTGACGCCCGTCACCGGATTCGGTGGAGATGGTGAGAAGAAGGTTATCAAGGAGAGTTTTCCCATTGGCCTCACGGGTGTCGTCGGTATTGAGAAGGTTGAGAAAGTGCGAGAGCTCGCGCATTTTGAAATGGGCGTGATAGCGAAGTTGCTCGTTCTTTTTATCCTCACGAAATTTATGCCACCACTCGTGGGAGCAGCCTTTATCTCCAGAAGCGTTGAGCTGGGCGGCATCGTCGAAGTGGCAGATTTTTTTGCCCTCGAAATGGTAGTCGCCTTTGAGACGAATGCGCTCGCCAGCGGCGAGGAAAGTAAGGGACCCGAAGCGGGCTCGATCGGTTTGGATGGAGAGGGCGTATAGCTCGGCCATAAGGCGCCATTCACGAGTGAGTTCCTCAACTGTGATGTCGATACCTTGTCCACCAGGGTCGGCTTTTCCTCCGTGGGGCAGTTTGGAAGCGGGTGGTTGATCGGGAGCGTTTTGATCGATCTCGAATTGGAAAGCTCTCTGTTCATATTCGCGGATACGGTCGAGATGATCTTTAAAACGGCCTTTAGAAATTTCGCCAAGAGGAGAATTTTTTCCCGAGAGATGTTTGTATTGTTCGAGAACTGAATCGAGGACGCTACGTTGAAGTCGGGCATTAGCGGAATCTATACCCTTGATCTGGCCAAAGACACGAGCGAAGAGATCAATGGGACGCTCCTGCATACTAGCCGCGACGGTGCCATCAGGATTATAGGAATGAACGTAGCGAGAGATACGGCTACGCCGGAAAAAGGTCCCCGCAACAAGCGTCGGGACCGTGCCTGCGGGTTGTCCGTTGGGATAATGAGCGAGGCGGAGGACTTGATCAATCGAAGCACCGCCGGACTTGGCTTCCCCATCGGGCTTTGTGGCAGTGAAGGCAGCGGAAGCACCGTCAAAGTGGGCATTGATTCCATTTTCATCCGCACGAACGTGGTCCACACCACGCATGATAAGAAGTTTGTCCGAAAGCCCCTTGAGCGGGGCCATGGGGCCGTTGAAGCCTTCGGCCTGGAGAGGAGCAGGGATGCCGAGGCCGAAGAAAAGATTGAAGGCGCGGACGGGAATTTCGTGAGTCTTGACCGATTTAGCGAAGGCCATTTCCTCGAAAAAAGGAAGGCCGATAGTAGTTCCAGCGAGGGAGCGAAGAAGAGTTCGGCGGTTCATAGCTTTCGGTTATTATTCCGCAATGAGGGGCGAGGTGGCGAGAGAAATGATGAGTTCTTGGTAGGTCAGACCTGGCTTGGTGAGAGTTTTTAGGTGCGGCCGATCTGTGGTCGCAAGAGGGCGACCCAGAGCGAATTGAGCGAGTTTCCAAGCGATATTTTCGGAGACTCGGGGGCTTTTTGCGAGGAGCGTCATGAGCTCGGAAGCCGTGTTGTATTTTTCCAGCTTCGCTTCGCCCGGGATGAGAATTTCGCCGTCTTGGCGGAGTTCGTTTTGATAGTGGTCCTTGAGCGAGTAGCGGCCGATTCCGTCGTAACGCTCAAGCGCGAAAGAGAGGGGTTCGAATTTGGAATGGCAGCCCGCGCAAGAATTATCGGCGAGGCGCTGCAAAGCGATCGCGCGTTGGGAGAGGCCGGGCTTGCTGGGAACAGGAGTAGTATCAACTGAAGGCGGGGGATCGTTGACGGTGCCACGGAGCAGATCGTGGAGGACGAAGAGCCCTCGGGTGACCATGGAGGATTCGTCGCCACCGATGGTGAGGAGGCTGCCTTGTGTGAGGAGGCCGCCGCGTTCGGGCTGATCGGAAAGGTCGTATTGAGTGACTTTGTTTTTCTCTGAATTCGGAGTGAGGCCGTAGTGCTTCGCAAGGCGGGGGGTGAGGAAGGTGATTTGAGCGTCGAGGAGGTCAGCGAGGGGTCGCTTTTTCTCCCATAGGAGGTGCTTTGCAAAGGCGAAGGTTTCTTGACGCATGTCCTCGGCGAGAGCGGGATTCCAGTTGGGGTATTTTTTTCTGCCGGGGTTGAGATGATTGAGGCGGTCAAGGTGGAGCCACTCGGAGATGAAGTGGAGCATTTGGTCGCGGGCGCGCGGGTCGTTGAGGAGGCGGCGAGCTTGTTTTTCGATTTCGTCGGGGTTGTAAATTGTGCCGTTTGAGGCGGCGTTGAGGAGTTCGTGATCGGGGGGGCTTCCAGTGACGAGGTAGCTAATGCGAGAGGCAAGTTGGTAAGCGTCGGGCTCACCGTCGGGCTCGATCCGGTAGATGAAGCGTGGCGATTGGAGCATGGCGCGGATGATGTAAGACATCGCTTTATCAAAGCCGCCACCGCCGGATCCTACGGTGGTGGCGATACCTTGGAAGAGGTCGATTTCTTGATCATTGAGTGGGCCGCGGAAGAGATTTTTTCCGACGCTGGAGATGGTGGTGCGGAGAGGTTTTTGCGTGAGGCTGCGGCTTTTGGAAAAGAGGCGCACAAACTTTGGAACGTCGATTTTTGAGACGATGGCTTCGGCAAGGCGGGCGTGGGCTTCGACGTGTTTGAGATCGATGCCAAGGTTGTAAGCGGTGTTACTAAAGCCATCGGCGCGGAGATCGGGCGGGAGCAGTTGGTTGGCTTCACTGGAGATGTCGACGCCGATGGTGATTTTTACGGTGTTGATATACTCACGGATGGTTAAGCGACGCGGGAAGTTCTGAGCTTTCGTTTGAAGAGTGTGGGCGGCAGGGTCGACGCTTGATCCTGGCCAGATCGCTCCGGTAGTGATCCATTCTTTCAAATAGGATTTTTCCTGCTCGGAGAGCGAATCGCGGTCTTCGGGCATTTCGTCGTTTCGGACGACTTTCCAAAGGACGCTTTTTTCGAAGTGTCCCGAGCGGATGATGTCAGGGTCAGCAAGCGCGGTGAGCTTTTGCGAGAGGTCAAAGTCTCCTTCCGCGGTGGCGGCATCGTGGCATTCAAGGCAGTGGCGGGAGAAGATCGGTTCGACGTGGGAGTGGAAAAGAGCCTCGCTGCGTTGGCGTTTTTTCTCGGCTGCCGAGAGAACGGGTTCGGGTTCGCTGTTTTCTTTAAAGAGGGCGATGACTTCGTTTTGGGACAGGGCGCTGTCGTAGAAAGCGACGTGATGAATCGTACCGAGCCACGGACGGTCTGTGGTGAATTCATTTCCAAAGGCAAGTAGGTAGGAGTCATTCCAGTTATTTAGGTTTCCTTTGATGGTTGCTTTGGTAGAGAGCTGACCATTTAGAAAAAGCGCTGCTTGACCGTCGGCTGCGCGGGTAAAGACGAGGTGCGTTCGCTCGAGCTTAAGAGTAGATTTAGAATCGAGAGAGGGAAGTCCGTTTGAGCTCGTTCCGGTAGTGCGGAGGCGGACACTAAGCTTGTTGCCATCCTGCCCTAAAGTGATGTTTCGATTCACAGAATCCTTCGAGATCGTGACGATGCGGGCAGGACCAGATTGATTGAGCTTAGCGGGAGTGATCCAAGCTGAAAGAGAAAGCGCATTGGATTTCTTAAGCGCACCCGTGAGGTTATTTGGAGCTTCTTTACTTTGGAGGAGGGTGCTTTTTTGTAGTGTGAGACCATTCTCTGAAAAATGGGTGTGAGACGAAGCTTGTAAAGTAGCTGGAATTTTATCGAAACGGTATTCCAAGATAGCTTGTGGCCCTGCCCAGAGAAGTGGGCAGAACAAGAACAAATAATATACGACTCGAAGCATGAGGTATGACTCCTTCGATACCTCTATGAGAGCGGAGACCTTTCATAGAGAAGATACAACGAATGATTAGAGCATGCAGGGGACTGGATTGTCTCTCTCCGTTTGAGCACAGTTTGGAAAAAGAGTCTTGATTGACCAAAAAACGCGCGGGCCGGAGCCAGCGCGTTTTTAAAACTAAAGCGTTCTTATTCCTTGCTTTCGGCGACGGACGAGAAGTCCAATCGCGGAGAAAGCTCCGAAGAGAGCAGTGCTCGGTTCCGGCACGGTATTGAGAGCGAGCTAGTCGGTCCAAGAAACTCCACCCGCAAAGGTGCCAGCATCCTGTTTGAACACGACTTTAAGGCGGAGTTACTGCTAGGAATTTGCTTCTGGCGGAAAGTCCGTGAAGAACGGGTTTGGGCGGAATACATGGGGGGGAAAGGGGGAGGGGTGAATCCCCTTCGGTGGATCTCTGAATCCAAATACCCGAAGCTGTTTGCAGTGCTGCGACTGCTAGGAAATTGCTTTTGGCGGGAGGACCTTGAAGCAGGCTTAGGGTGGGAGATCGTGTCTGAACCCCGTTACCTGATCGTTACTCTGCAACGGCATTAGAGTTGTTTTTTGTTTATCAGCTGCTCTAGGAGGGGGGCGATGTGTCGGGCCATTAGGTTAAGCCCTTCACCCGTGAGGTGAACGCCATCTTTAGAGATGAGTCTTTTTATTGCTTCAGGGTCTTGCTTGAATTTTGTTTTGAAAATTTTATGAAGATCGCAGAGGGGTACTTTTTCCTCCTTTGAAATGGTGCGCACCTGTTCGCAAAACTCACGGTCCATGTATTCGTCGAGACCTCCGAGTTTTTGAAATTCTTTTCGCTTTGCCCAAAAGTGCCTTTCATTGTTGAAAGGTGTGCTAGTCATCAAAATAACATTAATATCAGCGGTCTTTAGAGTTCTAACGATCTTTCTTATGCTCTGGCCATATTCCTTAGGCTTACGACCTCCCGTGTCATTTAGGCCGAATGAAACGGTGACGATATTGGGCTTATGGGCTAGGACGTCCAGCTCAAGTCGCCTTAAGGCCGAGGTCGCATTGTCGCCTCCTTTGCCTGCATTAATCATTCCCTTTCGGCTAAGAGGTATCTTAAGTTTTTGATTCAGCTCTTTCATTACTACCCAAGGTAATCCTTGGTCAGTAGTTGAATCGCCAAGCATGACCACAATTGAGTTTGGTTCAGAGGCGCGGATGAAATTGGCGACAAAGATAAATAGGGTGAAGACAAAAGTTTTCATAAGAGAATTTCAGCTAGGAAAAGGAATGTTTTTTATGGATCTGTTTATCAGTAGTTTGAATTCGGCTCAAGATTGATAATCATACCCTGATCCATGAAGCTTGAATCGGGAGAGGCTAAACCTACCAATCCTCCTAAGCAGTATCCCCAATCAGGAAAGGGGAGGAGTGAATCGGCCTCATCTGCGGGGGCTATAATCAGGCTGGTGCCACTTATCAGAATTCATGGTCCTTATTAGCCAAGGATGTTGCTCGATCAAAAAACCGCCCCTCAGGCCTACTACGAGCTATGAGGGACGGCTTTCGGTTATGAACTCACAAGCTTCAATTTGTGAATCATTCTCTTTATAACTACTTTGATCTTGAGTGCTGACGATCAGTTACGGAATCTTGTCGTTAGATTAGGAGACACTAGTTTCGTGAACCTTATATCAGACAAGGTCATGCTTGGAGGGAAGTTCTTTCGGTTACGGCCTGAGTGGCTCTCCGGTTTTCAGCGGGCGACTTGGCACTGTCGTTGGCGTGTTTCAGACCGCCAACAACAAAACAAAAGCTACCATCGGAGGATTCGGGTTCGGGCTTCTGGATGGGACACTCACTCCATCATTGAATCGTGGTTCGGGGTAACGGATTCGGGGTAGGGGATACACGAATCAGGGTTCAAAAAACCCGCCTGCATAAATACAAAGCGGGTTTTGATTTCAGATGAATGATTTGATTCTGCTTCTTGATCTAAGCTTGCTATGGGGAGAGGGTGACCTTCAATGAATTCAAGCAGTCATCAAAATGAGGTGCATACTCATCGTAATTGGAAGTCTCAGCACCATAAGCAAACGCATACATCCCTCCTTTATTTTCTACCATTACAGACCTAGTCTTAACAAGAGTTTCGCCAACGGTCATAGTAGAAATAACCTCCCATGCATCCATAGAGTTAATCGTTATACTGCCTTCAGAAATGAGTTCATAACTCTGCAATATTGATTTACTCATCTGAATACTTTGTTTTGCAGTCTCCATCAGGGATAGATCTCCAAGTTTGGCAGGCTGCATCAGATTGATGGATATAGCCCTTCCATTGTCTAGGGTCTTTGTAAATTGCACTAGCATGCCTAGCTGGCCGCTTTCATTTACAGTCCACCCCTCCGGTGGATCTAATCCAATTCCATATTTAGAGTTGGACCATCCTAATTCGCTTAAATCATTTTTTTCGCCACATCCGACAGCTAGCATGGTGAAAGCAGTTAAAAGAAGTATCTTTAGTTTTCCGGCAGAATAGTTTTTAGATAATGTATGAATTTTCATGTTCGTTCGTTATGATGGGGAGGTTTATTGGAGCGTGATATTATAATCTGAGTAGAAATTTATAAGGCCCAGTAGACAGTATCGCTTAACCTTTAATGCGTGCTAGAGTTCTGCTTTGTGTCACAAAAAGTTATGATCCAGCCAACCGCCGCTCCCCAAGCAGCATCCCCGAATCAGATAAGGGGAGGAAGTGTGCATGCTTCGTGATATTTTTCGATTTTAGGGATACAGACCCGATCTATAATGGCTTGAACTTTTCAGGTTAAGTCCCCTTAATTAAAAGTGAGCGACTTCGATCGCCGGCTGAGTCCATCTTCGTTAAAGAGGGCTATCAAATTATAGGAATGTAACTTTAAAAATCACGATGACTGATTGGTTTTATGGAAAAGGGAATATGCAATACGGGCCATTCGATGAGGCTACGCTAAGGTCGCGAATCGCAACTGGGGAAATCGCACCACAGGATTTCGTATGGAGAGAGGGAATGGAATCTTGGAAGCCCCTTCAAGAAGTACGAGATCTTTATTCCAAGGAGACTGCAGTCCCAGATTTATCGGATGAAAACGGCTTTCCCGAGAAGCGTAGTTCAATCAGCCAAGATTTTTCTAAGCCTTCTTCTCCTCAAGCTCCGGATGATGAAAAGGTGCTGTGTTGGGAGCCTTACATGATACGATCTCGGGGCCCTAGGGCAAAATGGTTTATCTTTGGTACTAAATGGGGCACGGTTATCGTAACGGATCGGCGGTTTCTTTTTCTTAGCGATGGAAAATCTGGTCTTATCGGACAGTTATCTGAAAATATACAAGAGATAGCCAGTGAAGATCTCGACACAGCAAGTTCAGTGGATATTTCATTAGATCAGATTAAGAGGATCAGAGTGAGAAAGCGTTGGGACTTTGCGAGCTATATATCGATTCAAGGCGTGGATGCGAATATGAGAGAGGTTTCATACGCATTCATGAGCAAGTTTGGTATGAACCGGTCTAAACTTTACGAATTAGTGAATGCAGCCAAAAAATCTAGATAGCGACCGGCTTGCTGCTCCGCACTTCTCAGCCGATTCAGCGGTAACACCTAATCCCCGTATCCTTTTGCCCTGTTTCCAGTATCGCTGAACCCCGCACAAGAAGTCTCCTACAGTGCCACAGGAGAGGATCGGTTTTTTATTACGATTATGATTAGCTCTATACTTTGATTAATATTCTAGGTATTGGAGCAGTATGAAAGTTGTCATGGGAATATTTTTGGTATTATTCCTTGGTGGCTGTGGATCTGAAAAATCAGAGGCAGAGGCAGAGGCAGAGGCAGAGGCAGAGGCAGAGGCAGAGGCAGAGGCAGAGGCAGGCGTGATGGCAGAAGGTCAAGTATTCGTAGTCACGAAAAGTCGTGAGAATATTAAAATGGGATTAGTTCCTATTCATGTTGTTCCCGACGAGCAGTTCAAAATCATTGCTAGTGAATTAGCACAGCAAATAATGGTATTTCGGGTAGAGGGCGCCCAGCAAAAGGCTAATGAAAATGCTAAGGAAGAGTTTGCTAAAGAATTAAGGTCTTTGGAAAAACCTGAGTTAAGCGTTCCAGTGCTGAAGGCTTTGATGGAAGAAGCAGTTTTGCCGATAGTGAAAACTACAGGTCAAAATCGTTTCACTCCGTCTGAGGGGCTAGGTTTCTCTACAGAACTTCTTTTTTCTAAACTTTCCCCTGCGGTTGTGAAAACGGATGCTGATGGCCGATTTAAGCTTTTGTTTAAGCCAAAGGTTTGGGTGATTGCCCAAGCAGCACGCTTGGTTGGCGAGAAGAATGAGAATTATCTATGGATTATTCCGGTTGAAAGTCCAAAAGAGGGTTTGGTCTCACCAATTCTTATCTCAAACGATTCTGAGTATAAGAGTGTCGAGAGGATCTTCACTCTCCTTTCTTCTGAGGGAGGTGAATCTAAAGAGCTTCCAAGCTTGTCGAGTGCTGAGGTTGATCAAGAAACTTCTCAATGGATTAGCGAAGCAAAAGAAAAGGCAAATAGCGCGATCAAGGAGGTAATGATTGGAGAACAAGCTAGGCTAGATGCTGCCGAAGCTATGGAACAGACTAGGCTAGATGCTGCTAAAGCTGCGGAACAGGCTAGGTTAGGTGCTGCCGAAGCTGCGGAACAGGCTAGGATTTTGGAACTTGCATCTATCCGTGACTCTTGGTCTCTCCGGACGTTGTTACGCGGGAGCAGAAGCGAGCTTGTCGCTTGGGGTGAGAATGACGACCAACAATGTGATGTTCCACCAGGATTAACAAATGTGGTGGGGATTTCTGGAGGATCAGATCACAGCCTAGCACTTAAGGGAGACGGTAGCGTTGTCGCTTGGGGGCAGAACGAATGGAAGCAATGTGATATTCCAACTGGTTTAAAAAATGTCATTGGAATTTCGGGTGGGATTTTTTCTCACAGTCTAGCAGTTAGGAAAGATGGAACAGTGGTAGCTTGGGGGTATAACAAAGACAAACAATGTGACGTTCCAGCTGGTTTAGCGGATGTGATTGGAGTTTCTGGAGGCTCAGGTCACAGCCTAGCACTTAAGAACGACGGCTCAGTTGTCGCTTGGGGTGATAATAAATGGAAACAATGCGATGTTCCTGTTGATCTAACGGATGTGGTTGAGGTTTCTGGAGGAGGACGTCATAGCCTAGCGCTCAAGAAAGATGGTTCAGTTGTCGCTTGGGGGCGGAATGAACAGAAACAAAGTGATGTTCCAATTGGATTAACAGATGTGGTAGGGATTTCTGGGGGAGGACGTCATAGCTTAGCCGTTAAGAAAGACGGCACAGTGGTTGCTTGGGGTGAGAATGACGAGAAACAATGTGATGTTCCAATTGGATTAACGGATGTGGTGGGGATTTCTGCTGGTTTTTTTAATAGCTTAGCAGTTAAGAAAGATGGTTCAGTTGTCGCCTGGGGGCGAAACGAGCAGAAGCAATGTGATGTTCCAATTGGATTAACGAATGTAGTAGGAATTTCTGGAGGGTCAGGTCACACCCTAGTAATTAAAAAAAAGGGCAGTAATTAGTGTCCTTTAGATTCTTTAAATTTGAAGTAGGACCCCTGTCGTCTTGTTCTTCTTTACCTTGACCATTAGCTCGAATCTCTTATCACTCAATCAGGAGAAGGGATGGGTGAATCAGATGAGGCGGACCTGTTTTGCCTTGAGTAATTTTCACGCCGATAATAAATGGTGCCTATGGTGAGACCTCCCCCTATCCCACCGAGTGTTCCCAAATCCTCCCGCTGGAAAGTTCCTCTCATCGTAATTGGAGTAATAGTGGGTCTTCTTATTGTATTTGGTATTCAAATCGCTTTTTGGATTTTTAGCGCGCGCGAGTTTGAGCCGTCAACTTCTCAGAAGGAATCGGTGATTACGATCGACTATGTTTCAGAGTTTTTTCTTATCGATAAGGATGCTGGAACGGAAGAGTGGAATTGCGAAAGGTTTATTGATGGGTCAATCCAGATCTATTATCTTTATGTGGACGAATCTACGTCACTCGATTGTACGATCTCAATTGAACGAAACAGGGGAGATGCGCTGGCTTCTTATATAGCCGAGTGGCAGACCTTGAAGCTCAGAAATGAGTTCAGTGAAGTGAAGATAAAAATTGAGGCCACAGACGAAGTTTTTGCTTGGGGAGATGATTCAAAATTTGCCTTTCAGCTTGCTGATGATACTCGCAATGGTTTTGCTTTTATCGCACGAAAAAATAATAAGGTTTACTTCGTCGATGCATGGGGGATTTTGCTTGAGGACCCTGAAGAAATCTCAGAATTTCTCACCCCGAAACTTAAGATTTTCGCCGCTGAATCTTATCTGGAATAGTCGTTAGTTATTGTTCAGCAAGAGGAGTCTTACTCAGGGCTGGGGCATGGAAGGCTACGGGTCTATGTGAAAGACTTTTGCTTACAATAAAAAGTGAAAAAAATCCGGCTTCTAACACGCATGAGGAGATGAAGCTTTCTCCCCTAATCGGCCTTATAACCTTCTTCGGGAATTACAATATATTGAGAATGAGTCAGTTGATTATGATGCTGAATCGTATTTGTGAAAGTCCGCCCTCTGTAACGGGGCGGGCTTTTATCCTAGCGAAGTGTTGAGATGAAATCAGGAAAGTTAGAAATTCTGAATGCTAAGGATGCTATTTTGGTAGTTGGCGAACGGTGATTAAAACACGTGGCGTCTTCAGAAGAATATTCTGCTCCATATATTCCTTCTTCATTTCGCGAAGCATTCCTCGAGCCTGCTCGTATTGCTCCTTAGCCTGAGTGTAGTTTGTCTGTTTCAACGAAAGAGTAATGGCATCCTCCTTGCGATTGACGACCATTTCCCGCATCTTAGGAACCTGTTTTTCAAGAACCTGAAGTTGTGAGATGAGCTTGGCCTCTTCAA
>Ga0222717_10003037_pt1 | contig 12769 bp, 19 predicted proteins | sample C33_18DmetaG_FD_165053 | JGI IMG/M metagenome (GOLD analysis project Ga0222717, IMG submission 165053) | Estuarine water microbial communities from San Francisco Bay, California, United States - C33_18D | ecosystem: Environmental > Aquatic > Marine > Unclassified | place: USA: California...
TAACGTGACCTTACCTGGTTTATGGTGCATAGCAGTTTGGCCAGGGCCTTTACCTACACCCATAAAATTATTAGATCCTATCTGCAGATCTTCAAATAATGTATCATTTTTCTTTTTTTCTGAATCCATGTTCATAAATACTTATACAGATTGTATAAATAATTAAAGATATGAATTCATTCCGGAACAGATTTTTAGGTTTGCTAAATGAAGCACCAGAAGACACTATTGTTGCACCTGAAACAGGTGCAGAACAAGCAGCAGTTGCTGATACTATGGATCAACCAGAAGCTGCAGAACAGTTGACTATTCCTGACAATCCAGAGATTGCTCTGAAGCAACAACAAACACAACGCACCATACAAACACTAACTACATGGATTGGTGAGGTTGAGAATTTTATTGACTATTTAAACGGTACAGATGAAGGTTCAATAAATTTTGCTTTAAACTCTGCAGATTGTGATAGTCTCATGACTGATATACAACGCAGTGAGAGTAAAAAAATCTCTAGATTGGCCCAAGATCTATCCAGCTTAGGGGAATCTCTCAAGCAATATCTACTATTGGCTAGGCGCAAAGAGGCAAACTCTGATTCTATCTAATCTGTTTGAGTTTTATTATACCCTTGATACCGCAGTATGTATTTTCTAGAATGTACTGTTCTGAGATCTGATCTATTTTGAAGTGTATACACATGTCGTTCACATCTTTGAATTTTCGACCCACATCCCGCGGCCATATAAACACACACTGATCGTCCTTGAGTAATGTTTCTGTTTTTATTCTGCTGGTTTGGTCATTCCATTGACTGTCTAGCACCCATACTTTTTGTGTCAAAAACAATCTATCTAGTTGGTTAGTTTGTGCTGCTGTTAATGAATTTTTACTACGTTCTTGTATACCAGCCACAGCAACAGAGTTTTTAATGAAGAAAGAATCGATCGGACCTTCAGTTATGAAAACATTATCTGCACCGGAATCAATATTATCGTAATTAAAGAGTGTTTTTTCACTATTTGTTTTTGATAGATATTTTGGTGTGTTGTCATCTACTAATTTTCTAGACTGGTAGAATACAACATTACCGGATTTATCGTAAAATGGTATTGTTAATCTGTTCTTATGTGTATAATCGCTCAAGCTTACAAACAGTGATTTTGGTTTGTTAGCAGCTTTATTCAATCGACGACTTAGTATGACGTCAACTGCTTTTAACACCATGTCATTATTCTTATAATATGTTAATTGTGTTTTATCAAAAATGTTTATACTGTCCTTAGGTAGATCCTCTGTGTTGGTTTTTATCTGTGTTTCATTTATTCTCTCGATGCCATACTCATAATCACATTCCTCAATCTGTCGCATCAATTCGCGAAAGGGTATCTTCTCAACTTCCATGATCCAATCTACATGCGAACTGTACCAACCGCAATTATGACAGCAAATCACTTCATTTTTTGGTATATAATATAACCGGCTTTTTCTTCCCCAGCTCTTGCCCTCTCTACACACAGGGCATCCACCTGTATATGTATTTGTAGATTTTGCATATTTAGGGTAACCAGCATGCTGGTAGAATTTTTGAACTACAAACTCTTCTGGTACTATCATTACCTTAAGATAGTTTATATCTCATGAAACGGCAAGTTATTTTTTATCTTCAACCTTCACAATACCCTTCATTACAAACCTACCAGAGTCTGGGCAAATCCAATGTGCTTCTGTGTATATCTTTTGCCTGTCCTCTCTTGTACGTATCTGTGGTCGAATTGGCGAACCACTAAATGGTGAGGAGATTATTTTTGGTTGTACTAAAGGTACGTTACTCATGATATTATTTAGACAGACCGAGGGAATTTACAATGTTTTCCAATGTTCTGGTTGTATTTGTTTCAGTGAAGCGTTCTTTCCACATGTATGAATCTGCTATTATCTTATTGAAATTACGACTCTTGCACAAATCTATAAACTTGTCAAAATCCGGAGCCGTTTGTTTGTGTTTATTGTATTGCTCTTGATACAACTCAACATCATCAGGGTGTTGTTTTAATCCATACTCCAAATCGATCATCTTCAAATTGAAATAGTAAGGCTTGATCTTTTCTGATCCTAATTTTTCTTCTAGTAGCTGATCAGTTTCGCATTGCTCTAAAAGTTTAGCAGCGGTCTTTTTACCGCACCTCTCAACACCTGGTAAGTTGTCTGATTTATCACCTATCAATGATTTGTATCTTAAAAATTGTTCACGAGGCACACCCACCACCTCTTCGAAATTTTCATTCGTTATGATTATATCTTTTATGGGACTATACACAGAAGTTTTTTCATCAACAAGCTGCAGCATATCCTGATCAACACTAACAATCATTTTGTTACCTTTGGTTTCTTTGGACATCCAGGAGATTACATCGTCTGCCTCGAGTATACCTGGGTACATGTTCTTAACACCTAGTGCTGATAGTATCTCGGTTGTTTCATCCTCAAAACTAAACACACGTTCATTCTTAGCAGTGTCTCTATTGCCTTTATAATCAGCTTGCTTAGCTTGTCTCCTGTAGTTCTTGACACCACGTATCAATCTCTTATCCCATACAGAGTATATGTTATTACATTCAAATTTATCGGCGTATTTCTTGACACTTGTCAAGAAGATATACACCGGGCTAATTTTTCTTTGACCGCTTTCTGTTATCCACACCACTCGGTGTAGTAGATTGCTTGAGTCTATTAATATTTTGTTTGGCTTTTGATTCATTATATTGTGCGCAGCAGATTTCATATACATTATGTGGTAGCTTCTCAATATAGTCAACTATTTTTTCTTGTATGCCTTTGTTGAATTTCTCTTTGGGTACTTCTACTGGTTCATTATCCGGTAAGCATAAAAAATTGTAATTTTTATCATCTTGACCAATATACACAAAAAAATTTCCCTTGTAGCTACCTTCCCTGATAGCATAAATCCTTCTACGCATTTTGTCTCTATTGAACCAATTTATCATTTGAAGCAATCTTGTTCATGCACCGGTAAAGACTGTCGACAGTATTTGGTAATCTCAAGTTCATGTCAGTTATTTTTTTATCGGACAAGACACAGTTAGACCTCTTGGTATCTGTTCTCTCATACAATTGTTCTAATGAGATAGTTTTCCAGTTGGGGTTGCTTAAACCTTTCTGTTTCAACATCTGTATAATCTCTCCTGTAGTGACTGGCTGTGGGTTTACAACATTGTATATACCGTACGGATGGGATTTACCCGAGTCTAATATATCGGTGGAAAAATACAATACAAATCCGCACAGATCCTCGAGGTTCGTGAGCGAATTTTTCATATCTATCACATTGTCGTATTTTAACAACTTGGTCAAAATACTTCTCGGTGATGATGTATCGCAAAATGGCATGCGAATACGAAATATATATGTTGGTGTATCCTAGCATCATCTCACATGCATGTTTGGTCTTACTATACCAACTGCTCTCTGAATTATGCAAACCGAAATTAGGTTCATCATCTTCAGTATAATTTTTATCATAGCCTGTGTATATACAACCGCTAGATATGTGTATCATTGGTACTATCAGATCTTTGCATACCTTTTGTATATTAACTGGTACTACTACGTTGTAATACCAAGTATCAGGTATATTATGTTCACATGCATCTACGTTGGGTCTCCCGGTGTAACCGCATGTATTTATAACTAACCGGATCGGTTCTTTTTGTCCTTTGATGTAATTTTTAAGTACGTGCCGATTAGTGTAGTCGAGCTCTTGTCTGCTCAAGTGTATGACATCAAAACACCGGTATAAGCATTTATATAGTGACATGCCTACATACCCTTTTCCCAAAATAATTACTCTCATCAAATTTGTGGTGGTAGTAGGTTTGTAGGGTCCCTAGGATCTGAATATTTTGATAAGAATTTTTGGACTAATGTTCCAAGAGAGTCGGAATCTTTTGGAGTGGATGCATTTATTATACTCACCGGGTCACCAGATACTGTGTATCCCAACAATATGAAACAACCTAAATGCTCTTCTATAAATGAATTGATAGTCGATATCTGTTTCTGTGATAAATTTCTTTTTTTTGCATATTCATCTAGATTGGACTGTATTGCCTTCTGTATCTTCTCTTTGAACATATCATCAACCTTTTCCGGAGATGGTTCTTTTTTCTTTCTCACCGGTTTTCGTTTTGGTTTTTTCGAATCGTCAGATTCGTTATCCTTATCATGTGTCATTTGCATGCTTCTTGCTGTACTTTGTACTGTCACCTAATATTCCCCGCTCGGTCAATAGATTTATTAACACCTCCATACTGCTTGTTTTGAGAACTAAATTTCGCTGAAATCTTAAACCACTGTCATTGATTTCAAATTCCGGTAGACCTCCAAAGTCGTCACGATTCACCACGCATGTTATGAAGATGGATTCATCACTAGGATTTATCATTAACGTCCATTTCCTGGGATCACTTAACGCGTAGCTCTTCATTATGTCCCAGACAATATATCCATTGTCCTTTAATCTCTTCTTGAAATATGACAGTGTGTGTATCTTGTTCTTCATTAATGTTATTTACACTTGAGTTGGCACATAACAACTTTAACCTACAAATCCTGATGACACTACCATTATTGTGGTTGTTTTTGTTTTTATGGTGAATAAAAATACATTGAGTTCTGGATTGACGCTAACCTTCAAGTTATCAAATCTAATAGAACTGATAATCCGGATTGTTTCAAAACTCAACGCTAGGTCAGTCTTTAACGGATCACCTGTGTACTGGTCACTTATTGTTTGTGTGAAACAATCAACGTTGTGTCTTTGCTTGTCCGTCAAACTGGCCAACACTTTGCCTTGCTCTGTCGAAAAATATATCTTGTTAGTATCTGTTGTGAATGTGCTACCCTTAACTAGTTGGTTGATCACACCCGGGGGCATGTTGAACGTGAAGTTGAAGTCTATCTTTTTGATCTTTTCGATGTCTACAGCAGGCGGATCGATTATACCGTCTTCAAGTAAATGAAATTTGAAACCTACGTTACTTGACTTGTATTCGATATTGTTATTGTTGAACTTTAAATCGATATCATCTTGATCTATACATGACATCACTTTGATCAATCTGTTGATGTCCGGAACATTTAAATATAGAGTTTCCGGTACTTCATTTTGTTGATCCACAATACAGTTGACAATCAATGTACCATCGCTGCTCGAGCAGAGTGATGTTATGTTTTCATTACGTATCTTTATTACAGTATTTTCAGTCAGTTTACTTATAGGTGACAGAAAATTATTAACAAAGTCGTTTTTATTTTGTATTTTTATTTGTACCATCTAGTTTAATTGTAATTGTTTTTACTTGTTTTGCAAGTTCGGAATATACAATATCTACAATATCATCTGGGTCCTTGAATGTTCCCTTGATGTTCACTGTGTTGATGGTGTATGTGATACCACGTTTAAACTTGAATTGTTTTTTAAAAACACGTTGCTCGAGCTTTGACAACCTCTCCTCAATTTCATCAGCGACTGCAACATTACTTACTTGCTGCTGCAAAACCGGTGCAGGTATTTGTGTGACTTGAGGCTTCAGTGTTTCTCGCGAGTTGTTTGGTGCCGGAGATAGAGTTTCTGTGTTGTTACTATCAGATACAAACATGTTCTTGAGTGTTTCTGTTGGATTTATTTTTAACGCTTTGTTATTACCCTCACTACCGACATTTTGTTTGTCGATCTCTTTCAATGAACCTGAAACATTTCCCAATAGAGCTGCCACAGCATGTATATCGCTCCTGGCTAGAGCGTTAGTGTCAGATTCGTGATTTCGATTCGCGTAAGGGTTATCTTCTGTTTGTGTATCAGACATCGTCCAAACCGGCTAGCAGTTGGTTGATCTTGTCATCCTCAAGAGGTTCATCTTCTGATGCTTCTTTAGATGGTGTATCGAAACTCATGGGTACATCCTCATCCAGCTCAGGATCTGGACTAGATTTATTAGTTGTTTCATTAATGATGTTCTCGGTTGTACTCTCCTCACTTCCTGGGTCAATACAATGAAAATGTTCATCTAGCATTAGCTTTAACTCATCGTAAGATTTAGTACGGAAGGTTTCATCAAGCTTGAACGCGTTGTCATATATCTCTTTAACTCTTGACTCTGTCAATCCAGGAATTGCGCCAGGGATTAAAAATTTACTGGAAACATAAGTCGGGTAATCTCCTTGACGTTCACAACGCACACGAAATGTACATCCGTTCTCACTCAAATCAAATATTTTCTCACCAAATTGACCGGCATCTTCGCCATCAATTGCTTCCATTATGATCTTGTGTAATTGTTTTCCATAGCGTAAAATTTTTACAGTGTCATTGTTTTCCGGATCCGATGGATCATTGATCACATATGCGTTGACTAACCAATTCTCACGACGATAGATCGCTTCTGCCTTCGCTTTCTCTTCTGCACTACCTCCTCTATACACTTTGAGTCTATGCTCTGCAATTGGATCCCGATCACCCCAAGTTGTCGGACTCACAGCTGTCACGTATTGACCGGTAGAGAAACTGGTCCAACCATGGCTGTAATAGTGATAAAATGTTTTACTTGGATCTTCAATATTGGGTAACAGTCTGATCTCGTATGAATTACCGGGCTTGGTTCTCAGTATATCTGCAGTCCTGTTAGAGGAACCTTCTTTAGTTAGAGCATCTTTGATGCTCGCGAACATGGATTTTGTGAATGTACTCATTTTCTTTATTATAGTTTGTGTTTATGTTTAGTTCAACTTTTTTTTATTTTTAAATAATATGTCGTGGAATTGTTTTGGTGTTAATTTTTTGTTTATTTTTTTCTGTATATACAAACGGTATGTTTGGTATTGCTTCATGAGCGTATAATGCTTGAGATCGTATTGTATTTTCTCAGGATATATTTTATATGGAGCTTCAAACCATTCATTTATGTTTATATTATCGTATCTCATGAACAATTTTGCAAGTTTTTTTATGAAATAATATTCTGGTTTGTCTTCGAAGTCTTTCCACTCTTTTCTCAACTTAAACGGTTTGTTCTGATTCGATCTCGTGGTGGCTAACCATGCATTATATATTTGTTTCTCCAACCCGGTCATTATAACACAATATTGTTATCCTGTAAGTAATTTCTTATGTACTTTGAACGGTGTAGTGTTGAATCATAGTTTAAAAAGCATTTGAACACGTCATAATCCGACTCTACATCACACAGCTGCTTGAACAACTCCCTAAGTTCAGGTTCTTTCATCATACATAAGAATATATTTGGTAAATTCATTTTTTTATTCTTTATTATACACACATATGCACAAAAGCTCAAGAATATATGTGCGTATTCATTCTCATACGCATTGTGTAACGGGTCGGTTTTAGCTACTGCATCTTTTATATTCAGATTCATGTAGGTTGTAACATTTTTGTTATTGTTAGTACTTGTTCTGTTATCTTTCCACCGGAAGAGTCGACGTGACCACCTCCTTCAGCTAGAACTTTGGCTAAATTTCCTAGATGCACATCAGCAGCAGTTTCTTTGTTCTTCCGGAAGCTCACGCGCTTTGTATTTAGATTCATCACCATACATATATCACAATCGTGTCTGTTTATCACGTGATGGGCGACTTCGTTTAAGCTCTCACTGCAGGTTGTAGCATATAAATTATATTTCTTACCCTTGATTGGTAGTTGTCCTCTAAATATTTGCAGTTCTGATATTATACGCTTCACTTTTTTGTTGTTCAGATGTATAATATTCAAATGGTTTTGGGTGAATCCATTGAACCCGGAACCAAAATCTCTTTCAAATTGCTCCAATCGGTTACCAATATAATTCCACAACACTACGTTTAGATTGTATGAGTCTTTCAGTTTGTGTTGATAACTGTCATAATCATCCACCAACAAAACCAACAATTTTTGTTCGTCAGTCAATATTCTATCCGGATATTTCGCGCGGAGAAGATCATATATCAATCGACAGCAAGATGTGTGCTTTTTGACAAGTACTGTAGCATGTTTATACTTGTCAATATTATCAACGTGTGTATCGTGATGATCTATGATGGTTATGTTCGGCTTATCAACTATATCTAGATTGTCCTGCGACACATCAAGATCCATGATGTATATCTTATCATATTTTTCCGGGTTGTTTTTAGAACACCAGTTTAGGAATGTCTTCCGGAAATTTGATTGTGAACAAATTTCAGCCTGCATGTTCAATTTTGTCAGCCATTTGAATGTGACATATGACCCCGCTCCATCTAAATCACAATCTGTAAACACCATTATTTTTTTCATCTCAATTGTTGATTATTTAACCGCTCACACGGTATTAATCAACTGGATAACAAGTCCAGTGCATTCATTGTGTCGGTCATGTCAATACTACGCACTTGTTCTGCAGCTTCGCACAAAGACAGCGTGTCATAATTGATCTCCATCACGACACTACCAAAGTTTTCCCCAAACCGGTTTTTCATGACACCAAGCTTGAGTACACCTAGCTCTATATCCTCTTCTTCTCTCCAAATACTAAATATAGCATCAGCAGTTGCCGCCAACCCGTAACTTTCTCCAACCGTGTCCAACCCGGGGTTTACTTCACTGTAACCCGCTCTGTTCAACTGTGTTGCTGTTATAACGGGACATTCAAACACATATGATAACGCTCTAAGTTCTTCGGTTGTATATTTTATGCGTTCATAAGAGTTTGTACCTTGATCACTCTTGAGCAAGTTGACGTAATCAACAACAATCGCGTCCGGTTTTATGCCCTTGTCAACTAATTTTTTAATGTAACCTTTGATATGCTTACAGCTGACTGTACTTGGTGGGAATTCTTTTACAATTATACGTGATTTAGACTTGGAATTTTTATATTGCTTCACGGCGTCCCGGATATCATCAGTACGTGAATGTAAATCTCGAATTGGTATTTGTGTCAAATTGGTAGTTATCCTTTTTGCATAAACTAACTCGCTCATCTCGAGACTTATCAGCAACACCGTCTTGCCTTGATCTGCAATGTTCTTGGCTATGTTGCCTAAGAATATACTCTTCCCGATGTTAGTTTCGCCAGCGAATACGTATATTGCTCTACCATTTTCCAAGAAACCTCCATCCATCTTTTTGTCAAGCCAAGGCCAACCGCATGATATAGTGTCATCAACAGTTACTAAATCATCGATATGTCGATCTATCTCATTCACATAATCTAAACCTATATCTGTCTCGAGTGTTATGCCGCATGCCTTTTCAAACCGATTCAATATATCACTAGTGTCAACATCAACTTGATTGGCCTGGTCTGCTACCTGCAACAAAGTGTTGAATACAGCTTTTTCTTTCAAGAATTTTTCTGTATTTTGATACAACTCATCTTTGTTAAAGCTGCTTGTGAAGTTCTCAAATTTAGCGACTACCTTCTTAAAATTTTCTTTGAGTTCTGGTGTAGTTAAGTAACTTTTTATCTCAGTCAATGTTGGTGCAGCACTTCTTTTGAGGTAATACTCACGGACTATACCTACAATTTCCGAGATGTTCTTATCCTCGAAGAATTTTTGATCCAGATGGTCGATGATACTAGCCAGATATGGCTCATCAGTTAACATGTTGTACATGATCACTGTCTCATAAAATTCATGATCTAATTTAGGTTGCATATTCTGTTATAAATTGTTTTTGAGATTGTTTGAATGTTTTATCCTCTAGTGAAGACAATCCAGGGCTCATGTGTGTGGTGTATATTGGGTATGTTCCTAGTTTTAATTTTTTTGCATTGGCGTCTAAACATGATGCTATATCATAGTGATGAAAGTCGTAGTTTTCGTTGAACCTCCAACCTGTTTTGAGTGCGGTTCTCAGATTTACCGCGAGAAACAAACCATCTAATATCAAGCATCTCGAAGGCCATGGCCCAAAACTTGTTGTCATGAGCTGCTTTGATCCATTTACTGGATGAGCCACTGCACCAGTCCATGACTCTCTGCGAGACATCAAATGCCACAGTGCAGGTTCCGCAACTTTCACTTCTTTTGATCCTGCCAAACCAGTTATATCATATTTGAGATCGTTCATCGCTGTGTATAGCTTTCCTCTGAGTTTCAGATCATCAATAAATATATCATCATGCGCGAACAACACAATATCATGATCGATTAAATTGTCAGAAACTAACTGCTTGTTGTAACATTTGGACAATCCTGTTGTGTTGTTGGAGTTCACAACAATTCTCACATCGTCTTTCAACTCAGCTAATGATTGCACCAGCTGGCTCTTATCACCATCATCCTTTGAACATGTAACTACAAGTATCTTTTTCATAGAAAAAATGAACTGTTGGTGTTGAATTGACCGCACTTGGCTAGTCCTTCGCTGGTGACACAATACACTATCCCTTCATCTAGTTCTTGTTCGCATATTTCCGGGACTGGAACACTACTAAAATCACCAGTTTCTACATTTCCGAACAACGTACTACCGCTACGTACCAGAAACGTATCACCGGATAATTTACTGTGTATCCAGCAGCTGAAAATACCTTTGAGTTCCCCACATACACGTTCAATTGCTAACACATCCGGAGTTTTTGTTTCGTGGCCTGTATCGAGTGATTCTCCATTCATTAACTCATTAAACTCTAACTGAAATGACATTAATATTGGAATGATGGAACTGTCAACTGGATTGTCGTGTACTTTCAAGTATTTCTCGATCATCTCACCAACATTTTCAAGAACCCCGTTGTGTGCCACAACATAATGCAAGCTGTTGAATGGATGGCTTGTGACTGGACTGAAATCTCGACTGGAGCTTGTTGGTGCTTGTGTGTGACCTAAGAATGAATCATAATCCTTACTGAACGCATAATCTCCTGTGAGATCCACAACACCCTCGCGTTTTCGTATATGTGTTTCTTTTATATATCCAGGGTTTCTCGTGGGTCTTAAATACATGCTTCCGTATGAGAATGTACCACGCTGTTTGTTTTGAAAATACATTTTTTCGTATCTTCTGAAATTATGACTACCAAAAATACCACACATATTATAATTCTATACAATCTACTATTATATCTCCTTGCTTCAACAAGGCAACTCCTGTGGTAATTCTGTATAGTTCATTAAACACAACTCTCTTGATCCCACATTGTATGATCAACTTGGCACAATCCAGGCATGGACTCAACGTGACATACATCGTGGAGTTTTTACTGCTGATCGTACTCATGGCTAACTTAGTTATAGCATTACTTTCCGCATGCAATACCTCAGGCTTTGTGATCATTTTATCACCTCCGTTCATTTGTTCTGACACAGTGTTGAGCTGCTCGCATGTGTTATCAAATCCCCGAGGAGTTCCATTGAACCCGTCACTTATTATCATACGATCCCTCACAACCAAACAACCAACCTTCATCCTCTTCGCACGGCTCAGTTGAGCCCACTGTTTAGCCATTTTAAGATATGTACGGTCAATCTCTAATGATCGGCTTTGCATTATATTTGTTCCAAGGTATGTCCCTATCATACTCAATCGGATCAATATAACCGGCATCCAAAAACCCTTGTATTCTGGAACTGCATGCAGGGCATTCTCCGCATGCTCGAGAACCTCCGTTGTAACACGTCCAGGTTGAACCGAAATCTACTCCGAGTTTCACTCCATCTTGTATGATCTCACGCTTTGATTTTTTTATAAGTGGTGCCTCTATATTGACACGATCTCGTCTGTTCAATGCATTGACGTTATTTATAGCATTGATAAATTCTATCGAGCCATCCCAATAGCCTGCTTGGCTATCCACTAATGCGGAACCATGATACACTGTGTCAGCTCCTAATGATTCAGCATATGCGGTGCAGATTGATAACATCATCATGTTTCTATTGGGTACATAGTTGACTGTTTGTGGATCACCCAATACATCACGTGTTTTTGCAACGTCTATATCATCATTAGTCAGAGAGCTTGTGGTTACAATGTCTCGGAAAAATGTTATATCTATAACCTTGTGTGATTTGACGGATAATTCAGAACATGTGTCAATCGCACGCTTTACTTCCGCAGCGTAGTGTCTTTGCCCGTAATTGAATGTAACGGCATGTATTTCCTGGTTTCTAGCCGCGGCTTTATGTAGAATCACTGTAGAATCGAGACCACCACTAATTGGTACAACACATTTACTCATTAATCTATTATAATATATTTGTTTCTTTAGTTCAACTACAATAAATAAACATATGAACAAGTACCGGAAAGACCACACCAATCTCTATGAAGCTTTTAATAAGGTTCAAGAAAAGCAACAGCTGCTCAATGAATTGCATCAATTACAAAACACTCTGAACGAAAAAGGAGGGTGGTTAGATAAAACACTATCAAAAAGTCCGATAATGAACAAACTGGCTGGTGGTGTATCCGCCAGAGCGCAGCAGCGAGTTGGATCCAAAGGTGATGTCAAGTTGATGCAACAGAAATTCAATCAAACACTAGGCGGACTTGGTAAGGATGTTGATGCCGAGCAATTTAAAGGATGGTTGAAGCAAAACACCGGAGTGGATGCTAACAGTTTACCAGAAATTCAACAACTCTCCGGGAGAATACCTAACAAACAGATCATGAAAATGATGCCCAAGCTTGTTGATGACATGAGAGCCATAAAAATGAGTGGCACAACAGCTCAGGCACAAGTTGAACCTCAAGACCCAAATTCGA
>Ga0222717_10003041_pt1 | contig 12754 bp, 8 predicted proteins | sample C33_18DmetaG_FD_165053 | JGI IMG/M metagenome (GOLD analysis project Ga0222717, IMG submission 165053) | Estuarine water microbial communities from San Francisco Bay, California, United States - C33_18D | ecosystem: Environmental > Aquatic > Marine > Unclassified | place: USA: California...
GTCGATCATGCCAGCTATCCGACACCGGCGATTGCGGAAAACAGTTCACTGTTCCGTCCGTTGGGTCTCGGTTACGCCAACTTGGGCAGCATGCTGATGTCAATGGGAATTCCTTATCACAGCGAAGCGGGCAACGGTATCTGTGGTGCTTTGACGGCATTGCTGACCGGTCAGGCTTATCTGACTTCCAGCCGCATCGCCGGTCACCTCGGAGCCTTCAGTGGCTTCGACGAAAACCGCGAGCCAATGCTCGAAGTGATGGAAATGCATCGCGACGCCACCAAAGACATCAACACCGAATGCCCGGCGTACTTGCGTCAAGCGTCTCGTGAGTTGTGGGACAAAGTGGTTGAGAGCGGCAAGAAAAACGGTTACCGCAATGCACAGGCCACTGTGTTAGCTCCGACCGGAACCATCGCCTTCATGATGGATTGCGACACTACCGGCATCGAGCCGGACATCGCACTCGTCAAATACAAGCAACTCGCCGGCGGCGGAATGATGAAGATCATCAACCGCACCGTGCCGAAAGCTCTGGACACTCTCGGTTACTCCCCGGAAGAGATCACCGACATCTTGGCGTATATCGAAGAGAACGACACGATTGAAGGATCGCCCAAGTTCAAAGACGAGCATCTGCCCGTCTTCGACTGTGCCTTTACTCCGGCGAACGGAACCCGTTCGATTCACTGGAAAGCACACGTCAACATGATGGCGGCTGCTCAGCCGTTCCTCTCGGGAGCGATCTCCAAGACGGTTAACATGCCGTCCGATTCGACCGTCGAAGATATTCAGGAAGCCTATGTCGAAGGTTGGCGACTCGGTCTGAAAGCTCTCGCGATTTATCGCGATGGCTCGAAACAGTCACAACCGCTGGCGACCAAAAAAGAAGGCGATCGCAAGAAAGCCGCTGCCGGAGAAGCCGGACCACTTCGCCGCCGCCTGCCGGAAACCCGTCAGTCGATCACTCACAAGTTCAATGTGGGTGGACACGAAGGATACGTCACGGTGGGAACATTCGAAGACGGCATGCCGGGCGAATTGTTCATCACGATGGCCAAAGAAGGATCAACCATCGGTGGTTTGATGGATGTGATCGGAACGGAAACGTCGATGGCGTTGCAATACGGCGTGCCGATGCAAGCCTTGGTCGACAAGTTCAGCCACATGCGGTTTGAGCCGTCCGGTTGGACCGGTAACCCCGACATTCCTCATGCCAAGAGTATTGTCGATTACATCTTCCGCTGGATGGGAATCCAATTCCTGCCCGGTTACCGCGAAGAGAACACTCCCAGTCGTGACGGTGATCAAGCCGCCACCACAACCGAGGAAAGCTCTCCGCAAGTCGTGAAGGAAGAGATCGAAAAGATCGTGGCTGCTCACGCGGCTGAAGCTGCCGAAGATGGGGACGGTGATTCCCCGGCATTACGATCACAGCAATTTGCTCGCTTCCAGTCAGACGCTCCGGCGTGTGACGGTTGCGGTTCGATCACTGTCCGTAACGGCAACTGTTACTTATGTCACAACTGCGGTGCCAGCATGGGCTGCAGCTAACCGTTCGCACGGCTGGGGCCGCGGGGATCATCGATCATCGATCAACAATCGAACGAATGATGCCCGCGAGCCAGAAGTCGTGAGAATAAATTGAAGAAACTTCCGCTGATACTCCTTCTTCATGGATGAGCTCGGCGGCAAGGACGCCACCAACAACGACCCGGATGCGAGCAATCGCCTCCGGGTTTTTTTATGGGGGGGGGAAGTTAGGAAGTAGAAATTAGCAACTGGGAATTTGCGATGAGAAACTTGAAAAGAGAATCATAGCAGTGTAGGTCGGGTTAGTCCGAGCGGAGCGAGCCGTAACCCGACAATTTGGGTAGCACTGATCGGTCGGCTATTGGAGTGTCGCTGGCAATCTTTTTCAACCGCGGAGTTCGCACAGAACGCGGAGAACTAACAAGATGGGTGGCTGGGGACGAACGCAGTGAGCCCCCAGAGTGTAAGAGAGAGTTTTGATCGTCGGATGCCACTGCTGACTTGACCGGCAGTGAAAGAATTATTCTCACGCAGAGACGCGGTGGCGCAGAGAACAAAAAGAACTCAGGCGAATCTGGGTCGCACCGATCGCTCGTCTATCGGGTAGCTGGATTCGCAAGAATTCAGACGAAATGCGAGAGCTGGGTTGGTCATTCTGAACTCTTGCGAGTCCAGCTACGGACGGCGTCAATGCGGAGGGAAAGCTCCACCAAGTCGGAGCACTCTAAAGGAGCGATTGTTGAGCGATGAGCTCAGGTTTTCTGTCCCCCTCACTAAGGCAATAATTTACTTGACCCACCGTAGGTGGTATAGCATGATTTCTTGATTTTTGACCGTTCCCTCGATGCGAGCCAGGGGCCGATAAGCAGCTTCCATCCACTTGTAGTCACAATAGCGGTAGTAGAAGTTGATAGAACTGATTGGTGGCTGATACTTTGTAGTTAGCGCGAAGTAACTGCCGACGTAGATGGCCAGAAGAGAGATAGAGATCGCCACTGTTTTTATGAGAAAAGAAGGACTTTTCTCACCCGGATCGCTCATTTCTTTTTAGCTTTCTTGGCCATCTCGCTCACAGGATGCCCCGACCAGATTTAATTGGTTGGGTGACAAAGTCACAAGATGACTCATCATGATCGAACAATGAAGTAAGCGATGTCAGACATCCGGTCAATTCCTGTCAGAGAATATGATTCTTGGTTCGACTTGAGAATTTTGAATTTAAACATCCAAAGATTCGTTTGCGGCAAGGATCACCGGTTCGGCAGATGTCTCGGCTTTCACGCTTTCTACCCACGCATTAACGTCCTGTTCAATCGGAGGCCAAGTGTTGTAGTGCATGGGGATCACGGTTTTGGGCGAGAGAAAATTGATCGCTTTGATCGAATCCGCAGGCCCCATTGTGAAATTATCACCGATGGGAAGGATGGCCACATCGATCCCTTCGTCTTCGATCAGTTTCATATCGTAGAAAAGCCCAGTGTCGCCAGCGTGATAGATTCTCTTGCCATCAATCGTGAAGAGTAACCCTGCCGGGTTACCACCATACGAACCATCTGGTAAGGCAGAGCCGTGATGAGCAATGGTCAATTTCAGATGACCGAAGGGATGGGCGAAGCCTCCGCCCAGATGTTGCGGATGAGAGTTCTCGACGCCTTGGGCGGTCAACCAGTTCACGATCTCAAAGTTTGAGATCACCGTGGCACCGGTTCGCTTGGCGATGGAGACCGTATCGCCCACATGATCTTCATGGCCATGCGTGACAATGATAAAATCAGGATTCACATCTTCCGCAGAGACGGTTGCTTGCGGGTTGCCTGTCAAGAAGGGATCGATCAACAAGGTGTGATCGCCGGTCTCGATCTGAAAACAGGAATGTCCCAAGGCAGTGATCGTGGACATGCAGAATCTTCTCCAGACTGACAAGTTTTTAAGATTCCAGAATACGATTCATATTCTGTTTGTAGGCTTCAACGCCCGGTTGGCCGTAAGGATTCACATCCATATAACGGCCTTCGAGTGCCGTGGAAAGCATGAAGAACTGGAACAGTTCCCCGAGAGTCGTTTCGTTGAGTTCAGGGACGGTCAAATCGGCAGTGGGGCGGTTCTCTTCGGCGTAGGCCTGATTGGTTCCCTGAATCGCAGCCGACATCACTTCGTTGAGCGATTTCCCCGCGAAACGGTTCAGGTTATCTTGATCGCGGTCCGCTTCGGGAATGGTGACATCATCGGTTTGGGAACCGTTAATGATGAGATTCGTGATCAGTTTGTCGCGTTGGCCTTCCTGATGTTGTTGGCCGCGACTGTGCAAATCGCGAGTGTTCACAACCGTTAAAGGTGTGGCACCCTTTTCCTGTTTTCCGAGGCTTTCCGAGAGCAATTGGTCGTGCCAGAAACCGAACGCTTCCAACCGCAATCCCCAAGTGGAAAGCAACCGAATCGGCATGTCGTAATCATCTTCAAAGGCTTTGCAGACGACTGTGTAATCGAAGACCGGGTTATCGCCCGGTTGGCCCGACTTGAACTTGCGAGTCATCGCGGCTGCTCCCTCGAGCATCTTGACGATATCGAGCCCCATAATGGCGGCGGGGAGAAGACCGACTGCCGTCAACACCGAAAATCGTCCGCCGATTCCATCCGGTATCGGAAACGTCACCGTATAATCATCTTTGTCGGAGAGATCGCGGAGCTTTCCTTTTTCTCCCGTCACGGGCATCACAAATTCGGTCGCTTCGTCTGAATCAGCACCGTAAAATTCTTCTAACGCTTCTCGAAACAGTCGAAAGGCGACTGCCGTTTCGAGAGTTCCGCCTGATTTACTAATGGGCACGAGTGCCCAGCGATCATCAAAGACGGCAGGGTTATCTCCGAGGACTTCGAGGAGTTCTAAAAGACCAGCAGTGGCATCGTTATCGACATTGTGGCCTTGAAAGCTGATGCGAGGGACGCCGTCGCGATAGTCGGCTGGCATCTCGTTGTGATGAGGATGACACATCGCCTCAAAACAGGCTCTCGCCCCCATATAAGACCCGCCAATCCCGAGGAGTACGACCCGGTCGACTTCTTCCTGTAGCATCTCCGCGGCATCGATGATACGACCGACCAAACTGTTTTCCTGATCGGCCTGATATTCAAACAACAACTTCTGTGGCCATTCAATGAATCCCGCATCGAGGGGTTGTTTGTCGGTGGGGACTGGATCTCCAGAATTGAACAGGTCCACATCTTCAAACAATTCGGTACGTGCTGCGAGCATGTCTTCGATGAGCGTTGCGGGGTCGTAATCTCCCCACACTTTTTTGGCAGCGGTTGCATCGTATTTGACGGAGATCGTCATGAGGTCTCTTTCTGGACGTGATTTTCGTTGTATTTGTCTCTCTTGAGATTACTCAGCCGCGCGGAGCGTGTCCACAGTCAACGCTCCTGCAAGTTTTTTACGACGAGAAAAGATTCTCAAATACGAAGAGACGCCGAGTTCAGAAATCGGCTTGCACTGCGTTTCGTTGGTACAACGGAAGATGTCTGTAATAGACTTCGAGAGTCATGACGTTCAAGCAGGTGGAATACAAACGACCTCCCTGTTCGGGGCCGTGTCCACTTCCTGGTTTCCAGGAACCTGTGGTCGGTCCTTCTTTCGATTGTGTCTGCACCAACTGATCTCGCAGGACATTGTTCCAAGCGTCCCAGACTTCTCCCCCAAAATGATGCAATGCCTGGGTCCCGTAATAGTTGTAATATTCGTTCGATTTGGAAGGGCCTGTCTTGGCGAGCACGCCGACGCCTTTGATCAGAGAAGCAGTCTCTCTTTCCCAGCCCAAATACATTCGGCACAGCAACCCGACAGCCGTTAACGATGCGTTTTTGTGTCCACCATTCGCGAGATAAGTATACTGTGCTCCATCATCATATTGTGCATTGTTGAGAAACGCGGTGACTCCGCTGAAGACATTTCGGGGAATTTTGATGTTCGAATGATGCGCGCTGATTAACGCCATGACTTGCCAACCGACGGCGGACGTATCCCCGGCATCGCCCGGTTTGTACCGCCAACCACCATCAGTGGGATGTTGGGCATTCACGATAAAGGCGATTCCCCCCTGGACGGGTCGTCGCAAACGTCTGTCTTTCGTCATCCCGTACGCTTCTGCCAGAGCAATCGTACAAACTGCTTGCGAATACATGCCTTGAGTGATTGGATCACGATAATCGACACCCGTAGGCTGAATCTTGGCGTTGTTCATGATGTACGCCAAGCCTTGTTCCACATTCTCTTTGTAAGGGCCCTCTTTGAGGTGAGTGTGGCCAGCTCCCAGGAATGCCATCAACGCCATTCCGGTCGCTCCCATGGGGGCGTTTTTATAACTCCCCGGGTTGGGACTCTCACCAATCTCTCCAAAGTTCCAGCTTCCGTCTGGTTGTTGCTGATCGGCGATCCACTTCAATGCGCGAACGACAGAGGCTTCACTTCCATCACTTCCCCCGGAAGCTTTCACGAGAGATTTTCGACCTTTGGCCGAACGCCCACCAAACTCACCTTCTTTGGCTAACTCGGCCAGCGCGCTCAATGAGTCTTCATCTATCTCAATCGCAGGTTCGATATCACTGATGTCGATGCTGAGTGGCTGGGTCTCTTCAACGATGTCTTGGGCGACTGAAACATCGGGTTCATCTTCAAACGCCTGATTGTAAATTTCATCCGGTTGTTTGACGTTATCAAAGACTTCTTCCGGAACTTCAACCGGCTTCTCTGCAGGTGTGGCGGAAATTTCGAAAAGGTCGTCGGCCAACTCGGGTTTGAGAATCACAAGGGCCAAGGCTAGCAAGATGACGCCATGCACGGCCACGCTGACGAAGTAGGTGATCGCGGCGATTCGTCCTTCCCGCGACGAGAGATATTCCTTCAACGTCTTTTTCGGAGGACGCACTTTTTCCAGAACAGATTTCTTCTTCTTTTTGGGTTTCGGCTGGGAAGCGGCCGAAGCTGAAGTCGCACTTGCTGCGGAATTTTTCTTGGGCTGTGCTTTTGCTGATTTTGGTTGGGCGACTCGCGCCTTATTGGTCGTCTTTTCCGACTCAAGCCGAACGGTTTCTTCGTCGGTTGATTGGAGTTTCTTCGCCAGCTTACTGTCAGAAGCCTGATCAGTCGCCATGTGTGTGAATTTCCTTCCTGGAATGGCAGGCTTGATATCGCCACCATCATCTCGCCGAACGGCAATGGAATAACTGTATAAAAAACTTATGAAGACCGAAGTTTATAATAGCGCTGGGCGACTCGGAACTCTATGGGTTTTTCGGGAAAGAAGAACGGAGATTCAAGAAAACATCGCCTGTTCAAACCAATATGTTCCGGTGCAAACTACTATTCAGTAGCAGGTTGTGACTCTTGTGCTTCTTGTTTTGCCGGAATGGGTTGAGCCGGTAGGTCTGCGCGAAATCGACCTTCTTCGAGAAAACGCATGGTCGAATTGATCACATCGGGGTGTCCCATGAGAAAAGAGTGCAGGGCAGACACGGTCATGAAATCGGCGGCGCCCGGAAGTTTTGTGTGTTCAAGTTCGACAGTTCCATCGTCGTCACCGGGAATGAGAGGGTTAAATCCTTTTTCGGTTCCACGCGCGCCTGCCACGATTCCGAATTCAAACTCGGGGACCGGTAACTTGGAAATTAATCCTTCGGAGTCGGTCACGAGCTGTTGCCCGGCCGGTCCGTAAAGCATTTTGAACAATGGCCAGTTTTGAACTTTGTCGGCAATTCCGGCACCTTGATTGGGAACGCCCAGCATCACCATGCGTTTGATTCTGGGATCAGGCTTTTCGCAATTCATGAGATAACAGCGGACCACCAATCCGCCCATACTGTGAACGACGAAATCGATTTCCTCAACTCCCTCAAACGTGGTCAATACACGTTCGAGATACTTACTGGCATCAGTGATCGGCACTCGTGTGCTCGGGTAATTGAAACCGAAGACCTGATAGCCTTCTTTCACAAGTCGCTTCCGCATTTTGTCAAACGATTTGGAGGAGCGAATGATGCCATGCACCAGGATGACGGCTTTTCCCTTCATGGGCTCAAGCTTTTGTTGCTTACGGATTTCAAGGAGAGTGTCGAGGCATTCTCCGTAGGTTCCTGATGCCTTACGGACGTCATTCCCGTTGAGCAAACGGAAATGTTTTGTGAAGACATTTTGTTGAATCTTCCATTCGTGAAAGAAGTAAACATCTCCCCAAAAAAGGCGACCGCCCATTGTCTGCATATCAGGTTCCTCGAATTCAAAGGGCTCGATGCCCAGCGCGGAGAGTGGGGATTCAATGGTTTGCGCCGTTGCCGACGAAGTCACGCAGCAGAGCAGCAAGAGTGATGCGAGTCGAAGTTTCGGTTTGAAAATTTGTTGGGTCATCAACGGTTCTTTATCTCCAAACGTGTCGGCCATCACGAATTCTCCTTCTCCACTCAGGCGTGTTGCTCGGGAGAATCTCACGTTGGTTCCATTGGATTTCAGCATACCAATAAAAAAAGGCAATCGCCGCATTATTGAGTGCGACGAATGCCTGGTAAATCTCTCAAAAGAGACTATTTGGCAGGAGCTCCCAGTAATTCGCCCAGCAAACGTCCCAATTCAGGGCCGCGTGCCATGGTGGAAATCACCGTTCCCTCTTGGTCGACCAGAATCACCGAGGGAATTCTCAAAATCCCGTAATACGAAGCCATCGGATGATTCCATCCGCGGGACTCCGGGTTTTCCGGGAAGATGTTGACCCACGGAATCTTGTTCTGCTCGGTAAATGCGATCAGTTTCTGTTTGTCGTCGTCGAGATTGACGCCGACCACTTCAAACCCTTTGTCGTGGTACTTGTCGTAATTTGCTTTGACGTTGGGGAGTTCCTGCAAACAGGGACCACACCAAGTGGCCCAGAAATCGACCAGCACAACTTTCCCGCGGTATTCTTCCCATTTGAAATCATTGCCGGCAACCGTTTTGCCGAACACTTCCATTTTGCTTCCGGGAAGTTCTAATCGTCTTGCCGTCCCAATGAGCTTAGCCGAGTAATCGACGATTTGTTCATTGTCAGACGTAGCGGCCATCTTGGCAATTCGGCGATAGACGGCGGCGGCTTCTTTGCCGGTCGCCGATTGTTCCATCGCTTCTGCGAGCCGGATGACTCCGCGTAAATTAAAACGTGTCAGGCCCGTTTTCTCGGAGTCGGCAAGAATTTCATCAACGAGAGCTTGCCGCTCTTGTTCACTCATTCCCGCCAACATGGAAAGTTTGAGTTGCTGGGTAATGTCTTTGGCGACTGAGGCGATTTGAGCATTTTCATCATTATGATAGGTGGCGATAAACTTCATCGCTTCGGGTAATTTGGTGGCATCACCGAGTTGTCCGAGCACGACCATGGAACGAACTCGAAACACGATAAACGGCAATTTTTCTTCCGCACTCAAGTCTTTCATCTTGAGTCCTATGTTGGCCGCTTTCAGTGATGTCTCGGAAACCTTCTTCATCAAGGCAACATATTGTGCTTGTGAAGTGGCCTGCTTTTGAGGGACCTGTTGTAAACCTTGAATAAATTCGGCCAACATCTTGGCGTCAGCACCCTCGGGAATGGCAAAAGGATCAGCGGCATCTTTGGCCGCAGAGAGATCGGGTAACGGCGGAAGAGCCTTCTCATCTTGTGCAAAGGCGTACCAACCGACCGAACCACTGACCATGACGGCAATCAACGCGATGCTGAACCAGTGAAACGGCTCCCGGAGTTTTTCCAAAAACATAATATTTTCTTTTCTCAAAAATGAAGAGCAACGGTCATCCGCTGTTCGGGCGCAAAAATGTTATCACAATGCCCGAAAAAACTCATGATCAAATTGGTTTTCCGAACACCTCGCACAGGTCATATGGAATTCTCTACGCAATTGTGACATGAATTCGTTGTTATTTTCGCGGAAAACAGAAAAAACTCTGTAAAACAGTTCACAAAATTGCATCCTGTTCGTTCTTTGCAGACTCAATATTTCTCGATGTTTTCGTTACTGTAGGCATCCTTACATCACTGACAACGCCGTTCTTGACGAGGATTCCATGAGCGATCAACTTTCCGACAATCCACTTTGGCAAACATCGGGGCTTCCTCGTTTCGATCTGATTGATCCGAGCCACGTGGTTCCGTCGGCACAAGCTCTCCTTGAGTATGCCGAACAAAAACTGACGGAAATCGAAGCGAACCTCGAACCGACGTGGGAGTCAATCTTCGGCAGGCTGGAAGAAATCGACATCCGCTACGAGCAAACATGGAATCCTGTCGGCCATCTTCTGTCAGTGAAAAACTCGGACGAACTTCGTCTTGCTCATGAAGAGATGCTTGCACCAATGGTGACGTTCAGTTTACGGATGTCACAAAGCGAACCCATTTACAATGCTCTAAAAGGGTTGAGAGAGAGTGATGCTTTCGAGGGCTTGGCTTCTGCGCAACAACGCATCGTTGATAAAGCGATTCTCAATGTAGAACTTTCGGGGATAGGATTGGAAGGAGAAAAGCTGGAACGCTTCAATCAGATTGCTCAAGAGCTTTCAAAACTTGCGACCGACTTTTCTAACAATGTGCTCGATGCCACAAAAGCGTTCGAATTGATTGTGACCGATCCCGCCGATATGGAGGGTTGCCCCAACAGTCTCAAACAGCTCAGCTCTCAGGCCTTCAACAACAGTGCTGATCAAGACGGCGTCAAAGAATCGACGCCCGAAGACGGCCCGTGGAAAATTACGCTCGACATCCCCAGCTACCTACCGTTCATGGAGCATTGCCGCAACTCAGAGTTGCGGGAACAAGTCTATCGTGCGTTCGTCAGTCGTGCTTCATCAGATAATCTCGACAACGCCCCCTTGATCTCTCAAATTCTGAAACTGCGTCAAGAGAAAGCCTCGCTTCTCGGTTACGGCTCATTTGCCGAGTTGTCTCTCGCCACCAAGATGGCTCCCTCGGTCGAGAAGATCGAAGAGATGGAAAAACAACTGCTGGCCGCTTCCAAATCATCCGCCGAACAAGATCTCTCCGAGATTACAGCACTCGCGCAGGAAAATGGACACGCGGGAGGTTTGCATCATTGGGATGTTGCCTTCTGGGCAGAGCGACTCCGTGAGCAGAAATTTGAATACACCGACGACGAATTGCGACCGTACTTCCCGATGCCGCGCGTCTTGGATGGTCTGTATGAGGTGATTCATCGATTGTTCGACGTGACCATCAAAGAAACTGACGACGAAGTCCCCGTCTGGAACAAGGATGTCCGGTTCTACAAAGTCTTTAACAACGCAGGCGAGCAGATTGCCGGCTTCTATCTCGATCCTTATTCGCGTCCCGAAGACAAACGGGGCGGCGCGTGGATGAATACCTGTCTTGATCGCCGTATGTCGAACGGCTACTCACAACTGCCTATCGCCTATTTGGTCTGTAATGGTACGCCGCCAGTTGGTGACAAACCCTCTTTGATGACGTTCTCGGAAGTGGTCACTTTATTCCACGAGTTTGGACACGGCTTGCATCATATGTTGACGACCATCGATTTCGCGGATGCCGCCGGCATCAATGGAGTCGAGTGGGACGCGGTCGAGTTGCCGAGTCAATTCATGGAAAACTGGTGCTACCATCGACCAACCTTGTTGGGCATGACGGCACATTACGAAACGGGAGAACTGTTACCGGAAGATCTGTTTGAGAAGATTTGCAAAGCGCGGACTTATCGTGCCGGCTCGCAGATGTTACGACAGATTCAATTCGGGCTGGTCGATCTCGAATTACATCATCGCTTCGATCCCGAGAGTGACGAAACCATCTTCGATGTGGAAAAACGGATCAGCCAACAGACAGCCGTCATGGAACCGCTTTCCGAGAATCGCTTCCTCTGTGCGTTCTCGCACATCTTTGCCGGTGGGTACTCAGCCGGTTACTACAGTTACAAATGGGCCGAGGTCTTGAGTGCCGATGCGTTCTCCGCGTTTGAGGATATCGGCTTGGACAATGACGATGCCGTCATGCAGACCGGTCGCAAGTTTCGCGATGAAGTTCTCGCAGTCGGCGGCAGCCGCGACCCAATGGTCAGCTTCAAATCATTCCGAGGCCGCGAACCGTCCATTGAACCGTTACTGAGGCATAACGATTTGAAGGGTTGAATTCTCAAACCGGACGCTAGCGCGTTCCGACTGATACTGTCGAATTAGCATACAGCCTGAATAGATATTCTACCCAATCAGCCGATGGGCGCTAGCCCACGGTTTGTCGTAAAGTCGCCAAGACACGCGCAGGAAGAAAAATAGCCCACATGCGCGAGCATGTGGGACGCGAGCGAAATACATTCGCTGTGCAATTTGTATTGAACGCATCCCATGTGCTTGCGCACAAGGGCTATGTTTCGATCATGTCCGAGATCTTGAGAATGCTCTGAAACTGTTCAAGCCACATATATTAATCCACGAAGAAGAAAACGCAGGCATCCCATGATGCACCACATTCATAGGTATTCTCGAAACCTCTGGAACCAGCAATACACTCATTTGGCCAAGAGTTACAGAATCCGAGAGATGCATGAGCTTGTTGTTTGGGAGAATTAACGACAACAAATGCGGTGATGAAAAAGAGGATCGCCGTTAAACGTAGAATCGATTTTTGCATAGCAAGGAGTTTTTCGAGAGTGGAGAAGTTGAAAGGTTTCAAAGGTTGAGTTCTCATCTTGAGCTCAAAGGTCTCACTAAATCCCAAATTCCCAAGTACTCACGCTAGCATAGCAACTGTGTATATCTTGCATGGCTTGTTGACGGCAGCCAATCCAGCTTTGTGTATCGAAATCGTATCGATAAGTGCATGATATTTTGTCGATTTCGTATTGAGCTTCACACCAAATCGAAAATGCTTCAGCCTTTTGTGAGGAATACAAAATGGTGGAACAGACGGCAACAATCATCAGGCAACGTGTCAATAACATGAATTATCTCCCGGAAACTCTCTGAAATAAGTGGCATTGTTTGCGAATCTGTCACACAAACCGTTATAGAGAAAACGAGTCCCACGCCAGTAAGTCACTCGAAAAAGGAGTTTCCTTGAAAAAATTCCGGGATCAGTCTCGGCTTCAATTACGGTAGGCTTGAACTCGAAATATGTTTACGTCTGCCATTTACATCCAGGGAATCAATCACATGTCGGCTCCTGAGCACAACAAAATTAACTACGTC
>Ga0222717_10003045_pt1 | contig 12750 bp, 10 predicted proteins | sample C33_18DmetaG_FD_165053 | JGI IMG/M metagenome (GOLD analysis project Ga0222717, IMG submission 165053) | Estuarine water microbial communities from San Francisco Bay, California, United States - C33_18D | ecosystem: Environmental > Aquatic > Marine > Unclassified | place: USA: California...
GCAAATGGCGACATTGCAGGACACGTTATTGCAGACGTCTCATTCTAAGTTAAACAAACTTAATAAAAAGTCCTCACTTATGTGGGGATTTTTTTTGATCTAAAAATCTGATATCCTGATAAATAGTACAAAGACACGGAGACACACATGAGTTTACCAAGTAGAAGCGGAGCAATGGGTAGCAGTGAAGTGCTATCAAGTAATATAGAATATTACTCATTATTCACTACATTAGACATAACAAGAACAGGTGATTTTGCAGACAATACACAGAAAGATTTTGAATGTGTTGTTCAAGTAATAGGCTTAAGAGCACAGCCAATTATTATGAATAATCCAGTACCACTAAATGGTATAGGACAAAATCTATTAGAAAACTATGGTGCATCAAGTATCACAGGAGCAGGTTGGATTTTTAAATTTGCTTTTGAGAGAGAAGGAGTACACACTATAGACACACTGAAAGACGAATTAAACGGTATCGTATTAAATGGCGGTACTATTGATACTAAAGATTCAGTTAATATGGAATTTACTAAACAAGATTTATTATAAGAGATAAACAATGCCTAAAAAAATAAAACCGGAACTTACACCAAAACCTTATGTTGAGAGCGGTAACATAGAGGCACACATAATTGCAGACATGCTTAGAATAGAAAGTATCACTGCAGAACTTAGAGAATTTAAAGAAACAACAAAAGGAAGATTAGACAAATTAGAAAGTTGGATAATTGCTATTGTTGGATTAACATTTACAACACTAATGACTACTGTAGTAGGTTTATTAATGAAGGTACTATGAGAATAGACGAATTTACAGATGAGCCTATATACGAAGCCAGAATGGTATGGCGTAAAGTAGGTAATAAGATTAAACGTGCAGTTAGATGTACTGCCGGTCGACGTAAAGGCAGAGTAGTATCTAATCCTAGCCAATGTAATGCACCTATAGATTATAAGAAAAGAATTGCTTTGAAAAGAACTAAAGCAAGATTAGGTGCAAGAATGTCAAAGAAAGCCAGACGAACAAAACGTTATAATTCATTAAGTAAAAGAGTTGCTAAGTTAAATAGGCGTTAAAATGAAGTTTACTGACGTTAAAACATTGGAACATTTATTAAAAGAGTATACTTATAAGAGCTCAGGAAAGCCTACCCCTTCTGGTGAACAGACCAATGGGCAAAATGATAAAGATTCCATCACTCCAAAAGGCGATACAAAATTAATAAAAGATATAGAAAAAGATTCTAATGTAATTGATAAGGAAGGTAACGAATTAGGTACAGTGGTTTCTCCTGTAGGACAATTTCCAGCCAAGGATAGTGTAGTAGTACAAGATAAAAATAAAAAATTACAAGTTATAGATAAAGATACTGAAGTAGATGTTGCTAATGTGGGAGAGTCTAAATTATCTAAATTAGCAAAACGTAAAAATAAAAAACAACAAATCAAAAAAATAGGTAGTAAACTTAAAAAGTTAGCCAGACGAAGGTTGAAAGAACAACCTGAAGAATTATTTGAGATAAACTTTAACACAAAAGAAATAGCAACAGCAGGTTTAGATGCACCTGTTAAATGTGGATTTGAAGCAGAAACATTTTTCTATTCTGTAAGTTCCGATAGCACCTCCGGTGTAGACGAAATGTCTATAGAAGATGTTGAATATCAATTTGGTGATTTACCAGAATCTGCATACGAAGCCTTTAATGACTGGTTATATGATAAAGGACAAGATGAATACTTGGATGACTTAATAGTCGATAAGATACAAGAAGTCAGAGAAGATGAAGAATGGTTAAACGACTTTATAGATAGTGGCGATGGTCCAAGTTCAGAAGCAGTAGAAAGATACAAAAACAATTTTGAAGAGGAAGATCCCAAAGAATACGAAAACCGTGAAGAAGATGGTTGGGAGTATATAAATTGGGTAAGAGAATATGTCGAAGAAGAATACGAAGACGAATACCAAAATTGGTTAGACGGTGCTGTCCGAGAAGAATTCGAATTAGATCAAGATGCCAAAGAACTTGCTGAAGGTGATTACAGCATGGAAGATTGGATCTATGAAAACTACGATTATATGCGTAATTTCCTCGATGATTATGGATATGATTATTCTGATGCCGATAACGGTTCTATAGAAGGTGTTGCAGATGAATTAAATATCTGGGTTAAGGATAATAGTAAATTTACAGACTATCCTGAATCAGGCGGGTACGGAGATACATATACGACTACTAGTTGGGCGGTTGAGGTTGACAGTAGTATAGAACCAGATGAAGGCACTGGTGCAGAAATAATATCTCCTGTATTTGACTCGCCAAGAAGTATGTTAGAAGAAATGAGAAGTTTGTTTGACTGGAGCGAACGTAACTTTGGTACAAACAATTCTACAGGACTTCACGTTACAATGAGTTGGCAGGGTAAACAAACAAAACAAAATAAATTAAAAATGGCATTGCTATTAGGTGATGAATACTTACTAGCAGAATTTGGCAGGTTAAGAAACAGTTATACAAAAAGCCAATATCAAAATGTATTAAAATATGCAGAAGGCATGAAACGTGGTGATGCAAAAAGTTTTAAACAATTTGAAGAGTTCCTTTCAAAAGGAATCTCAGATGCAAAATTTAATAGTATACATTTTAAAGACGAAAAAGATAGCGATTCAGGAAACCACCTAATAGAATTTAGAATAGCCGGTGGTGCTGACTATAACACAATGTATGAGAAAGTTGTAAAGGCATGTGTGAGATATGCTACTATGATGAAAGCAGGTTATGAAGAGGATTCTTTTAGAACAGATTATGTTAATGCTGTATTCAGACTATTGCGTAAGTCAAAGGAAATAGATCCTAAAAAATTACAAGATCTAGAAATACACAATCACGAAGTAATAGATGCCGCCAAAAGTATTGTGGGTAAAAAAGATTACTTTGATGTAATTAAAATGTTAAGCCATAGTGTTGAATATTTACAAAACTATGAAAAATTAAGTAGTCCAGATGCAGATAAAGAATGGAAACAAAGTATTAAAGACTACAAAAAAGGAACTGGAAGAGATCCATCCTGGGTGGGCGAAGCAGAAGAGGGTGAAGAATTAAAAGGCTACATAGAACCAAATAGACTTTCTCCAAGCAAGAGAGCGGCAGGCGAACTAGACAAAGCACGAGATAGATTTGGATCAGCAATAACATTGTTAGCAAGAGATATAGCAGACGAAAAAAACAGAGCGCCTGTTACTGCTAAACACATTTCCGCATTTAGAAAGTTTGCTAAAGAATTACAACTAACCACTAGTACTATAGAAGAACTTGCTATTACAGGTATGTCTAATCTTAATTTTGATGGGACCGATAGAGAAAAAGTAGGAAGATTACAAAAAGGTATAGGTGTTTTATTTAAACAAGATATAATCAAAACACCAGAGTTTTTATCGCCTGTAGATCTAGATAATATTACCAGTAAAATGTGGCAGTTTTACCAATCAAACGATGCTAAAGATAACACTAAAGTAGACCAACTAGCAGAATTACTGACTCAGTTAAGACCTGGGACCCAGAAAATTGATGTTGAGGATGTATTAAGAGAATTAACTCACGAAAGATCACAGAATGGCTTCGTTGCTAAGTTAAAAGGCGGTGGTTGGAATACAAACACAACACTAATAAAGGGAAATAGCATTACTGTTAAAGATTCAGCAAAGAATCTATTAAAATTTTTAGAACCATATTCAGGATATGTACATCCAACCTCTCCAGAACATCATGTCAATATTAGAAATGATGATCCATATGAAGAAGTTGCTCAAATGTCAATGGTGCAAAAGTTAAGACACAGATTGGATCATTTAAATAATTTAGAAACAGATGATGCTGACAAGTATAATAAAATTAAAGCACAACTTCTCAAAGTAGGTGAGCAGTTAATCAACACAATTGGATATGATTACGAACAAGTATTGCAAATGCGAAAAGAACACGGAATCTCAATAAGCGAATGGGCATTAGTTTTAGATGAAAGAGATACTGAAAGAGCATTAGAATTTATAGAAAAGTCCAAAGGCGATGATAATACATATAATTTTGTTACTGGGTACGACGATTACATAATAAGAAACAGTCTTAGTTTGCTACCAAAGTATTTCAAAGGAAGACAGCCTGGAAACAACTCTGAACATTACAGAACAAATGCAGATGCAAATAAAATAATTAAGACACATTTTGCAGGATACAAAAAGTTCTTAAATGCTTTAGATAAAATATTCACAGCAGAAGGATTTACGGATTTAAAAGCAGACATATCCAACAAAAACCGATTAGATAAACTCAACAAAGACTTTGAAAAGAATGTCAGAGACAATGCAAAAGCAAAATTAAACATACCTGAATACAGTTGGATGTACATAGACAAAGAATTCTTTGATACTATCACAGATGAAACCTATGACGACAGAGGGGCATATTTAGATAATCACATAGACCACTTTAACAAAAATGTAAACAATACTAAAGTGTGGGTTATACCTTCCAGTCACTGGGCTGATGCCGAAGATGCCACAAACGGTTTAGAACTTATAGATACATTTGAAAAAAATAAAAACTATTATCACACTTGGCGTAAAAAAGGTTATAAAAAAATATTAAACAGGTTCACTAGGTTATATGGTTATAGTTGGTCTGACTTAGTTTTTGGTGATTCAATTATTAAAGGTGACGGTGATATATACGAAAAACTAAAAGACATTGGTATTGAGATAACTCATCAAGGAGACAGCAGAAAAGGTGCAACTGGACAAGACGATATATTTCCAGATGAAGAAACACAAAATCCTATAAGTGGAGAACCACTAAACAGAAGCAGTAGTGACAGTTGGTCAAATATGGAAGACGACGCAAGTCAAAAACGTTTCGATGCATTTGATTGGGAGCAATACCCAGCAAAAATGAAAGATATTGTTGCTAAGGTTATGAAGCAAAAAGAACAATCAGGTTATGATAACAACAGTAGTTTTAAAGTAGCATTACAAGATGTATTGAACAAAGTTTTAGACGGTGATGTAGATATAGACCCAGACGATTTAGGCAAACCATTAGACAAGTTAGCCACAGCGGCAGGAATAGATCCTTTAGATGGTGGCTCCTCAAATGGTATAGCAAGCCAAACAGATTGGGGCAACTTGGCAGACTATTTAGGCATAGAACGTGGTGTTAACGACCAGGGTGCAGAGTTATTGAGAGTTATATATAATCGAACCGATGGCAATCACGAATGGAGACCTGCTGAAACCGACGAAGACGGTAAAAACGTAATTGGATTAAAAAGATGGGCCGCCGCAGTTAAACAAGCAGAAAAATATATCAGAGGCAACTACAAGGTAAGTGCTGGAAACTATTTTAGAAAGAATGCAGATGGAAGTATTGGCGACAATGTAAGTAATATGTATAGTAATGGTAATGATAATACAATATCAACGCCACCAGAAAACGAATTTGATTCAGATTACGATAAAGCAAGAGCAAATCATATATTATTTAATAATATGATGGTTATGGGAATGAACGACTATGTGAGGCAAGGAAACGTAAATAACCTTGTTGATTTCCTAAACAACAGCGGTAATACAATTACTATGAAAACTGCTGTATTACAGGCTATACAACAAAACAAAGAAGGTGGCGGTGTACCGTTAGAATATCAAGACGCATTAGCCCTAGGCTCACTTAGGTTACAAAGAAGTAATAATGAAAGTACGATAAATAGTAATATGCCTAGTATATTTGAGAAATTTGACAGTTTATCTTTAGACAAACAATTAGAAGTTTTGTCTAAAATTGAATCTAAAAAAATAGATGAAGCATATAAAAAGGCAACGCAAGTAAAAGCCAAAGAGAAAAAACCTAAGAAACTTAAACCTAGCAAAGGACATCAAAGTCCACATCCTTATAAAGGAAGACTAGTAGGCGAAAGTGTACCAGATAATTCAAAGATAAGAATGTTAAACCATTTACTGTCTGATAAAATGCCAGCAAACGACCTTAAGAAACAAATGGACGCCTTCTTTGCTGTACCAGACCCTAAAATGCTAAGAGCATTTAGAGACAGACGGGCAGAGGGCGGTGATGATGTATGTTTAAGGCCTATACTAAGAAGTTTTATCAAACGTCAAATGGCTGATAATCAAAGAAAGTTTATTAATACAAACGAATCTAAACTTAACGAATATGATCCAGGTTCCGGATATACAGATATGCCAGACCCTAAAAAAGATTTAATAATTGTGGACTCTAAAGGTAAGGAAATAAAAATTGGTACAAATTTAGGAAATGCTAAAATTATTGGCATAATGCCGCCATATGGAAATGATCCTGCACAAATAATAACTACACAAGGAAATTTAAAGATACCAAATAGATTTGGACTTACTGTTATTGAACGACAGTTTAAACAACAGGAATTACCTTTACCAAAACCAGAACCTACACAATTAGAGTTACCTGGTATGAATAAAAAGCAACAAGAGTCTTTAAAAGAATACGATGATTTAGAAGCAGAAAAAAATAAGATACAAGATGTTGTTAGTAAACTGGATATAGAACAAGAAAAAGACAGAGAACTTATAGATCAAATTTGGAGAATACTTAACGCAGATCACATACAAACTGTAATAGGTAAATTAGTAGTTAAGCCTATAGCGGACGAAACGGCAATGAATAAAGAAGCCGCAACTAAAGTATTAACGCAAGTAATATATCAAATAGAAAGTAGTTACGATAAAATTAAAGAGTTTTTAGACGATTTAGAAAAAACAGGTTCTGCGTATGATGTAGATTCATTAAAGAAACCTATAAATGCTTTATCTAATGTGTTTAAATCAGATATAGGTTATACAGTATTCAAAACATTATTACCATACGGAGTAGGTTCTAATAAAAAAGGACCTGGCGAATTTGCATTAGCAATGTTAAGTGATAGGGTGCAATTAAGTGATACTACAGGAGACGTTGTAATAGACGGAGAACTAGTAGAAGTAAAAGCAAGTAAAAGTGAAACAAGTTCAGGCGGCGGCAGATTGGGTATGGGCGGTATGGCGCAACTTAAAGCGAGAGATATTTTATTAAGATATAAAGAAATAATACCAACAGTTGCAAGTCATATAGAAGATGCAAATAATAAAACATTAGGCATAACTAATTTTGTAAAATATTTAAATCAAGATCTTCCTGTAGGTGATAAAAGAAGATATGATATTACTAAAGATTTTTATAAAGATCTCTTTATACCAGCATCAGTAGAAAAAATTGCTAAAGCATTTCAGAGTTTAGATAACGATCTAGAGATTGCACTACAATATGCAGGTGCTAACTATGTTGATTACTTAACAAAAGGAAAATTTGAAGCATTGTTGGCTATAGATATGTATACTGGTAAAACAGCATATCTATCAAATGAAGAAGAATTTATGGATTTCCACAAAGGACCTCATTCTGGTGCTATGGGAATAAGTGTAGTACCTTCTAATTCAGGTCCAACAGAATCATTTGTACAGATGACATTTAAAAAGGGTAAAGTATGATAATAAAAGAAATGAACACGCCTTATGTATCAGATAAATTAGATAAAAATACATTGTTTATGCGTGACTTAGTACAAGATGAAATTAAAAAAGGTAAATTAAAAAATATTAATGATATTAAAAATTATATCTTATTATTAAGACGTACAGATCTTATACAACATAGAGAAGATGCATTAGCATTATTCAAACATTTCTCTATACCATATAGAAAAGAATTACTAGCAACTGCCGGTGGCGGCGGAGGCGGCGGAGGCGGCGGAGGCGGCGCCGGAGGCGGTGCAGGTGCCGGAGGCGGTGCAGGTGCAGGAGCAGGAGCAGGAGCAAGTGCCGGTGCAGGAGCAAGTGCAGGTGGCGACGGTGGTTCAACAAGTTCAAGTGGAGACAGCGGGTCTGCAGTCAGTGGAGACACTGATTCCGCTGATTCCACACCTAGTCCTGCAAGAGGATATGCATTTTTAGGCAGTATGCCTTCAAAGTCTTCAAAGAAGAAAAAGAAAAAGAAAAAAGCCTTTAAAGTTGGTCAGGGTATATATGAAAGTTTAGACGATTATTTAATGGACTTACAATTTGCATTAAAAGAAGTCGTAAACATTACTAAAGATATTAAGTATGCTAATATGCATATGGAAATAATCAGTGAAGTAGAAGCACTTGCAGAAAAGCATGGTGTTGTAATAGACGAATCAGACATAAGACAAATCTATAAAGCAAAAAATAATTTAGACAGTAAAATATTTGAATTAGAACAAGCATTCAAAGACAAATATAGAGAAGTGCAGAATAAGATAGACGATGAAAATCTTTGATGCAATACAGCAGGTTACACCCTGCCCTAAAACAAAATCTAAAGGTTGTCAATGTGACAGACTTGAAGGCATTACAGAAGCCGAACAAACTATACAGGCAATTGTAGAGCTAGAACATATAGTAGGCGATATAGAAGGATTTGTTAAATTAAAACAAAAGGCAAATGGCCCTACTATAATCAAAGGAATTTTAAAAGGACTAGAGCCCGGTAAACACGGTTTCCATATACATGAATTTGGTGACCTTAGTGATGGATGTAAAAGTGCAGGTGGTCATTATAATCCAGACGGTGTAGATCACGGAGATTTAGAAAGTGGTCATGTAGGCGATTTAGGTAACATTGTTGCAGACCAATCAGGTACTGCAAGATTTCAAATAAAAGCAGAACGTGTAGAGTTATCAGATGTAGTAGGTAGAGCAATAGTTATACATGCTGATGAAGATGACTTAGGCAAAGGCGGTGACGAAGAAAGTTTAAAAACAGGAAATGCTGGTGATAGACTAGCATGTGGTGTTATTAGATTAAGAGAAGTTGTAGAAGAAGACTACAATAGGTCTGTGAGTAATAAACACTTTGATAGAAATCAACTACCTCAAATTAATAGAAAGGATGTACAAGATTCTGATTTTTCTTATAAAGAGGGTAAAGTAAGTTTATCTAACTTAAAACCAGTACAGTCTCAACGTGTACACGGCTACGATAAAAAAGCAGAGCAGGTATTTTTACAAGATATAGATAAACCTTTTATAATAGATAAAAACGGATACATTATTAACGGTCATCACAGATATGATGCGGCAAATATGTTAGGTATAAAACGTGTTAAAGCAATCAAAATAGATGCAGATATAGAAGATGTTATTAATAAATTTATGCATAAGAGTAGTGATGTTGAAGTAATGGACGAAAACTATTTTAATAAATTACTACAAGAAAAAATGGATAATGTTATATATAAGAACTTTAGACGTGACCAATCAATTGAAAAACAAATAAATCCAGGTGAGCCACAAGAAGCCTGGGACGCCTATACCGGAGATTATCTTCCATTTACTTTTAGCAATGGTATGAAACTAAACTTAATGGACGAAGATTACGATCCTAATTATGATGTTTGGGTATTTACTGATTTGAATGGTAATGAAACAAAAGGCGAAAAGGCATCCGATCTTTACAGTTTGTTGCAAGATATGACGCAGATACCTATAGAAGAAGCAACAAGTTCTCCAGGCAGAGTAAAACGTGCAGGTGCAAGTTGCAAGGGTTCCGCAACGGAACTTAGAGCAAAGGCTAAAAAGCATAGCGGTGAAAAAGGAAAAATGTATCACTGGTGTGCCAACATGAAGGCTGGTAAGAAAAAATCCTAAATAAATAGTCGTATGTCCGACGAACAGAACAAATACGTAGATGATGCATTAGAATACACAGGCCAAGATTGGATAGATAAAGTATTACTGCATCAAACAGGAAGATTAGAAGGAGTAGAAGACCTACCAGACGAAACTCTTCAAAGAATATTCCAAACAATTACAATGAGCCATTTACAAAATGTAGGCCCTTGTGAACCTATCAAATTATCCCAATATTCTGATTATTCCAACCAATACAAATGGTATCCCTCTGATACAGAAGAGCAATTTAATTTGCATTGGGACGATCCAGATACTAGAGGAATACTTTATAAATATGGCTGGGCAGACAACAATGGGAAACCAACACCAGTACACTATGATTTAAATGATTTTGGATTTAGATCTAAGAATTTTACTGACAACCCAGGTATATTATTTTTAGGATGCAGTTTAACATTCGGTGTAGGTGTGAGAAGAGAAGATACTTGGACGCAGATAGTTGCTGATCATTTTGGGTTAGAGAACTGGAATTTAGGAATGCCAGGTAGAGGATTAGATGCTATAGCATTATATTGTAGATTATTTTTAGATAATTTATGTCCAAATATTAAAGCAATATGTGTGTACATGCCACCTCCGGGTAGAAAAAGTATTTTTATGGAAACTAAATTAAAAGGACCAGATGCTGATAATTCTGCTCCATTAGAACTTGCACACCTTAACGGCATGGATTGGAAAAATGATGACTACTGGGACAAACAATTACCAAGGCCATTACATAATGATTTTGTGCGAAATAATGTTTCTGAAAAAGATATTTTTTTAAACTGGATGTGGAAAAGAGAAAATACATTTTATAATGAATTTGCCGCAATTTCTATGATAAAAACAATAGCAGACGAAAAAAATATACCCTTAGTTATTTTAAATAAATTCGATGATATCTTTCAAGATCATAAAGACTTAGGAAGAGATTTATTACATCCAGGCCCAAATAATCACAAGGCACTTGCTGAGAAATATATACTAAATCTAGATCTAGATAAATAATAGTATGCTTATAAAAGATGTTATAAACGAAACTACTGCAGGCGGTATAGCCTCTGTAGCCATGCCTATGGGTAGCATGATTAAGCGACCTAATCCTAGTATCTATTCTAAAACTAAAGTAAAGAAGAAAACTAAGGCAAAGAAAAAGTCATGAGAGCAGTAAAAGGCAAACACAATTTTTTAAGTTTTATCAACAACCCTGAGACAGAATTATTCAATAAATGTGATATGGAAAGGTTTGTAGACGTAAATACATTAAGTGAAAGAGAATTACATCTAGCAGAAGAACTCTATAAAAGAGATGTACTAAATAAAGTTAGAAAAGGTGATAAAATTGGCTACAAGACGTACAAACAAAAACAAAAAATTTAATAAACCTCATATTGCTAATAAGTTAGATAAAATAGCAAATAATATTGCTAAAAGAGGGGTCTATATTGTTGTTAAAACAAATCCTGGATTTAACATAATTAATTATATAACCAAAGAAGTTGTTATAGAAAATATACCTTTTTCAAATATTGCTAATACTATTAATAAGGTTCTTAACGAATCAAAAGAAAAATTGTCAGTAGTCAATTATCAATCTCATATAGATAGGTATTATAAGCACTTTAATGATATACAGTTTTATAAACATACTATAAGAACTAGTAAGGATATTACAAAGGTATTTTCAGCAGGATGTAGATTACAAGATTCTATTCATATGATGAATACTGCTAGAGAATACATACGGCATTTCTAAAAAAAATTCTAACAAATGATAAATAAGACTATATAACAAATATAGTTTAGGATATTATCATGCAAATAAAAGATTTTAATTTACAGGGTACAACAAAGATTAGTAAAATTAATGCTGTGCTGAAAGAAGAATTTGGTATGCAAATTTCAGCAGGTTTTCCAAAGAAAGCAAAATTGGAAACAATTAAAGAAATGTCTGAAATGGCCATTATCAAATTAAAAGATACAACAAAACATTTTCAATTAGAACCTGAATACGCAAAGTTTTTGGGTGTGAAAGATATTGTAGAAACAATGCTTTCTGAAGGCCAGTATGCAGAGTCATCTGCATATGAAGGAATGAAACAGGAACTTTATGCTAGTGTTGTAAACTTAATGGACAGTGGATGTACAAATGAAGAAACTGTAGCACAAACAATGAATGAGTTCAGAAAGAACCCTAATTATTGTTATGATGATGATCACGTGAAACCTATTGTAATCAAAATGGTTAAAGAGTACATGGGCGAAAACGACATGGGTACATTAGGTGGAGCAGTAGGTGGATACATGGCGGCACCGGCAATAGGAGCCGCAATAGGCGGACCAGTAGGTGCGGCTATAGGTAGCGGACTAGGACAAATTGGTACAGCGGCCGCAGGCGGCATAATTGGTGATAAACTTACCGATTCTGTACTAAGAGGACTATCCGAAGAAATGGGTATTGCTATAGAAGACTTAGAAAGTTATGACTCAATACAAGAGAAACTAGACATGTTTGCAGAAGTATCAGGCAAAAGCAGAGATTCAGTAATAGGCTTCCTAAACGGCCTAGAAGAAGATGCTTTACCACAAGGTATTCAAATGTTTGGTAGAAAAATTGCAGAACGTAAATTAACAGACAGCATCTCATACATGTACAAACTACAAAAAGACGGTAAGAGTGTTGAGGATATTGCTAAAGAACTTGGTATGAAACCAGAAGAAGTTAAAGATGCAATGAATAAAACAGCAGAGTCTGTAGAGGAAAATAATATGAATATGTTTGACGATATAATAGCAGATATGCTATCTGAAGAAGTTAAAGTAGAAGAAGCAGAAGTTGTTATGGCAGTTAGAGCTTTAGCAGACGATATTCAAGATCAAATAGAAAGAATTGGTAGAATGGTTAACGAAGACATTCCAGCGATTGCAGACCAAATGAGTTCCGAAATGGGTGCTCAACAGGCGGC
>Ga0222717_10003046_pt1 | contig 12749 bp, 11 predicted proteins | sample C33_18DmetaG_FD_165053 | JGI IMG/M metagenome (GOLD analysis project Ga0222717, IMG submission 165053) | Estuarine water microbial communities from San Francisco Bay, California, United States - C33_18D | ecosystem: Environmental > Aquatic > Marine > Unclassified | place: USA: California...
AAGAAGAAACTACAGGATCAAGTGAAGATAAGGGATTAAGTATGCTAAATATTATTCTTTATATTTTAGGCGCTATTGCAGTTATAGCAGCTGGAATATATTTCTTTATGAGAAGAGAACCTGATCAAAGTGCAGCAGATATAGCTAGATCGCAGTCTCAAGAGCCAACTCCTGAGCCACAAGAAGAACAGCCAGCTCAAGAGGAAACGTATTCAGAACCAGAACCTCAACCTGAAACAGAACAACCGGTTCAAGAAGAAACTCAAACAGAAACTACAGAAACAGAAGAAAATTCTAATTCAGAGAATACAAACGATCAGTCATCAAATAGTGATGATGAAAACAATAACAAATAATAGCTATTTAACCCAAAGCTTTATTAACACCAGGCTCAAAATCTACTTCTATACCCTTCATATCACATGCTCTTAAGAAATAGTACAAAGTAACGCCACTTATAATCTTGCTTGGTAACGTAACTTCTGCTGTTAAATTATTTTTAGTATCAATGCTAATTCTTTTTAATGCTACACTCACACTGCCTTTATATAAAAAATAGAATACTCTAAAATTATCTACACCCATTGTTTTATCTAAAATTTTAGCAGATTCTTCAATTTCATTTATTCCAATATTATCAAATTTTTTTAAGGCTTCTTGCAGAGTATAAAGATATTCAAAATCTCTATGAGGGTTGTTTTTATAATAAATACCATCTGGTCTTACAGAAAAATTAGACGCCGGGACAACTGAAAGTAAACCGGCTTCTTCATCATAATCTTCCAAAGTTTCATGATATGTATGCCCGCTCTCGGTTTGAACAGCAGCGGCTATAGGCTTACAAGAGTAAGTTTCTTCGTTGGCAAAAAGATTTAAGGGTAATAGAAAAATCAAAATAACTTTAAAAATAAATTTCATTAATATTAAATAGATAATTTTTAAGTCAGAAAAGTAAAAAATTTGTGTTCAAAAAAAGAAATTTAAAATTAATTTACAACCTATAATTAAAATTAAATTTCTTAAAAAAAACAATATTAGAACTAAATTAAAACAAAGCTTTTTTTTAAAAAACAGTTAATGTTAAAACGTTTGTTAATTTTTTTTGTTGTTCATCTTTTAGTCATTACATTAGTTATAAATACTTACTCTGAAGCCAGCGAAAGCCCATGGGATGTTAGGTCGATAAGTGACGGACAAACTATTTTAGTTTTGAAGACCGGAAATGTCACTTATGGCGACACCCTGATGCTTGTTCTTGAAAACAAAAATGGTAAATGCGAACAGATACAAGAATCATTTACATTTTATACAACTACTAAAAATACTGAGGTTAAAGCAATAGAAGGCAAAAACATTCCTATTAAATTTAATGAACACGAATTATATGCAAAAGCATCATATGTTTTTCCTTTTTTATTAGGTCATAGAGTGATGTTTTCAATGGGTTCTTACGAAGTTAATGAGTATTTAGATTATATGTTAAAGTATGAAACTTACGCTATCACGATTGTGGACGAAAATCTTTCAGCAAGAGTAATGCAACCTCATTTGATTAAAAATTTTAAAGCCACAGATTACTTTGATGTTCCTAATAATAGTTGGGATTTAAAAGGAGTAAAAAAAGCAATCGTAAAAGCACAAAAATTATGTTTGGAGTACAAAGAAAGCAAAATTTCTTGAAAAAAATTTGAATTAATTAGTAATAATTTTTTCATTGTATTTAATAAAAATCTATAATATTATAATTTCAAGTATAAGCCGTGTTGAAAACCAACAAGGAGGTGTTATATGCAAAACAAAACAGACTTCTACTTACTTAAACAAAAATCTATCTCAGAGGGCGACCTCTTTGTTATTGATTATATTAAAACAAAACAAAGAGTTGTTAGACTAGAGGGGCAATTAGAATTATTGCAGCTTCAATTAGAGTCTTTAAAACCAAAAAACAAGGTAATTAAACTATATGAAGAAGAATAAATTAGAAAAAATATCAGAAATTAGAGTTGAAGAGGTGCATGATCACGAGGATGGGCTTCATTTTTACAGGGTTTATTTTTATCATCAAAACGGTAAAATCGATATCATGTCAGAAAGCTCAACCAAGCCTGTACTAGCTAGATACGTATCAAGGTTTTATTAAGAAATTTTCTTATGCCAAGAAAATATGATTATTTAAATAAAAGTAAAATCCAAAGTGGGCTGCAGTGCCATAAAAAACTTTGGTTTGAAATTCATGAACCGATAAAAAAAAAAGAACGGAAAGCTGCCTTTGAAATAGGCAATCGTTTTGGCGCACAAGTTATAAAGAATTATTCTAAAAATAATAAAAAAATTTTAAATTTAACCAATGAATTTGCAAATGTGATAAACAGAACCAAAGATGCAATCAATTCAAAAGATATAAATATAATTTTCGAAGGAGCATTCGAATACTTAAATACACAAGTAAGAATAGATGTTTTAATTAGAAAAAAAAATGGATGGGAACTATTAGAAGCAAAAGCATCAACAAAAATTAAACATGAACATATTTCTGATGTAAGTATTCAATCTTTTATTGTTAGGACCTGTTTAAAAGAACTTGGGCATGAATTAATAGGTATAAAATTAATTCATGTTAATGGTGATTTTATTCTTCAAAAAAAGGATGATTACGATGGGTTAATAAATGATGAAAATAATATTACCGAAGAAGTCCATGAAGAAAAGGTAATTAAATATATTCAAGAGTTAAAACCTTTGAGTGTTAAGGACTCACCTACTCCAAATATTAAAATGGGTAATCATTGTAACAAACCTTACTCATGTGATTTTCAAGTTAGGTGTAGTTCTTTACTCCCTAAATCTAATGTAACACCTTACACAATTATACCCTACATAACTAAAGATGAAAATTTAAAAAAATATATGGAAAAAGAGAAAACTATAGATTTACAAAAAGTTCCTAAAGAATATTTAAAAAAAAAACGTAAAGGTTATGCAGAGAATTTTCCACAAATCATTCAAGATGCACATAAAAATAACAAAAACTGGATTAGCAAAGATTTAAAAAATATATTTAAAAAATTTAGTTTTCCATATTATTTTATAGATTTTGAAACAGCGATGCAGGGTGTGCCAATTATAATAGGAACTAAACCTTATCATCCTCCGTTACCATTTCAATGGTCATTGCATAAATGGGAGTCTTTAAATCAAGAAATTAGTACAGGTAAATCTTTTTTAAAATTTAATGATCAAGACATAGAAAGACAATTTGTTATCAGTTTATTGGATGCAGCAGGAAAAGAAGGAACAATTTTTGCTCATAGTGACTATGAAATTTCAGTTTTAAATCAATTAAAAAAAAAAGAAAATTGCAACGATTTGATAGAAGATATTGATAATTTAATTAAAAGAATAGAAAACAGCTTAACAATTTCTAGAGAGAATTTTTACTCTCCATTAATGAATGGCTCTTGGTCAATCAAGTCAATCATAAAAGCTGTACCAGAATGTGATATTAGTTACGAGCAAGATGATGGTTTAGTAGGTGGTTCAGATGCTGGATTAGCTTGGTTAATTTGTACTGACCCGAAAACCACAAAATCTGACATTGAAAAACAAACAAAACTTTTAATTGATTATTGCGCAAAAGATACATTAGCCCTATATTATTTTATTAAATATTTGATGCAAACAAGTAGAGTGTAGAAAAAATTTTAAAAGCAATGGGAATTAAGAAAAATACTATCAATATAAGACCAGGAGTTGGTTATTTATCTATTCTCTCTGCAATCAACTACACACCTTGGCACGCAACTGCAGAATTTGTAGATAATTCAATTCAAAGCTATTTAGACAATAAAACTAAACTTAAAAGATTACATAGCAACTATAAATTAAAAATTGATATTTACGTCAGTGGTGCGGTTATTGAAATAAAAGATAATGCTGGAGGTATTAATGAAGAAAATTATGAAAGGGCTTTTCAAGCTGCTATGAGACCAAAAAAACAAACTGGACTATCAGAGTTTGGTATGGGGATGAAAACAGCTGCATGTTGGTTTTCAAATTTATGGACAGTAAAATCAAAAGCAATAGGAGAAGATTTTGCTACAGAAGCAAAGTTTGACATAGAAAAAATTACGAAGGATAAAAGTGAAAGGCTCTCTTATAAAAAATCAAGTATCAATAAAAATTCACATTTTACAGTTGTAACACTTAAAGATCTTAATCATAATCCCAGAGGAAAAAGCGTAGAAAGAATTAAAGATCATTTAGCTTCCATGTATAGAGCTTTTATAGAGAAAAATGAAATTGAAATAAGATATAATGGATCATTATTAAAATATAAAGGTTTTCCTATTTTAAAAGCCCCCAGCTATAAAGATTTAGATGATGATATTATTAATCCAAAAAAAAGAACTTGGTTTAAAAAATTTGATTTTAATTTTACAATTAATGGTAAAAGGCACAATATTCACGGCTATGCAGCAATAGCGGACCCTGGAAATAAAAACGCGGGATTTGCTGTGTTTAGGCGAAATAGATTATTGTTTGGAAGTGATGATGAGCCATGGAGACCATTAAAAATAATTAGACAAGAGGGTTCTTCTATAGCAAGGAGGTTATTTGGCGAAATACACTTCGACGATAGTATGGAGGTTACTCACACAAAAGATAATTTAAATTGGTCAGAAGATGACAAACAAGCGTTTCTTACAAAATTAAAATCAGTACTAGACTCAGATGATATGCCTATAATAAGACAAGCGGATAGGTTTAGAAAAGAAATTCATACTCCTGAAATTAGATCTACTTATGAAAAAGCAGGTAGTTCATCAATGGTACAACTTTCAAAAGCAATGTCTGTATTAGAGGAAGTTGAAACAAAAAAGATTTTACAAATTCAAAAAGAACTACCAAGACCACTATCCAAACCAACAAAAATTAAATCAAAAAGAATTAACTTCCAAGGAGAGGCCTGGTCAATTGATGTAATTCTTAATAATGACAAAGATGTTGAAAATAAAAAGTGGCTTGATTTTAGTTTTGATAAAAAAGGAAAAAAAAACAAGCATATTCAAATTCAAATTATGATGAACAAAGGATTTAGTTCACAATATTTTGGGAATGATGAAAAAGAAATTGAAGGTATGATTTCGCTTTTATGCTACATTGTTCTTGCCGAAATAATTGGTAAACAAAGAGGTTTCTCAGGAACTCATATGGTAAGAGAATACATAAATGCAATTATTGACTCTGTCCCACCCACGATTAATTAATGAATAATATGGATAAAAATATAGTAGTTGAAATAGACGAGCAGATCAAAACACAAAACAAACAAGATCTTATACAAACTTGGACGCCATTAAGAGACGGTAATTTATTTAAAGAATATTTAAAATCCAAGGATGAAATTTCAGATAAAGATAAAAAGAATTTAGAGGAAGACACAATATATCTACTTGGAAGATGTATTAACCCAAAAAAATCAAAAGTAGTTAATTTAGACTCAACAGGTGTAGGGTTTGGACAAATACAAAGTGGAAAAACAACTTCTATGGAAGCAGTTTTTCACTTAGCAGCAGACAACAACTTCAAAATTTTGATATTACTAACTGGTTATGTTGGACCACTTGTTGACCAAAATACTGGAAGATTAAAAGATGTTTTAGAGGATAGAAAATTTGAAGTTTTAAGAAATGTTGGAGAACTTAAAATTAATACACCGACAAATTTCGATATTTTGAATGGAAATTTAAAAGATTGGCTTGATGATGAATTCGAGGAAAAAGATACGAATACTTTGGTAATACTATCTATGAAAAATCCATCAAGAATTCGAAATATTACAAAGCTTTTCAATGAAGTTTGCTCAGGAAATACAGAAAAATTTAATAAAATCCCAGTTTTAATAATTGATGATGAGAGTGATCATCACTCTTTGAACACAAGAGCTTCTAAAAATGATCCAGAAAATAAAAATGAGTCAGAACTATATGAAATTCAACAAAGTGATAGCATAGAGAGTATAGCTGAAAATGCTAATTTAACAGTAGATGAATTGTGCGAAATAAATCCAGAACTTCAAGTCGAACCATTTGAAAACTGTATTGGTAAAAAGATAAACCTTCAATTACTTGGGACCGCAACACATATAGCAATTACCAATTTGAGAAAACTTTTTAAATTTCATTCTTATCTAGGATATTCTGCTACACCAAATGAAACATTATTAATAAGCACATTTAATAACTTGAGACCCTCTTTTGGAAGAGTCTTAGAACCAGGTGAAAAATATACAGGACTTGAATATTTCTTTTCCAAACAAACTAAAATCGACAGATTTGTAAGAGAAGTTGAAGATAATATATCAGAATACGAAGAAGAGAGAAGAAGACCCGAGTCTTTTCAAGATGCATATATTTATTTTTTAACCTGCGTGGCAGGAGCAATGTATTTAGGAAAAGATGCAGGACGTTTAAAACAAAATATGTCTATGATAATACATCCATCTCAAAAGAGAAATATTCATGAAATTTATTTAAATTGGATAAAAGGGTTACAAGATGAATTAGATATAGCTATTAATGATAGAAAAAGCGATCAATTCAGAGATTTAGAACAAAAAGTAAAAGAAAATATTAAATATATAAATAATTACTTAGAAAAGAAAATTCCAGACCCTGACGACAAATTTTGGAAAAATTTTAGAAGTTCTAAATGTCTATACAGAACGCCAGTATTGTTTAATGCACAATACGGAAGAATTCCAGAAGTGGACTATAAACGATATGCAAATATCTTAGTTGGTGGCGCAGGATTAGATAGAGGTTTAACTGTAAGAGGTCTAACAGTCACTTATTTAAGTAGATCTATAGGAACGAGACAGGAGGCAACAATAACACAAAGAGGAAGATTTTTTGGATACCAAGGTAATAATTCTGAATTTTTAAGAGTCTATATGACTAATGATAATCTAAATTTTTTTGAAGCTGAATATGAAATGAATGAATTAAATATGAAACACTTAAGACTAGTAACAGATTCAGAGCAAAATTTGAAAAATTGGCAACCAACTTTCTTTGGTGAAGGAAGGGGAAAATATAAAATAGCTAGACCAGGTCTTTTAAGTGATAGTTATCTGATTAATAGGTCTGAGCCTTACAAAATTTCTATCAGATCAGGATACTCCCATTTATTGAGCAAACCAGATCTTGATATTAATAAAAAAATTTATGAAGTATTAACAACAGACATAAATATATTAAAAAATACAAAGAAACTAAGTGAAATAACAGATATTTCTAATCAACATCCTTGGGCAAAAAATCAAAATATTTCCGTTATACAGAACTTAACTTTGAATGAAGCGATGAAATTTTTGACACAATTGAAATTTGATCCAAGAGATTATGATAGAATAGTACCTGTATTGACCTTATTTAGGAATTTTTTAAATCCAATTCCTAATAAAAATGATGATGATAAATCTCATAAACAATTATTGGAGGACAGAAAACAAATATTATGTCCAATATTCATATTTAATCACGGGGAAGAGAATTTTCGAAAACCCTATTCAAATAAAGATTTAAATAAGATAGATGAAATCGCTGAAGGTAGAGTAACAACTGCATCAGGTGAAAATCCAAAATTTAAAGATAATTTTCATAAGGATAAAACACTATTTCCGGGCGATAGGAGAGTTCACTGGGATTTTTTAAAAGGAGTAAGTAACGATGAACAAGCATTAAACAACCCTTCAATTCAAATTCATGAGTTAACAATTACAAGCGGACTTAATGGAACTGGTAAGGACATAGCAACAGAAGTTCCATATGTAAGTTTTTTTATGCCAAGATCAATTTTTATGCCAAGTACAATTAGTATAAGCAAAAGAAAATGAGTTTAATCAGCAAGTTCAAAAAATTAAAAAAACCTTTGGGTAAAAATCCCAACATATTCAATTCAGTAAAATTAAGTGCTATTTCTAATCATTTAATTGGAGTAAATTATCAGGGTTTAGTAACAATTTTGATTAGTTCAACTGAGCCAAAAGGCAAAGGAGAAAGTCTTACTAATTTAATTATTAAACACAAAGTTTTTTGTACAGTTAAATTAAATGATAAAAAAAGTAAAAAAATGTACTCAATAATCAAGTGTCTTTCTAATAATGAAAGTACTCAAGAATTATTTTTGATGTCATTAGAAAATATCGTTAAAAACATCACTAAAACAGTTTCTGAAAAAAAAATAGATGAATTAACAAAGAAGTTAATTGAACTTTTTGAAAAAATTTCAGCCAATAAAGATTATGATATTATGGGATTATGGGGAGAATTATTTACAATAGATTATTTGAAATCAACCGAAACATTATTAAATGGCTGGCATAATGAAAAAAATGATTTATTTGATTTCTTTGTCGACAATACAGCTTTGGAAACAAAGACCACAACACGCAATGATAGAAAACATATATTTTCTTATGATCAATTAAATACGAAAAATCTAAAAATTATAATTTGTTCAATAAAATTAGAAAAACAAAGATCAGGTTTTTCAATATTTGATCTAAAAAAAAAGATAGAAAAAAAAATTAAAAACAAAGATTTACTACAAAAATTAAATGAAAATTTTGGAATTATTATAGCAAATAGACCTCAAAGAGATATTGAAAGATTTAAATATAGCTTTAAATATGCCAAGGATAATATAAGTTTTTATGACTCATTAAATGTACCTAGAATAAAAGAAACTCCAATGTATGGTTTAAAAAAAATTAAATTTGAATCAAACTTAGATAGTTCTGAAAGTATAAAAAATTTTTCTAATTATAGTTTTTTAAAATAATTTAAAAAAATTGTTTTTTTATTTCCTTTGAAATTACTTTTGCAAGTAATGGAGGTACAGCATTTCCTATTAACCTCCATTGGTCTTTAAAATCACCACTTAGTTTATAATTATCAGGAAATGTTTGAATTCTTTTAATTTCATTAATCCTTAAAAATCTATTTCTCCAATGAAATGGTCCCATGTTATTTGAAAAGCTAGCTTGAATAGTCCAAGAGGGTTCTTTTGGGGAAAGCTTTAATAAGAAAGACCAATATCTTGATCTCCATTTAAATTCAGGCTTTGGATGATCTCTTTCTTTTGTAAAAAAAAGATAATTATCTCCAGGAGGAATTAGTTTGAGCAAATGTTTATGTTTTGAGCCAGCCAAATTATTTTTGTCTTCAGGTAATTTTACATCTAAATCACCAATAGCCTGTTTGCAATTAACCCATTTGGCTTTTTTAAAAAGTAAATTACTTTCTTTAACTTTAGAGTGAGTTGACTCGGGAAAATCAAATTTTCCTAATTCCTTTAAAGTTCCAACGCATATAAACCTTTGTCGAATTTGCGGAACACCAAAATCAGCACAATTAATTACTTTAAAAGATAAATTATAACCTGACTTTTTACATTCATTCTCAAAAAAATCTAAAGCTGGTTTATGGGGTTTGAAAAAAAAACCATATACATTTTCAAAAAAAAAAACTTTTGGTTTTATAATTTTTAAAGCTTTGCAAAAATATACGAGGGTATAAGAGTCTTCATCTTCTAAAGCTCTTTTTTTCTCTTTGATATAAAATCTTGATTTTGAATAAGGAGGGCAAGGAGGGCCTCCAACAACAATATCTATCTTTCCTTTAAACTTTGAAAAATTTACATCTTTAATATTAGAACAAATGATATTTTTTGAAATCTTATTTTTCTTAAGCGTGTCACATGCTGTATCCCAATTATCTATAGCAGCATAAGTCTCAAAAGAATTGCTTTTAAAGCCAATATCAATTCCACCAGCGCCAGAAAATAAACTTAAAATTTTTTTCATTTACTTATTTATATTTAATATTACAATTAAACTATGGTTGCTAGCTCGATTTTAGGTTTTTTAAAAAATAAAAAATCTAAATTAATACTTGAAAATAAGAGTAATCCATTCAAATTTTCTTATAAAGATAATAAATTTTCTTTATGTTTAAAAAATATAGGCTTTGCTTATAGAACTAATCAAGACGAATACAGGGTACAAGTAGGAGAAAAATTCAGAGAACAATTAAAAACATATCATCTTCAGGGATATTGGGCTTTAATTATTGGTTATCATAAAAAATCTAATACATATGCTGCTTGGGACAATAAACTTTTATTTAGTTCCAAAGCAAAAAACAGATCGCTTTATACCAGGAATAGTATTTGTAAAAGAACTGAAGAGACTGGGTTTGAACATTATAGGTATAAAGACAGCTTGATAAAACAAGAAACTGTATCAATTAACTTTAAAGGGCAATTTTTTAATTTATATCTAGATCAAATTAAAAATATAAATATTCACGAATATAAAAGTTTTATAAATTTTTATAGGAACCTAGATATTAGAAACTAAGTATTCGACCATTGCTTTACCTAATAATGGAGGTACCGCATTACCAATTTGTTTTTGTATTGATCTTCGGTTTCCATAAAATTTATAATTTTTAGGAAATGTTTGTATCGCAGCTATTTCCGGCACTCTTAATCTTCTATTAGACCAATGAAAGGGACCAACCCAAGGGCCGGGTTGAGCTGCGATTGTCCAAGAAGGTAGATTAGGTTTTAATTTTAGTAAAAAATTCCAAAATCTTGTATTTTTTTTAAAATTAGATTTTTTTCCATCACATAAAGATAAATAATTAAGACCCGGCATAACTTTTTTTAATTCATTGTAATAAGTTCCGTTTGAAGTGTTTTCAGAATCTTCCTCATATTTTTTTGTAGCAAATTCTTTTATATGAATCCCAACAGACTCGTATGGTCTTAAACTTTTTTTATTTTCTTGGTCTGTTATAGGATTGTAGTGGGTAGCTAAAGGTTCACTAATAAATTCTTTTTTAGAGCCCATAAAGAAAACTCTTCTTCTCTTTTGAGGAACACCATAATCAAGAGCATTAGCTCTAATCATTTTTAATTTATATCCATTCTTTTTTGTTAGATGAATAATTCTATCAACTGCTTTTTTATTAACAGGATGCAAAATGCTATCTACATTTTCAATTAAAAAACCCTCTGGATTTAGTTGATTAACTGACTTGAAAAAATCATCTAAACAGTTTCTGGGATCTTTAGTTATTTTTCTATTATTATTTGTAATCCAGTAACCATTTTTTGAAAAAGGTTGGCATGGAGGGCCACCAATTATAATTAATTTTTTTTGATTTAAATATTCTTCCATTTTATTGGGATTATATTCTTTTAAATTTTCGTTAAGAATTTTAGTTTTTAATGAAGTTTGATTTAGCTTAAGTGTTTCAACCGAGTCAGGATCGTTATCAATTGCGATTTTTACTTCTACTCCACTTTTTTTACAACCAATATCTAAACCACCGGCTCCACTAAATAAGCTGATTGCTTGTACTTTTTGTGAGTGAATCATTATTAACTAATATACCATTTTTAAATAAGTTTTTTTAACCTATTTAATACGGCACTTTTATCTAATGACATGATTACGTCATATAAACCAGGTCCAAATCTAGATCCAACTAGAGCTATTCTTAAAGGTTGGCCAACTCCCTTAAAGTTTGTTTTATGCTTCTCAATTAAAGACTTTATTACTGGCTCAAGTGTTTCTTTTGATAATGAACTTAATTTTTCGTATTCAACTATAAATTCTTTAATTATTGTTTTAGATAAATCATCAATAAGTTTCTTGTCTTCAGCACCTATTTCAACTGCATCTTTAAGTATATATTGAGCGTTATTCCAAATATCTTCTAGAGTCTTTGCTTTATTTTTTAGGAAACCAATTGACTTAATTAAAGTAGGCTCTTTTTTGTCATCAATTGAAGATTTATATTTAGATACATATTCTTTAAAAAATTTGAATAATTCCTTCTCATCTATAGTTTTTATATATGTTTCATTGATAGATAGAATTCTCGCCATATCTAACTTTGAGGGTGATTTACCAACACCACTTAAATCAAATAAATCAATACTTTCTTGTTTTGTGAATATTTCTTTATCTTTGTATGACCAGCCAAGTCTTAAAAGATAATTTCTTAATGCATCAGAAATAATACCAATTTTAATGTAATCTTCTAAAGTAGAGGCATTATCTCTCTTTGATAACTTCTTACCTTGTTCACTATGAATTAAAGGTATGTGCGCAAAGTTAGGAACTTCCCAACCCATAGCATCATAAATTTGTTTTTGTTTAAAGGAGTTAATCATGTGATCGTCTCCTCTAATGACATGGCTAATTTTCATTTCATGATCATCTACTGTTGCAGATAATTGATAAGTTGGAGACTTATCTTTTCTCAAAATTACAAAATCTTCTATTGTAGAATTTGATATATTTCTATCACCTTGAACTAGATCTTTAATTAGTGTTGAACCAGAAATTTTACTTTTAAATCTAATTACAGCAGGACCATCTTTTTTCTCTTTTAAATCTCTACATTTTCTATTGTACACGAACGGTAAATTTTTCTTTTTAGCTAAAACTTTTTGTTCCTCTAATTCTTTTTCAGAACAATAACATGGGTAAGCAAATCCTTTTTTTATAAGTTCTTCAGCAACTGCCACATGTTTGTCTATATTTTTGGATTGAATATATTCAGCGCCATCATGCTCTATACCTAGCCAAGCTAAAGAAGAGATAATTTGACTTTTAAACTCATCTTTCGAACGTTCTCGATCAGTATCTTCGATTCTTAAAAAATATTTGC
>Ga0222717_10003047_pt1 | contig 12747 bp, 9 predicted proteins | sample C33_18DmetaG_FD_165053 | JGI IMG/M metagenome (GOLD analysis project Ga0222717, IMG submission 165053) | Estuarine water microbial communities from San Francisco Bay, California, United States - C33_18D | ecosystem: Environmental > Aquatic > Marine > Unclassified | place: USA: California...
GTTATATGGATAATACTTTTTATTCAGAAACATACGACCCAGCAAAAGACATAAGTTCTTATAAAACACGAAGAGTGTATGGAGCTATGGCTGGATATGATGAACCACAGAAGATAGTGACAGGATTACAGTTGTTACAAGCTGGAATTATAGATAGACAAACACTACAAGAAAACCTTGATGGTTTAGATAACCTTGTAAGAGTTAACGATAGAATTACAAAAGAAAAAGCAGACAGTGTATTGTTTGATACATTGTTAGCACAAGCCCAACAGGGCGACCCTAAAGCAACTATGGCTGTTGTGCAGATAAGAAAGAATCCTGATAATATGCAAAATATTTTAGATAAGTTCTTTACAGCAGAAGAGCCAGAGATACCACAACCTGAACAAGAACTGTTAGGACAAGGATTACCAGAAGGAGGTGCCTTGCCACCACAAGGTCCTCCACCTGGTATAGCACAGGTATTACAAGGTTTAGGTGGATAATGTCTTTAAATAAAAAATTTGAAGAAATAGTAGATTTTTGTTTAGTTGATGTAGATGAGCTTTGTGATGACATAATTTTAGAAGAAGATGTATTTAAACCAAAAGGTAAAATGTACATTGACCAACTACCTCCTTTAGTATTTCCATTTGGTTATATGATTATAAGTTCAGCTTTTCAATATTTTGAAGAAGAGGAAGAAGAATGAGTAGAGCTAAAAAAATAAGAAACAATTACCTTACAGATAATACAGGTAGAAATCCAGGTGGTATGGTAGCAGGTTTAACAGCAGGTACAACCTATGGCGAAGGTGTTGACATTAAAAAACAAGTAGAACTAACTGGGGGTTTACCAGATGCGTCAACAGCTAAAACCAGAATACCTACAAGAGGTCAAACAGATATAGAAGCATTTGGACCAACCAAATTTGAACAAGAAGCAGTAACATCAGGTATGTCTATAGGACCAGGACCAGGACCTACAACTGCAACTAAATTTAATTTTAATGATTTTGCATATCAATCTTGGTTAGAATCAGGAGACGATTCACTACTCGCATATATAATTTGATATGGGAATTGGATTATATTCAGAAGAAGTAGTAAACGATTTACTTAAAGTTTCAAAAAAAGTTACACCAGAAGTAGCAAAACAATTTTCTAGTTTAAATCAAAAAGCATACAATGTTCCTGGACCTATGCTACGAACAGCAGCAGAACAAAACATTGATGACAATGCTTTTAGTGAATTACAAAAGAGAGTTAATGAAAGAGACCAAGGTACCTGGAATAAACTTAAAAGTGCTACATATCAAAACTTAGGTATTACTTCTGATGTAGGTGTACCGACATTATTACTTAAAGCAGTTGGTAGTGGTTTTTTGTGGGCTTGGGAAAATACTATACCTAGAGCAGCTAGGGCAGCAGAGTTGTTGCAATCTGACAGAGCTGCAAATTTAAAAGAAGCTTGGAATGAAGCTGATGTTGATGACCCTTTTTCAAGATATGTTACAGCTAGAAAAGAAGGTAGAAGTGTAGATATAGGAGATGGTTTTCTATCTGTTAGGTCAGACCCTGAAGAAACAGCAACATATCAACAACTTATTGATGAAGGCGTAGTACCAGAAGTTGCTAGAGCAATAGCATTACAACAATTAGGTAAACCAATATTTGAAGAATATATAGAAGAAGGACAAAACAAAGTACAATTTACAGGAGCTAGAGCAGAAGCATTACGAGCAAGAGGTATTGTTCCTACTGTAACTCCAGGTAGATTTTTATTTAAACCATTTGAATTTATAGCTAGTCCACAAACTGAAGCGTATGATTTTATGACAGGTGTCGTTGACTTAGCACTTAACTGGTATGCTGACCCAGCTAACAGAGTCCTTAAAGGAGTATCTGCTGTATCAAAGAGAACAAGTAAGTTTGGTATGGGCAAGCAAAAAACTTTTGCTACCATAACTAAAAAACAAGCAGATTCTATGGGATTTATAGAACAAGGATTACAAAAAGTTGCTAGACAAAAACCTTTAGAAGATTTTCTTGCAAGTGATGATATGGTACCTTTTTTATCTTGGATGTTTGATAACAGAAAGAATCCTGCAACTATTATTGAAAAATCCAACTTTAGTTTAACTAGGTTATCAGAAGCAGGAACTGGTTACGGTTCTAAACAATTTACCGATTTTTATAAAAGACTATCTGTTTTAGATAAACAAGGTAAGTTAACTGACCCAATAGCTAAAGCTGATGCAGTAAGAAAAATATTAAAACCTAATATTTTAGCTGCAGCAACTGATATGGCAGTACCAACTGTAAAGAAAGTTGGAGGGTTTAGAAAAGTAATGAGTGATACATTTGGTAAACAAAGTAGTTTTGGATTTGATGGGCAAAGACAATTTGGTCAAGTGTATGACAACACACAACTTGATGTAAATAATTTAGATTATTTAGTTTCTAACTATGTAAAATATATGGGATTTTCTGGTGTAGAAGAAAGTGTTAAAAATGCAAGAGTAAATAATTTACTAGAGGGTGTTGCAAGAATCGGAGATAATCAATTAGCAAGAGCTAACTTTGTTGCAGGTGCTATCAAAAGTGATTTACTAAGACAAAGAGAATGGAAACTTAGTCAACTAAAAGCTAAAGGAGTATCAACAGCAGAAACAGAAAAATTTGTAGAACTTTCTACAAAAGCAGCAGCAGGTTATTTAGAAGATGCTCAAGACATAGGAAGATACTATGGAAGTATGGATGTTTCTATGCCAGTGTCTTTTAAAAAAGAATTTATAAAATATCAAACAGAAACACTCGGAGTTACAGCAGAGAAAGCAGAAGAGTTATTTAGAACAAGTTATCGTTATCCTACATTTGAAAATCATTTAGTTACATCAATAACATTACCAGCACCATCTGCAGTAATTAAAGCAGATAGAGCACTTCAAAAAAGTTTTAGTAATCAAATAGGTAAAGCAATAGATATTATAGGTGAGTCAGCAGTATCAACAGTATTTGATAATTATTATTCAAGCATATTTAAACCGTTAGCACTTTTGAGAGTTGCCTATTTAGTACGAGTTCAATTAGAAGAACAAGCACGACTTGCTGCAAGTGGTATTAACTCTGCTTACAAACATCCTATACAATATATGGCAAACCTTATGGCAGGGACATACAAAAATGCTGAGGGTTTTTTACCAGGTAGTCAAATTTATAAACTGGGCTTAGGAAAAGTGCAAATAGGACAGGGTTATACAGATAGACAATTAAAAAATGTTGGTAGAAATAATCAGATTGCTGATGGATATAAATTAAAAGGAAAAGAATTTTCAGGTTTTAATAAAGCATTTTATGCTGATTTTGCAGGTACGGCAGAAGATGCTATAGCTAGAAGAATTGCTCTTATTGAATCAAGTCTTACTGAAAACAAAGAATTAGCTTATACAAAATTAATAAAAGAATTAAAAACAGAAGGCAATCCTTTGAGAGATACAATGATAAATGTTACTGGAGGCGATGGTAACCCTATGGCTATATTAAGAACAACACCTGTAGATGCAAAAGTTTATGATGAGTTAGTTACAGATTTCGTTTACAAACAAAGAGCTGAATTACACGGTGTTTTAGGAGGTCAAGTTATAAATAAATCTGCACAAGCTGTTACTCCTACGGTAGAGTGGATTGTTTCTCCTGCAAATGATGAATTACTACAGACTCTTGCTACAAGAAAATTTATATCTAAAGGTGGTGTTGAAGTTGATTTAAATTTATCTAACATAGGAAAAGTAGATGATTTAACTATTAAAAGATTTAGAACCGGAGATGAGACAGTACAAAAAGCTATTTATGATGAAGTAATAGAAGCAGAAAAAAAAGCTGAAGAATTATTTCTAAATAAATTTCCACCAAAACAAATACTCCCAGACGAATATTTAGTAAAGGTACCAGAAGATGTTACAGCTTCTAGAAAAAGTAAATGGGACAAAGCAACATCACTTGGATTTAAATGGTTATCACAACTACCTGCTAACACCTTGACAAGAAGTCCAGCTATGTTCGGTTTTTATTATGAGAACACAACAAAACTTATTGCAATAAGTTCTGAAAGGGTAAAAAAAATAATTATAGCTGGAGCTAAGAAAGATGGTGTAAGTAAAAAAATACTTAAACAAATGGAGAACACACCTTCTGCAGGAGCTAAAGGAATTAAAGACGCAGAGCTTATAAGCAAGTTAGCTACAGCTAAAGCTACAGAACAAACATTAAATCTACTTTATGATATTTCTAAAAAGGGTGACTTCTGGCAAACAACAAGATTTATATTCCCATTCGGTGGAGCCTATCAAGAAATATTCCAAACTTGGGGAAGATTAACCAAAGCTAACTTACAGTTCGCTACTAGACCAGCACAGCTATCTTTATCAGGTATTAAACCTAATCCTGTATTTGACTCAGAAGGAACTAAGGGATTCTTTTATGCAAACCCTACCAATGGTGAAATGGTGTTTGGTTATCCTGGAGAAGGACTGATAGAAAACTGGATGCTAGGTGGAGACAGTGACAATGTAAAAGTTAACCTACCTTTGTATGCTTCATCAGTTAACTTAGCTGCATCTGTTCTTCCAGGTGTAGGTCCAGTAGTAAGACTTCCTGCATCTTATTTATTTAAAAATTATCCTGAAGAAGGATTTATTAATAAAATGATATTTGGTGATTTTGAACCACCTAACATAAAAGACCCAGTAGAGTTTGCTAAAGCTGCTGGTGCGTACCCAGCTTGGTTAGAAAAACTATCTAAAGTTGTTTTACCTAAAGATGAAAATACAATAGGTGCTTTTGGTAACACAGTAATGGACACATACAGAGCTATGATTTATGCAGGTATTATCTCAGATAGACCTGAAGATAGAGAAGATGGTTTACAGAAAGCAGTACAACAAGCTAAATATGTTTACTTAGTGAGATTTGCTTCACAGTTTGTTGGACCTGCTGGTATATCTAGTCCTTTGTATGAGTTAGAGACGAAGAATGGAGACTTTTATTTCTTTCAAACTCTAGCCGATGATTATAGAGATATTAAAAAACAAGTTCTCGGTGACGATACAGAAGCTACAAGAATATTTATAGAGAAGTATGGTATCAATCCAATCTCATTAACTGTTGGTAAAACTTCTACTGTTATGAAAAGACCTGTTACTAAAGAAGGTAGTAAGTGGCTACAAGATAGTGAAGATATATATACAGAATATCCTTTAGTTGCTTTCTATGCAAATCCAGAACCTTCATACAGTGATTTATCCTGGGGTCAGATTAAAGATAACTACTTAGAAGGTGCAGCAGTACCTAGAAGCCCAAGACAACACGCAGCATTACAAGCAAAGATAAAAGGCTTTGTAGAGTTTACACAGTGGGAAAGAGATTTAGGTATTGAAAATGATAACTCTGCACAAGCAAGAGCTTTAAAAAAACAATATCAAGATAACCTAGCACAAACCTATTGGGGTTATGGTTTTGATACAATCGTTGGGTTGCCAGAAAGACCTACTATTAATATGCAAATAGAAGAACTTGAACGTATGTCAAGAGACCCAAGGTTAGCCGAATACCAAGCTATAAAAGGACTACAAGCGTATTTAAGACGCAGACAAATTATTATAGATGAAGTAGAAAAAGCTACAGGTAGTAAAACTATATGGAAACAATCAGATAACTATGTAGGTATGAGAGAGTTGTTAAGAAGTTATGGAGAGTATCTAGTCGTACAATATCCACAATTCAACTCTGTTTATCAAAACCTGTTAAAATCAGAGTTACAAGGCGAATTTAAAGACAACATAATCGCTGGAGAAGGATAATGGACAAACAAACATTTGTAGAAAATTTATTAGGCTGGATTCAAACACCTCTTAGACCAGGAGAAGCTCCACCATTTTTAGACCAAGGACAGATAGACGCATTATATGCAGCTGAGACAACTGAAGAAGCAGCACAATACGCCATAACTTTAGGACTTGGAGAGTATGTCACTATCGTTGGTAAAGGTACTCCGTTAGAATACTTCTCTGATGATGATGCGTTTAGACAAGCAGTAGGACTTAGCATTGCTGAACCTACAAAGTTTATTGGTGTTGACCCTGCACAACAAATTACTTACAAGGGACAACAAACTACAATAGGGGCTATCCCTGGTAATTTTTACCAAGTAGGTGATAACAATACTTTTGTTGATATGACACCCAATGAAATTAGAAACATACAAGCTGATTTAGTTAATGCAGGTTTGTTAGGTAAAAAAGTAGGTAGAAGTTTTAGACCAGGTTTTTTTGACCCTGAAGTTGATGGCGAGGCTATGAAAGATGTTATGACCTTAGCTAACATTATGGGTGTTGGTAAAGCAGAACAAGGATGGAAACAAGCACTAAAGAATTACATAGATAATCCTTTACCTAGTTACCAAAACATACAACCATATCTTCCACCTAACTATGATTCTATAGCACAGGATGTTAAAGGTTTATTCAGACAAAGATTAGGTCGTGACCCTAAAGAATATGAGGTAGGATTGTTGTATGATGTATATGATGCAGAAGCAAGAAAAGCATACGGTCAAACAATTCCACAAGATTTACCTGATGCAACACCTGTTACACTGGATATGTATTCAACAGAGTTTGAACCACAAATGGATGTAGGAGAACAAATTGACCCAAGTGCAGAGTTATTATCAACCTTTGATAAAGTTACCCAGAAAGAACAAGAAGCTTTACAAGCTGGTCAAGATGTCCAAAATAGTCGTCTTCGTATTATTAATAACATCACTAGGAGACCAAGGTAATATTATGGCAAAAGAAATGAATCCAGACAATAACCCAAGTTTATTAGAAACAGCTTTAGCTGCTATTAAACGTGTAGAAACAGAAGGTGAGAAACAACCTTATCAAACCCTACATTCCCCTGTAGAAATATATATATACGGGACAGATTCAGAAAGAGCATATAAAGTTAAACAATTTGAAAAACTAGGATTTGTTACAGGTATGAAAAATGGAAGACCAACTGTAATAGCACAGGCATTAGGAGCTTATGGTTTATTAGATATTGACTTCAATAGATTTGCAAGAAATGCTGGGCTAGTTAATTTTGACTTTAGAAAAGACAACTGGGAAGACCCAGCTGTACAAGACAAAATAGCTAAAAATTTAGCAGAGGATTATTTTAATAGATATAATTCCTGGAACTTAGTTAGAGTTGCTTGGTTTGGTGGAACTGAAAGAGCTAAAAGAATTGTTAATGGTACAGACACTGTAGAGAGTATGCCTAAAAACGTACAAGATGATTTAATAAAATTTCAAAATAAACTTAATGAAGAAATAACTAAAGCACCTGATACAACTATAGAAACACAAGAAGTTGTATTAGATGAAGATGCAGACAGAGGAATACCAGTACCAGAGGATAACTTTGTACCTTTCCCGTTATCATTTGAACCGAATCAAAAATTTGTAGCAAAAGATATAAATACTCCGAATCAAGGACCTATGGGTAGAGAAGAAAAAATGATTGCTAAATTGTTTTCTTCTTTAGTACCAGAAGCTAACAGAGGTGTTGTTAATAAAACACCTGGTTCAGCAAGGGAGATTAGATAATGGCGTTAGTTCAAATGAGAACACCAGGTGGTTCTTACTCAATGGTTGATGAAAATGTTGTATCTGTATATGAAGCTGAAGGTTGGGTTTTAACTTCTGAGTTGCCTGAATTTAAAACAAAAGATGTAACTTATTATGATGAAGCAAGAAAAACGGTAGTTGATTCTAAGGGTGAAGAAAAACCAGTAGAAGAAGTTATTGCTACACCTGGAGTAAAACCTAGAGAAACCAGTGGAAGAACATTAGCAGAAGTTATACAAGATAATAAAACTAGAGGTCTTACAACACAAGAGTGGGAAGATTTTAAAAAGCTACCTATAAATGAAAAAGAAGAAAGACTAAAAGAACTTGCTAGTCAAGGTGTATTTTTAACTTCAAGTCAAAAATACGCTGTACAAAAAACTTATAATTTAGCTAGTAGCGATATTAGAAATGCAGAAAAAGCTGGTAAGTCAGGTCAGACAGAAACCATACAGTCTGGTCCACTACAACCAGGACAAGCTGGTTATGGAATAACAACTTGGTTTGAGTTCCTAGGTTATGCAACAGAAGATGATGCTATGCGTGATTTTCAACAACGAAAACTTACACCTGCACAAATAAGAAGAGCAGAAGCAGAAATACAACCTGACCCAGCAGACATTGTTTTAGATACAAAAAAAGTTGGAGAGTTTTATGGAGTTGCTGATTCTGACTGGGCAAGAGTAACACCTTCAGGTAAAGAGTATTTATCTTTATTAGAAACTATTGAAGCACTAGAAAATTCAGATTTTGGTAGGACTACTCCTGGACAAAATGTAATAAATGATTTAAAAACTGGGGTCACAGGTGAAATAACTGCTAGTGGTAATCCAACAGGTAATCCAAATTTAGGTGAGGGTAATGCTGAAGTTATCATAATTGATGAAAATAGTTGCGAAGCTGGTTATGTATGGGATGCAAATATAGGAGCTTGTGTATTAGTAAGTGATGATACTGATGATGATACTGGTGGTGGTACTGGTAATGAACAGAATAACACATTTACACCTGATAACTTAGACCCAGTAGAACTCAATAATGTACCAGTAGGTGCAGAAGTGTGGGATGTAGAAGGAACATTATATTTAGCGTATGCTGTTCCTGGTGCAGGAGACCTATACACAGGTAGTACAATATGGATGGCATATGATGTCGTGGGCAATGACTTATTTGAAGCTGGATTACTTACAAAAGGCTTTGAATATAAAGGACCTAATGGCTCACCAAGTAAAAGTTGGTTTGATAAAACAGCTATATTATCTGGCAATACTAATCAACTTATTGGTATGGATAGTGACCCATTTGCTTCGTTTGTTGAAACATACAAAGAAGAAGCTTTACTAAGACCTTGGTTACTAGATAATGAGTTTATAGAGTTACAAGCAGAAGCTGCTCTAGAAGATAGAGATATATCAGAAGCAGAGTGGAGAGCTACCACTTGGTACCAAACTAATAATCAAGCTAAAAGAGATTGGATGGACATTGAACTATCTGACCCAGCAGAAGCACAAAGACAAAGAAATGATTTAGAACTATATTACAAAAACCAGTTACAAAGTTTAGGAGTATCTAATGTACCTGACGGTTTAATACAATGGGTAAGCAGTCAAAATATAACTGGTAATTGGTCAGATTTAAAAACAGCAGAACAATTAAAATTATTTGCTGACCCATATAAGACTGGTGAGAGAGATGGAGAGATGTTAAATCTTATATCAACATCAGGATTTGGAGATGTAGATAGAACATCTGCTAGAGAAAAAGAAGTAGTTGAATTATATAGGAAATGGTTAGGACCTTCTTTAGGTTCGTTAACACAAGACGAAGTATCTTCTATAGCAGGTAGATTAAGAGATGACCCTGACTATGAAGATGCACTTGTAAACTCATTAAAACAATCAAGACTTGCTGCATTTAGTAATTACACTAATCCAGAACTTACCTATGAAGATATTGCAAGACCTTGGAGAAACTTAACAACTTCTGTATGGGGTCAGACAGCAGATGAAACACAAGGATGGTGGCAGGAAATGCTGAAGAGTAATGATTATTCAACTGCACAAACTACACTAAGAGAAAAAGGATTAGAGCAAAATATTAATCAAGTTAGTGTTGATGCGACACAGGCATTGCAAAATGCTTTAGGACAAGGTTCAGTATCACAGAGTGGAGTTAACGTATAATGGCAACTTTTATAGAACTAGCAGAAAGTTTATACCCTAATTTACCTCCAAGTATCTTAGATTTATTTGCTTCAGAGTGGGCAAAAACTGGTGACCCTAATGTTGCTATTTCTAATGTGAGAAAGACTGATGCTTATGCTACAGAATTTCCTGGAAATAAAAGACCAGATGGCACAGTTAAGTTTGATGAAGTTACCTATACAGGTCTAAAAGAAAGTTACATAGGAACATTACAAGAGTACGGCATTCCTAGAGATACATCAGTCAATCTATTGCAAACAAGATTAACCGGATTAATAGAAGGTGAAGTTTCTGCAAGAGAGTTTGCACAAAGAATAGATACTGCGTATAAAGGAATACAAGAAAATATACCACAAGTTCAAGAGTTTTATGCTACAGAGTTTGGATTAGAGCTTACACCTGAAGCTATTTTTATGGGAGCCTTAGACCCAACTATAGGAGAAGAGATTGTATCTGGAAGGATAACAACAGCACAAATAGGTGGAGAAGCTTCAAGGGCTGGTTTTGAAATTTCTGGTGAATTTGCTAGAAGACTACAAAGAGCAGGTGTGTCACAAGCACAAGCTAGACAAATCTTTGCATCAGCAGAAGCACAGTTGCCAACAATACAGTCTTTACAAGCTCAAAGAGGTGTAGAAGATGCTGAACAATTTACTTTAGAAGACTACACAGAGGCTGCAGTATTTCAAAGCCCAGAAGAAATAGAACAAATTAGATTGTTAGAAGAAGAACGAGCATCTACATTTTCTCCTACAACAGGTGCTGCTAGAACAGGTCGTAGAGTTACAGGATTAACAGAAGTTTAATACTTGTACATACTAGATATAGTGGTACAATATATAGTATAGCCTGGCAAGAGTCGGCTTAGAATAGATGTTGCACCTCCAGCTTATTTCAAGCGTGTAAGCTGTGTATTAAAATCGCTTTGTTCGGTACAGCTAGAAGTGGCTGACAATTCTCATTTGTACTTTAATTATAATTTGTCGCCTATCGCATTATTTACCCCAGGATAATGTAGTTAGTAGAAACTGGGAGAGGAGAGAATATGGAATACGATATGGAAAATACAGTGGAAAACACACAAGACGATAACAATGCTATCAAGTCAATGCGAGAACGCATTAAAGAACTTGAAGGTATAGAGAAAGAATTTAAGTCTGTACAGATGGGTAATGCTATCAAAGATGCAGGTTTTGACCCAAACTCTGGACCGGGTAAAGCATTGAAAGACTTGTATAAAGGTGAGTTAGACCCAAATGCTATTAAGCAATTTGCTTCTGAAAACTATGGTTGGGGTGCAAGTCCTGATGAAGTGACAGAGCAAGAGGCACAGAGAGCAAGAGTTATAACAAGCCAAGATAGTTTAGACACAGTAATTGAAGCATCAATACCAGTTGAACCTGTAGGCATAGATGACCAAATAAATCAGGCACAAGCTGATGGTGATTGGCAAACAAGTTCAGCTCTCAAAGCAGAAAAATTAAAAGAACTTATGGAGAGAAAATTATAAAAATTACTCTCCTTCAATTAAATTAAAAAGGAGAAATAATGGGTGCAATTACAGGTCAAGGACAATCCTATAACCTACCTAATTATGTGGGAGAACTATTTAATGTTTCCCCTACAGATACTCCATTATTGAGTGCTATTGGTGGTATGACTGGTGGTAAATCAGTCACATCAAAACAATTTACTTGGCAGACAACAGACCTCGCAGGTGCTACACAAACAGCAGTTGTTGAAGGTGCTGACCCAACTATGAAGGGCAGAACAAGAAGCGAAGTAATCAATGTTACTCAAATAATGCAGTATGGTGTTGAAGTATCATACACCAAACAAGCAGCAGTTGGAAACCTTTCAGGTCAATCCATCATTGGTAATCAACCAGTTCAAGATGAATTGGCTTTCCAATTAGATATGGCTATGAAAACAGCTGCACGAGATATAGAACATTCCTTTATTCAAGGAACCTATGTCGCAGACACAGACATATCAACCCCTAGAAAAACTAGAGGTATGCTTGAAGCAATTACTACTAACGAAGTAGCAGGTGCAGCAGGTGCTCTTACGCAAGATATGGTTGATGAAGCTATGAAAAAAATGGCAGATTCTGGTGCTCCATTTGAAACACCAGTTATCTTTGCTAACGCTTTCCAAAAACAAGCGTTATCAGCATTATTTTCTAACTCATTAGCTCTTGCTCCTAGAGATAGAAATGTCGGTGGTGTTAACATCACAACTATTGAAACTGACTTCGGTCAACTCGGTATTGTGTATGAACGACACATTCCAACAGATGACATTCTCATTGCAGACTTGTCATTCTTGAAGCCAGTTTTCTTGGACATTCCAGGAAAAGGACACTTCTTCGTAGAGCCATTGGCTCAAACTGGTGCTGCTTATAAGTACCAAGTGTATGGAGAAATTGGATTAGAATATGGTCCAGAACAGTTCCACGCAAAAATAACAAACCTAGCTACCTCCTAATTAGGAGATAGATAGTATATTTATTAGAGGGAGATAAATACTTCTCCCTCTAGTAATATGGAGATATATGGCAGCAGTAGGCACACTCGTAGATAGAATTTATAGAGATTACTTAAATAAACCTGATGATCTATCAGCGTTTTCTAGGTTAGATGGTGCTATGACTGACTCGCAAAATACGCTTTCCTATGAAGATGGACTATTCAGCGTAGAAGAAGAAAACCTATTAGGCAATGGTGCAATCGTAGAGGTTGGATTAGAGCTTATGTTAGTTACCACTGCAAACACTTCAACAAGAGTGTTGTCAGTATCAAGAGGTTACTCTGGTACAACAGCAGCTGCACACAGTGATAAAGATAATATTTTTATTAACCCAACATTCCCTCGTAAGTCTGTGTTTGA
>Ga0222717_10003059_pt1 | contig 12713 bp, 23 predicted proteins | sample C33_18DmetaG_FD_165053 | JGI IMG/M metagenome (GOLD analysis project Ga0222717, IMG submission 165053) | Estuarine water microbial communities from San Francisco Bay, California, United States - C33_18D | ecosystem: Environmental > Aquatic > Marine > Unclassified | place: USA: California...
CTAATACCAGATGCCGTTCTGCCCACACCCGAAACGCCAGTTTGACCATGCGCAAAAGAAGGGAACCCAGTACTTTCATCAGCCAGAACCCTAGCCTTATCAAACATCTGCATATTTTCATTAGATACGTTAGGGAACTTGGTGCCGAAGATAGCTTGACCAGGTGCCCCTCCCTGTCTCCTAAACACTTTGCCTGGATACACGGAGAGGTCTTGCCCTGGGACGAGATTAGTCTCGTCTACCTCGATAAGCAAATTACCAGATAGGGCAGCATTGTCTACTGCCATACGCATAAAGCCATTCATAAGTGTTTGTGTGTCATCCATGTTTTCGGCAATACCTACGCCAAAAATACTGTATGGATTCATTTCGTAAGGTGCAGCAAAGTAAGGAATGTAAGCAGGAGTAAACGGATTCATTACAAGTCTAAGGACTTGTCCGTTAGCAACCCAAATATTTACACTCAGTTGATCTGCATCTTTTAACTCTTTAGGGATATCTACCCCTTGATCCTCAATAATCTCTCGATCTACAAAACCCCAGAACTCCAGAACTTCAAAACGTTCAGCTCTGTCTTCTTCTGAGTTATCTTCCATAATGTGTTCCCACCACTCTTTGCGGTAGTCTTCACCAAGACGTAGAGCATTGTCTACTGCATTCTCACGGAAGTATGGACGATTCTTTAAAGCACGTAGTTGTGAACGAGACATTTTGTGACGTTCTACCACATACTCTGCCTCTTCCATAGTAGAGGCGTCTGGATCTGGATAGAAGTTCCAAATAGACACTGAGGTAGTTTGTGGAATTGTTTTAAAGGTAGGGCTGTAATTACCTTCCTCATCCCAATTTGCATACTCTTTATCGACAGCAAATGGGCCTTTCATAATGCCGGTGCCAAAAAGAGCAGACTCAAAAGCTGCAGAACGCAGGTGCTTCTTGGCATGAGACTCTTCTAGCTGATCATGAATTTTCTTTTCCATCTTCTTAGCTGAAATTTCTGCAGGATGAAGTTGGATTGAGCTGGGGGTTTTTCCTGGGCTATCTTTAACCTTGTCAGCCACAGGTTCAAGATCTTCCTGTAGACTACCCACACGTTGCATATACTCAGGAAAAGTTTCCCCTGCATTCAAAGAACCAGACTCTTCTTTTGCCTGATTTAACTGCGGATTAGTTTCAAAGCTAATTGTCTCTGGCACATTGTCAGGAAGAACTGTCGGATCAATAGTAATAGGAAATTTATTACCACCAAATAGTACTTCTGCAATCTGACCGTATGCAGCAAGAACTTTTGTTTTAGTGATTTTTACAAAGACTCTGGATTTCTCTGTAGATGTAAACTGAACATCAGGGCCGTACAGACCCCGATAATTACGGTAAGATTGAATCCAACGTTCTTCGTCTAATTGACGGGCTGTTTCAGCCTTACTGTACTTATCCTTAACGAATTGGATAATTTGCCCTGTCAACGGATCGGAATAGTCTTCTTCTGCTACGTCTTTAATAGCAGTAGCTTCTTCCATGTCCATTTCCATTGATTCAAATTCTTCTTCCATTTCTTATCCTTAATATCCGAAAGTTGGATCTGATGCTTGAAAGCCTGTTCTTTGCGATGCAGGATCAAAGTCAAATATATTACTTCTTGGTCTTGTCATTACACCATATCTAAGGGCATCATACAAGTGGTCTTCTGCATGTGTGTCTACATCTTCTGGATTATTTTTATCCAAAGGCAGACTAGGTACTTGTGAAATCGTATCTGTACAGGTGTTAAAGAAAACTAATCTAGGTTCTTCTGTAAATTCATCTATCTGCAAACGTCTATGTAATTCGTTTTTACCTGCTACACGAGATCCTTTAGATCTGTCTGAAGGCCTCCACCTACAGCCCTTCATAATCATCTGTTCAGCAAGGCTAGGGCCAGTATCACCACGATTATGCCAAAGAGAAGAGTCAAGAACTCCATATCGTATCTTTTCCCCAGCCTCTTGTTCTATTTCTAGTATTATATCAGCCAAGTCTGTAGCTGTAACCTTAGATACATAAAGCTCCCTATAAACTACAAGTTGTTCTGATCCAGGTACAACAGTGAACCAAAGAACCCCAGTGTAAGATCCATAACCGTAGTCGCAAGCTCTAAAACGTGTCCAGTTACTTGGTATGTCATAGGGATCAATAACATGGTCACGTCTGTTAAATTCTGGAAAAGCTGCCCCTTCATTTATATCCCAATCACCTTCAAGCAACTGCCTTCTTTGATGTTCGGGTAGGGATAAAAGGTTAGCCTCGTACAGGCCATCATCTGAGAGGTAGGGGTTGTCGAAAAGGGTGGCAGGAATAAACTTTCGTTTGAATAGTGGCTCACCCTCTCGACTGTGGCCTTTTGGCCAAGAAATCACGTTTCCGTTTTCGTCAGTGGCAGAGAACGAGTTGTTGGGAGTTTGAGGGTCGATAAACGTTCTTTTTACCCACTGATGCCCAGGGCCACCTGGGTTGCTTGTTGCTCTCATATACAGTGGCAAACCAGATGCCCTAGTACTACGGAGACGTGATCTCATATAGTTCCATGCATAGGGGCTAGGCCACTGTGTAAGTTCATCAAAGCCAATCCAGTTAAAAGCCTGACCTTGGTATCTCATAACGTCATCATCCCTATCAAGGTATGACATCCACAGTGTAGCACCCGATGGAGCTACCCAAGTCTTATCTCTTTCCATAAACTTGATCCCAGGGATAGCTTTTGGATAGAGTTGTTTACTTACCGATATAAGCTCTCTAAGCTCTTCTGTACTACGACGAACAAGTAGCATTCGTGCATTAGGATTGCCCAAGTACCTAACTGGGTCTGCAACCATTGCATACGATTTACCACCACCTGCTGCGCCTCCATATAGGACTTCTTGTTCTGTTGCTGCCAAAAAAGATGTCTGTGGTCCAGGGTTTGGCTCAAAGATGACTTCTTGCGCAGCTTGTTCAAAATCTATTTCTTCAGGTTTTGGTTGAGCTGGAATCGAGGTAACTTTTTTGTCCGAGCTGTCTGCCTTCAAACCTCTCCGCCTTCTCAAGGGCTTCTTTGTACCTTTGGGCGAGGTAACGTTGAGTTGAAGATTCTGTCTTACGTTTTTGCTCAATTTTAACTCTCTTGTATAATCCTACGTGGGAAATATATCTTCCAGATTGAGTACTGAGCCAAGCAGAAACTTCTCTATAACTGTACCGTTTTAAGAACTCCTTAGCTCTTTCAAACAATTCTAATTCTTCTGGAATTGGTAAGAGTATATCACAGTCATCTGGGTCTTGTCTATAACCAAATGGAACATGTCTTCCAACTCTGATTGCAGGTTTCCAGACATACTCCTCACCAATTTTTTCAGGTTTAGGTAAAGTCCAAGTTTTAGCTATCTTCATCATCTTTTTGTGGCAGGATAAACAATGGGCTTGCAGCAGAGACCTCTACCTTCTCTGTTTTTACAAATCCACTGCGATCTAGGACATCTTTTGCAGCTGCCATCTTTTCCTTATTTCCCAGATCTGTAGGGTTATTCATGATTTCAAACATAGAGTATGCAGCTTTAGTTGAAGAAGAAGCAATAAACTTCTTAGTCAGGTCTGCAATCTCATCTGTTAATGGCTCTGCTACTTGACGAGAAGTCACAGCATCTGCATATCCAGCAAGCTTCTTAGCTTTAACTAGACTTCCGCCAGCCTCTTCAAACAACACATCAAGAAACTTTTGTTGTTTTTCTGTTAGATTTCTACCCATCATATACTACCCTGTTGTAGAAGCATTATATAGACAATGCCAGCTAAAATAGCTGTGGCAAGGGTGGCAGCACCTATGCCCACAGTCCAGTTAATAATACTTTCTTTTATTTCTTCCTTACGGTACTCTTCATCTTTTTTTCGTTTACGTACACTAGCTTCAATCGAAAGAAGCTCCTCCCAAGCAGATGGACCCATACTAAATGAGATGTATTGCTTAAGCTCCTTACGCATCTCTGCAGCTTTACGTTTAGCTGCAAAGATTTGTATTGCCTCTTGCTCTACAGAGCTACTAAGGGCTTTCCACCAAGGCGGGTTGTTTATCTTTGTTTCGGCTCGTCCAAGGTCAGACATTGCCCCTGCCCATTGGGACAGTTGACCTGACATATCTTGTAAGTCACGACCTACCTGTATACCCTGTTTTAAAGCATTGAAGGCGGCTGTAGCACCCGCCATAATAGTAATCGGGTCCATGAACCTCCTCCCAAAGTTTCACTTAACGCCTTCTTTAATTACCCTCCTAATGTCACCTCGATTAATGCCCAAATCACTAAGCTCTCTATTTGACATTCTCCAGAGGTGCATTTCAGCAATACGAGCATTTGCTTGAGCTTGTCTTGCTTCGATCATTTTTCTAAATAAATTTTTAAACATATTCTACTCCTGTGTTATACCCTTACTGGGTAGGAGTAGTTTTACACATATAGTTATACTACACTACTATAAAAATAGCAACCCCGTTACCCTATAGGAACAAAGGTCTCAGTTACAGTTACGATAGTGTCAAGGTGCCCTCCAGCAGATGGAGTTACTTGAATTTTATCTCCTGGCTGTAAAACTAGGTCAATGTCAGGAAAACTTAAGTAGTCACTGTGTCCTATACTTTTTCCGTGTAAAAAGTGGGACGTATAAGTATCTGCTGCCACATACCAAGAAACATCCACGTTTACACTGCCACTAATAGCCCCATTAACCAAATGTATAAAGGTAACCTCTGCCACGGCGTTAGCAGGGCAAACATACACGTCCTCTGTTGTAGTCCCTGTATTGTGACCATACACTGACTTGATACGTGCAGGTTTACCTTGTTGGGTAAAAGACATTATTTAACCTTTATAGGATGCGCCACACTTAGCCATGCCGCCTTTGTTGTAACCCATTTTCTTAGCTACTGCTGGGGCTTTTTTCTTTAGAGCTTTCATACCTGGGTTCATTGCTTTCTTAGCCATCATTCCCCCTTGATTAGCTCCTGCATGGTAGCCCTTACCTTTACAGTGAGAACAACCTTTACCTTTACACTTTGGACATTGAGTCTTTTTCATCATCTAAACTTTCTGGTTTTAGCCGCAATCTTATTGGGCTGTTTTACAAATTGTTTACCTTTAGCATTACCTTTTGCCTTGGCTTTATTAGTAGCTGCCTTTTCTCCTGACGACAAAGATTTCCATGCCGAGTCTGGCAGGTATCTCTTCTTACCCTTTGAGGGAGATCCGTCCGAAGTTCTCCATTTCTGTTTGCCCCAGTCTTTTAGAGACTTCTGTGGCTTCTTCATGACTTGTAGCCCCCGCCTTTAGCTTTGTATTGCTTTGCAACCATTTGAGCTTTTCTCGCAGACCATTGTCCAGGTTTGCCACCTTTTCCACCCGCCTTAACTTTGGAGACAAGGTTTTTACGCATGGTGGGCTTAGTGTAGTTACCAGCTGCATTTACAGTAGACTTTTTTTTCATTACGTTGATTTTCCCACTTTAATACAAAGGGGAACTGCGTATACCCCTGCATCAGCTAAATAGCTTGCCATCTTAGATGAATCTACCATGCAGATAGATTCCTCATAGTGTAGTTGACTCTTATTGGCAAGTACTTGGCATGATGTGGCCAATTGAGTACTGCATGCTAATACGATTGCTACCCACATTTTAAGCTACAATAAAATCTACGATTTGCCCATCAGGGGTCCGTAGTTTGTTTGGATTAGGATTATAAGCATACATCTGATTGACTAGCTTAAGATCTTCTACTGGTGTATCAGGAGTCACCTTGTTAGGTTGCTCTGGCTTAAACTCTTCATTATTCCTACTTGATCTATCTTTATCTGCTTTCTCAAAGATAATATTATCATGAGTTTGAAAAGGAAAGCTAGGTAATGGAAAGTGAGAGATAAGAGTCATTAAGAACCTTTAACCCACTTTTTAGAAGAGGACTTAGTTTTACTGCTACTCCACTTAACCTTATCGGCCCAGTAAGCTGCAGACATCTTACCCTTCTTAATGTTCTTAGCATGACGAGACTTAAAGGCTTCTCGTTGTCCTACAGTCTGGTTAGTTTTAACACCTTCCTGACCAAACTTAATATACTTATACTTACCCCCTTCACTAGCCATAACGTGGTGAGACTTGTTAGTGCTATCGTTAAGACGTTGTGGTTTGTTCACAGCCTTAAGTCCTGCATCTTTCATTTTAGTTTTGACTCGTTCAGGAAGAGACATTATCGTTTACCTGCTTTACTATTTCTAGGAAAGGATCTATTTGCACGTTTGGTAGTTACGGATAGATTCTTTGGTGAATTATCTCTAGGGTTACCATTACGGTGATTTACATCTTTACCATCACCCTTCTTAACTATCCCAGCTTTCTTAAGAGCATTACGTGCAGAGTTCCTAGAAGCACGATTCTTCTTTTGCTGGGCTGTGCCTTGATACTTCGTATATTCGTTTTTGTAGTTTCGCATAAATAATTTAGGGGGAACACAGGACGTTTGCTATTTACCCCTACTCCTTATCTGAATCTATTATATTTAGGATTGTCTTTACGTCCAAATAACCTTAGCACAAAATCTGTAATAGATCTAGCTATTTCTGTGGGGGTGGGCAGTAGCCAACCAAGAATAAGTAATAGAATTACCCAGGGAGGTATATTTGTGTTTGTGATATCTAGGTTTTCCACTTTACCTGTTTCAACCTCCTTTAATACTTCTGTTTTAATTACATCTCTACCTGCAGTTACTTCTTCTTTTTGCTCTAGGGATACGACAGATTGTCGATTCTCTTTACCCACCTGGGCATTACTATTTACCGTAGGCCCACCAGATTTCCCGAATGGGAGTAGGGATGTTAGCCCACTGCTGCACCCAGAAAGAAATAGTAGGAGAACTAACCACCTCATCTCCCAGCAACTCTGCCTTGTCTTACTAAAAAGTCTTGCCACATAGGTTTTATCATCTTGTAGTTTTCCTCAACCTTGTAGGACACGACCGCCATGTTTGCATTCATTTGATAAAGTTGAAGGCCACCCCAACTTAAAAGACCTAGTGCAGCTGCGGCAATTATCTGGTTAGTTTTCATAGCCTACATCACCTCAAAATGTGGGGCATCAATAAACGGACGACGACCTTGTGATCTACGTAGGTCTACGTATGCGTTCATTGCATCTTCTGCAGTGCCTGAATACTCCCTAATATCTCCTTCTGACCATGCAGCTCCCCACTTGAGGGGAATACCCACCTCTCGTGCAGCTTGAGCCATTGCATCGGCTATTTCATCATAAACATTTAGCTCCCAAGAAATATCAGAGCCAAAATAAGCTACAAGGTCTACAGCATGGCTGTATCCACTGTCTTGAAGTAGGTGTTTACTCTTCATAGTTTGAGACCTACCCTGAGCAACGAGTTGCTCTTGCTCAGAATAGGTTCGCATACCATAAGTTACGCCAAAATCTACCTTAGTTAGCTCAATAGCTCTGTGAACTACGGCTACTAAGTCTGGGTGTACACCTTGTAGTTTGTTTAAAGACCTTTGACTTAACTTAAAATTCATGTAAAAACTACCTTCTTCTAGACATAGGTCTACCAACTGAACGCCTAGCTGTAGGCCTAGCCATGCGTCTACTTGTAGGTCTACTTGTAGGTCTACTTGTAGGTCTACTTGTAGGTCTACTTGTAGGTCTACTTGTAGGTCTACTTGCAGGTCTTCTATTTGTAGAAGATACCCCTTTCCTACTAAACCTACTCAGAAATCTAGAGGTGGGTTTAGCCGCAGATCCAGCCGTAGATCTAGACCTAGTTGTAGACCTAGTTCTGGGTCTGGATGTAGGTCTTCTCATAGATCTTCGACCTATTCTACCTCCAGCATGGTAGCCTTCTTTCTTTTCTTCTGACATTATCTCATATCCTTTTTCACCACTGTTTTATTACCCATAGGTTTACCTGCCATATATGCTGTTGCACCCATATAAGCAGCTACTACGCCAGTTTGGGCAATATAGAACAGGCCTAGTAGGTCTGCTAGAGAAGAAACTCTAGAATCAGATATCATCGGAGTAAATAAATAGGTGGTAAAACCAATCATCATAAGCATAGCTACCCAAGCCATCTTCTTTTGTGACTCAGCCTTCTCTTCACGTAGCTCTACCTCTAGCATACGTTCTTTCATAGCTATCTCAGCTTCGGTAACCTTACCATCGCCATCAATATCAAAGTCCACCACCATTATTCCCACTCTCTTTTTCGTTCTGGCTCAAAAACATCCCTGGCATTGAGCATGCCTTCAAGGAACATAGCTCGTTCTACTCTGTCTAGTGAGTATTTAGTACCTGTGTCTTGGAAAATAGCTTCTCTTACGTAGAATACATCTGATCTTGGTATGTGTACTCTACGCATCTTACCTTCGTTCTTGTCGGCAAGAGCTTTATAAAACTCTTCTACGACATTGTCCGAGGCGTACATGTGTCTTTTTCTCATATAGTTATACCTTGGGGGAGGGGTAAAGTCAATACTTTAAATGGGACGACAGAAAAAACTTTCTACGTCTATAAAGTACTACTTTAAGTACCTTAAAGTATTTAATAACTATTAATATATAAGAGATAATAAGAAACTTAAGGTTACTTTAAGTTACATAGAGGTACTTAAAGTAATAATACATTAAGTATTATATAATACTCTATGCCCCGCCGTCAAGGGGTGGGTAGAAATATTTTTATTTTTATTTATTTTTTATTTGTGATCACAAAATATAATGGATAACACGGTGTGATCACATTTAGGTGCGACATTTTGTCCAGAACTAAAAAATCCCATCTCTGTCATTGGGCATATATACTATCTACGCACCCCCGCCTGGCCCATACCCCCCGTAACATATTCAAAAACGTGAATACTATCATTCATATTCATAAAATTGAATGTGTTATCGCATTAACATATTGGAATATATGAATATATCATATAATACATGATAATATTCGCATGTGTGAATGTGTTATGTTATAACATTTAACTGAACGGGCGTTCAATTACTTGGATCAAGTACATGCACACATTCGCATATGTATTGAGCTGAAATATTCTACCCTCGAAAATACACCCCCCGATATTTATTGAACAACCGTTCAATTAACCCCCCGCACACACATTCAGTTTATTGAATGTTAGCCCTAACATTTTACCCCGAAAATACGTATTCAATTTCTTGAATATTAAACGTAGAGGTCGATTTTAAGCCCGTCTAAATAGCCTTAAAAGTTGCCTTGCCATGGGTTGTAGAATTGAACCCCATATTCAATGGCCTTGTTTGCAGCCTCTCCGGTCATATTCCAATAGTTGAATATGTATATTTTGGCCTATCATATTCACATATTCGAATAAAAGAATGTGTCGTAAATGTCGCAAAACGACTTTCAACAGTCGCAAACAGACGTTTATCAGTTGGAGAAAAATGTACTTATTAGGACAAGACCCCGACGAAACGGGGCGGCTATTTGACATTTTTGATCTACCACGGTTTTTGGTCAATTTTCTTTTTGAAATGCGGCCACCATAAAACCAAGTTGGAATTTTCTAGTCGGTGAAAATTTCAGGGTAGGTCAATCCATATTCGGTAAACCGACAACCAGTACGACAAAACTGGTTTTACCAAGAACCTAGGTTACAAGTCTAAGGTATAGCTCATTCATTTCTAGCAATAGAAAATATGTTTGCGTGGTTCCATATAGGAACAGCCCAAATCAAGATAATATCGGAATTGAGATGCCAAATACTGACGGTAATTTTATAAGGCAAGGGGGAAAGGTAACGGGCGGCAAATGCAAAACCCGACAAAAAGAAATAGTGCTAAACAGCAATGCGGTATAAAACGACAGGTTTATATCAAGTGGCTGTTTCGCCTATGCCTATTAATACGGTTTAGGCGGTACGCATAAACTCTTAAAGATAACAATTTATAGGCCATTGCTTAAATGCTTTGGCCTATTGGTGGTTATCTTGTAACCAACAACCCCAAACAAAAAGGATATGGGAAAATGAAAACTATCATCACAAATTTTAATCGTTCACTTGGCAATGGGAAAGCAATGGGCGTTGCGTTCAAAGATGCAATAGACCATGTAATTGCAGAACGTGACACAACAGTGATTGTAAAACTGTTGAACGCATGTAAAGCTAAGGGTGATGCTCAGGCTGAAAGAGCAATACGGGTAACATTTGCGGCAATCTTTGACGGTTCAAAAGTCACAAAAACAAAAACAGGCGGTATCGCAATCAAAATTAAAGATGCTACCCTTAGCAATGCGGCGGTTGATACCCTTGCAAAATTAGTAGGTGATGAAACTTCTATGCGTGGTGGCAATTGGGCTAAGGCCTTCGCCGGTGAAAAGTCTGATGGTGAGTTGGACTATATCAAACAGGCCACCAACTTGCTAAAACGTGGATATGATCCTATTGCTTTGATTGCAGCTATTCAACAACAAGCAAAACAGGCGGCATAAAGTATCCTAACAAAAATAAACATTAGATAAGCACCCTATGCAATCGCATGGGGTGTTTTCTTATGTCTATTCGATAGGAAAGGGGCATTTTATGAAACTTGTGCAATCGGGCAACAAGTGGGTGTTGTATAATAGCAACGGTCAAATTGTAATTATCACAACCGATAAACGCATTGCAGAAAGGATGATGCAAAATGGCAACAGTTAAACTTTTAAATGAGGATGATGAGGAAGAAAAAGCTGCCCGTCATCATGCAAAACGTCTGCGATATGCACGTTATGCCTTTGCACAAGTGAAGGAAGCTATAGACGAAATAAATTTGCCTATATGCTACTTACTTGAGGGTGTGTATTACAATGGTGAGATACCTGTATCTGTAGAGATAACAGGGTCTAGTCTTGAGGATTGCGTTCGTAAACTCAAGGATGCTGATCCGACTTTCGGCAGAGATGAAATCTCATTCACTGGTGGGTGGGTGTGTCCAGAATATGATGTGACTAAACAAGTTCGTAAACTTGTACAATAGTTACATGTGGTTATGCGTGGATGATGTACGCATATGCTCAGTGTCTCTTGAACGGGGCAATGAGTTAGTCGCATTTATGAAGTCAAAAGGCTACATAAGTGTAAAATTGGAACCCAAATAGAAAACTGTAGGAGGTTAAAATGGGTCGTAAATCTATATATTCAAATGAGTTCAAGCAATCAGTGGTTGAGTTCTTCAAGTCTCACACGACGAAAGAGACTGCAAAAGAGTTCTCTCTCACAGAGTCATCTGTGTCTAACTTTGCACATAGGGCTGGATACAAGAAAGGACAGGAAAAACATCCGATCAGTTTCAAGCATGAAGTGTGCCAGTTTTACGATAACAACACTTGGGACGAGACTGTTTGCAAGTTTGGTGTCTCCACAGGATCTCTTTTTAAATGGCGTAAGGAGTTGGGCTATCGTAACAAGTCTCGTGGGTACAACCTGCACACTGAGGGTCTACAACCCACTGTAACAAAACGTGAACGCCACGACTTTATGGTGACACGTTCAGAGAATGGACAACTCAAGGCCGAGTTACAGCAACGTGACGAACGTATTAACTCTCTTGAGGCACGTCTAACTCAACTTGAAGGTGCATCAAGTATCATATCTCAACTAAAACAATTACTTAGCTAGGAGGTAACATGAATATATTTGCACTCTCTGAGTGTCCTGAGCAGTCAGCATTGTGGTTGGATGACATACGCAAGAACAAGATGATCTTGGAATCTGCACAGATGTTATCTACCACAGTCAGGCACCTCACGCCTGACACTGACCTGCCAGTGTATCGGGTGGCGTACTTGAACCACCCGTGCACAATCTGGGCCAGACAATCCCGTGATAACTTTCGTTGGCTAGTCAGTCACATGAAATCGTTATTCAATCAGAAGGTAGGACTACACAAGTCGGCTGACCTGTTGCCCTACTTTGACAAGTATGCAGAGGATGGTGCCTTTCCATCTGAAAGTAGGAAACCCTTTGCAAACTGTGCCCGTAACATGGAACGTGGAGTAGATTACTCAAACGTTTCTGATGTGCATGATGCATACCGTCTGTATATGAATGACAGATGGAAAGAACGTAACATAGCCCTGACATGGCGTTGGGGTGAGGAACCTGAATGGAGGAACTAATATGCAGTATCAAGTGATCCCAGTTCGTCAAGAACTTATCCCGCCCATGTATGTCGATGACGTTACCATCGGCAAGCCCTATGATGTGACTGCTACTAAGTTTTCAGCCTTCAATGATGGTCAGTTCATCGGTGGCAATGTCACACTCAACAGTGGTGCTACGTACTACATCGAGCCTGACCTAAATTCCAATGGCTTTGTGGTCAAAAGGGTCTATGTCGAAGATGCTGACGAGACTGACCCCGTGCTACGTGCATGGGGTGACTACACCGATGTCAGTGTGTTTGACCGCAAGGACAGGCCATTGTTTGATTGGTTGCTTACGTGGCTAATCAACACCACAGCTGACACAGATAAATTCAAGTCCCGTTTTCGGCTACTCTCGATGCAGCCTATTCGTTCTCAGATTGCAGAGGGCAAGGTGTCTATCTATCAGTCACTCAAGGACATGCACAACGACAGGCAGATAGCTATGAAACCTGGCCGTGCATTCAGCTTCATGTTCCCTGAGTTCGAGCACAAGCAGA
>Ga0222717_10003063_pt1 | contig 12704 bp, 10 predicted proteins | sample C33_18DmetaG_FD_165053 | JGI IMG/M metagenome (GOLD analysis project Ga0222717, IMG submission 165053) | Estuarine water microbial communities from San Francisco Bay, California, United States - C33_18D | ecosystem: Environmental > Aquatic > Marine > Unclassified | place: USA: California...
GTAACCTTCTACGTCTGCTTTTTGTGCAAAGTAAAGATATCTTCGGTTAGCTTGGCTTTCTCCTGCGAAAGCGGCTTTTAAGTTCTCTTCTGTCTTTGATCCTTTAAGTGCCATGTTTGCTCCTTTTGTTTAAAAATTTAAATATAATCATTCTAAACTGGAAGTCAAGTAGTTTAGAATGATTATAAACTAGTGATTATGAGTATCATTATCAATGTCAATAATTACATTGATATTTTTTATTGATTTCCCTTTTGGTGGTGATGGAAATTTTTTCAATTCGATATTATTTGTCTGAATATCGATTAATTCATTATTTGCGACATCATAAAAATGATGATGAGAAGTTGTGTTTGTATCGAAATATTTTTTGCCTTCTTTTAATAAAATTTCTTTTAAATGACCTGCCTTTTCAAATGAGTGGACAGTATTATAAATAGTTGCAAGAGAAATTTTTTCATCTGAGCCTTTTTTATTAATAGCTTTATCTAAATTTTCAACAGAGAAGTGAAAAGTTTTAGGTCTATTAAATAAGTATTCTGCTAGTCTGAGTCTTTGTTTAGTCTGTCTTAAACCAGAACTTCGAAGTTTATTTACTAAATCTTTTTTTTTATCCATAATAACGTCTTTTTTTATATATACTAATTTATAATCATTCTAAACTAAATATATATGATTAAATTGATAAATCAAGTAAAACTAATTTTTAATTATGCAGAAAAATAATTTTAACTACGAAGAATTAATCTCATGTGGAAATGGTGAGTTATTTGGCGAAGGTAATGCTAAGCTACCTCTGCCACCTATGTTAATGTTTGATAGAATTACAAATATTGAGCAAAATTCAGGAGAATTTAAAAAAGGATACATTAAAGCCGAACTTGATATCAAAGAGAATTTATGGTTTTTTGATTGTCATTTTAAAAAAGACCCGGTTATGCCAGGATGTCTTGGACTAGATGCGATGTGGCAATTAGTTGGTTTTTATTTAGGATGGATAGGGGAGCCAGGAAAAGGAAGAGCTTTAGGAGTTAACTCTGTAAAATTTACTGGTGAGGTTTTAAAAACTGTGAAAATGGCTACTTACGAAATAAATATAAAGAGAATTTTAAAAAAAGAAGGAACTGCAGTTGGATTAGCTAATGGCATTTTAAGTGCAGATGGTAAAGTAATTTATAAAGCAGAAAATTTAAAAGTAGGATTATTCAAATCATGAGAAGAGTGGTGGTTACAGGCCTTGGTATAGTATCTTGTCTAGGAAATAATCAAGAACAAGTTCATAAATCACTGTTAAATTCAAAATCTGGAATTACTTACTCAGAAGAATATAAAGAACATAACTTGAAAAGTCATATTCACGGTAAGCCAAACATAAAGCTTGAGGACCACATTGACAGAAAAACAATAAGATTCATGGGCTCGGGATCTGCCTATAATTATATTGCAATGAAAGAGGCTATTAAAGACTCTGGACTTGAAGAAAGTGAAGTTAGTAATTTTAAAACAGGAATTGTAATGGGTTCAGGTGGGCCATCAATTGAAAATGTTATTGTAGCAGCTGATAAAACTAGAGCCAAAACTCCAAAACTAATGGGACCATTTATTGTTCCAAGAACTATGGCAAGTACAGCGTCTGCAACACTCGCGGTCCCCTTTAAAATTAAAGGAACAAATTATACAATGAGCTCTGCATGTGCTACTAGCGGGCATTGTATTGGAAATTCGATGGAACTAATTCAAATGGGAAAACAAGATGTTGTTTTTGCAGGAGGTAGTGAAGAATTACATTGGGCAATGACGGCAATGTTTGATGCTATGACTGCTTTATCATCAAAATATAATGATATGCCGGAAACAGCATCAAGAGCTTATGATAAAACCAGAGATGGTTTTGTAATAGCTGGCGGTGGTGGAGTTGTAGTGCTCGAAGAATACGAACACGCAAAAGCTAGAGGTGCTAAAATATATGCAGAATTAACTGGTTATGGAGCTACATCAGATGGGTATGACATGGTTGCGCCATCAGGTGAGGGAGCGGTAAGATGCATGCAAATGGCTATGGCAACTACTAAAAATAAAATTGATTATATAAATACTCACGGAACTTCAACGCCGGTTGGTGACATTACAGAACTGAATGCTGTAAAGAAAACATTTGGGAATGAAATTCCAAAAATTAGCTCAACAAAATCGTTATCTGGTCATCCACTAGGGGCCGCATCAGTTCACGAAGCAATCTACTGTTTAATTATGATGAAAAATAATTTTATCACCGGTTCAGCAAATATCCATGAAATGGACGATGAGGCAAAAAAATTTCCAATAGTTTCTAAAACGGAAACAGGAGTAACCTTAAATACAGTTATGTCTAATAGTTTTGGCTTTGGTGGAACTAATGCTGCATTAATTTTTGAGAAAGTTTAATTATGAGCTTAATGAAAGGTAAAAAAGGACTAATAATGGGCGTAGCCAATGAGCGCTCTATTGCTTGGGGTATATCACAAAAACTAGCAGATGCAGGAGCTGAACTTGCATTTACATATCTTGGTGATGCTTTAAAAAAAAGAGTTATACCATTAGCAGAAAAATTAAATTCTAAAGCAACATTTAGTTGTGATGTTGAAAAAAAAGAAGAAGTTGTAAAACTTTTTGAAGATATTAAATCTAAGTGGGGGCAAATTGATTTCGTTGTACACGCTGTAGCTTTTTCAGATAAATCAGAATTATCAGGTGAATATTTAAATACTAGTAGAGAAAATTTTTTAAGAAGTATGCTTATTTCATGTTTTTCTTTTACTGAAGTTTCTAAAGAAGCAGTTAAAATTATGAAAGAAGGAGGAAGTTTGCTTACCTTAACTTATGAATCTACAAAAGCTATACCAAATTATAATGTTATGGGTGTTTGTAAATCTGCTCTAGAAGCAAGTGTTAAGTATTTGGCAAGAGATCTAGGTTCAAAAGGAATGCGTGTTAACGCAATAAGCGCTGGTCCTATTAAAACTTTAGCAGCATCAGCCATCGGAGATGCTAAATTTTTATATAAATGGAATGAAGATCATTCTTTTTTAAAAAGAAATGTTGATATTCATGATGTAGGAAATTCAGCATTATATCTTTTAAGTGATTTAGCGGCAGGTGTTACGGGTGAAATTCATTATGTTGACGCCGGATACAATAAAGTGGGAATGCCTGATCCTAAGAATATTTCTTAAGCACTAGCTTGTTTCATAGATAATTTAACTTTACCTCTATCAAAGCCAACTACTTTTACTGAAACTTCATCTCCTTCTTTGACAACATCTCCAACTTTTTCAACTCTTTTAGCCGCAAGTTCAGAAATATGTACAAGACCGTCTTGTTTTCCTAAAAAGTTTACAAATGCACCAAATTCCATAATTTTTACTACCTTACCTTTATAAATTTTTCCCATTTCAGGTTTTGCAACTAAGCTTTTAATAAACTCAATTGCTTTGTTTCTAGACTCTTCATCCGGAGCAGCAACTGTTACTTCTCCAGTATCTTTAACATCAACCTTAGCGCCAGATGTTTCAACTATTTCTCTTATAGTTGCTCCACCTTTGCCTATTACTGTCGCGATATCTTTTTTGTCAACTTTTATAATTTCCATTTTAGGCGTGTGTTTTGAAAATTCTTTTCTTGAATCTTTAAGTGCTTTATTCATTTCTCCTAAAATATGTTCTCTGCCACCTTTTGCTTGGTCTAAAGCTTTTTCCATAATTTCAAAAGTAATACCTGTGATTTTAATATCCATTTGAAGGGATGTAATACCATTTTTTGTACCAGCTACTTTAAAATCCATATCTCCTAAATGATCTTCATCTCCTAAAATGTCTGATAATACTGAAAAATCATCACCTTCTTTGATTAAACCCATTGCTATGCCTGCAACTGGTTCTTTAATTGGAACACCTGCATCCATAAGAGCCAACGAAGTTCCGCAAACTGTTGCCATTGATGATGAGCCATTAGACTCGGTAATTTCGGAAACCACTCTTAGAGTATAAGGAAAGTCTTCACCTTTTGGTAAAGATGAATTAATTGCTCTCCATGCTAATTTCCCGTGACCTACTTCTCTTCTTCCTGTGCCTATTCTTCCGCATTCTCCAACAGAAAAAGGGGGGAAATTGTAATGTAGCATAAATCTACTTCTTTGCATTCCACTTAAGCTTTCAACTCTTTGTTCGTCATCAGACATACCTAGGGTAGTAACTACTAATGCTTGAGTTTCGCCTCTAGTAAATAAAGCAGATCCATGCGTTCTTGGTAATACTCCAACTTCACATTTAATTTGTCTAACGTCAGCTAAACCTCTTCCATCAATTCTCTTTTTATCTTTTATAATTGCTGTTCGGACAATATCTTTTTCAAGCGACTTTAATTGAGCCATAACTTGATTCTCGGTTATGTTTTCATCTTCAGCAAACATTTCTTTACATTTTGATTCTATTTCTGAAATAGCAGTTGATCTTTTCTTTTTATCTATTTCTTTGAAAGCTTTTCTTAGATCTGCTTCAACAACACCAGCAATTTTCTTTTTAATTTCTGAATGATCTACTTCTTCGACTTCCCATTTAGGTTTACCTGCTTTTTTGGCAAGTTTTTCTATTGCTTCTATTACTGGTACAAAACTCTCATGACCAAATTTTACAGCATCAAGCATTATTTTTTCTGAAAGACCTGAGGTTTCTGACTCTACCATTAAAACAGCATCTTTTGTTCCAGCCACAACTAAATCTAATTCTGACTCTATTAACTCATCTGGTGATGGGTTTAATAAATATTTACCATCTCTGTAACCAACTCTACTTGCCGCTATTGGTCCTCCAAACGGCAATCCTGAAATAGCTAATGAAGCAGAGCATGCTATAATTGAAAGCACATCAGCTTGATTTTCACCGTCAAATGAAAGTACTGTGGGAAGTAATTGAACTTCATTTAAAAAGCTTGAAGGGAATAAAGGTCTAATAGGTCTGTCTATTAATCTCGATATTAATTGTTCAGATTCTGTAGGTCTTGCTTCTCTTTTAAAATATCCGCCAGGAATTTTTCCGGCAGCGTAATATTTTTCTTGATAATTTACAGATAACGGAAAAAAATCCTGACCGTCTCTAAGTTTTTTCGCACCTACTACAGTGGCTATCACAACTGTCTCTCCACATGTTGCTATAATTGCTCCATCTGCTTGACGTGCTATTTTACCAGTCTCTAAAGTTAATTTTTTTCCATTAACTTCTAGTTCTTCTTTATGTATTTTAAACATTATTTCCTTAAATTTAATTGTTTTAAAACCTTTTGGTATGACTCAGGTTTTTTCTTTTTTAAGTATGCAAGTAATTTTTTTCTTTTGTTAACTGATTTACTCATACCTACAGCAGAGTGTTTATCTTTTTTTGCACTCTTAAAGTGCCCCGCTAATTTTGTAATTTTATCAGTAAGCAAACCTATTTGTATTTCTGTAGAACCAACATCTTTATCGTGTATGGCTAGTGATTTAATTGTATCGTTTTTTTTCTTTATCATTATCTTTATCTTTTATTTTTTTAATTAATCTTTCAATCTTTTCAGCATATTCAAATGAGTTATCTTCTACAAATGTGAGCTTAGGAAGAAACTTTATATCAAGCCTTTTAGACAGCGCTTTTCTAACAAGATGCGAGTACTCAGTCAAGATTTTTACTGTTTCTTTAGTGTCTACACCACCCAAAGGGATCACATAAACCCTAGCAGTTTTAAGGTCTGGTGTCATCCTTACTTCTGTTACTGTAATTAATTTTGAGTTAATTAAGGGTATTTTGGCCTCATTCCTTATTAATAATTCGCCTAGATTTTGTTTTACCAATTCACCGACTCTTAATTGCCGTTGGCTGAACGGTCTTTGTGAAGTTCGATTTGTCATTAAATTGACCTTTGTACTTCTTCTGCTAAAAAAGATTCAATTACGTCTTTTTCTTTAAAATCTATGAAATCTTTAATACTTATTCCACATTCTAAACCAGTTCCTACATCTTTGACCTGATTTTTTTCTCTATAAATTGTCAGTATCTCGCCTGTGTAAACAACAACTCCATCTCTTATAATTCTAGCTTTTGATTTACTTTTTATTTCTCCATTAATAACTTTAGATCCAGCAATTTTTCCAGCATCCGATACGGAAAATATTTTTTGAATTTCTGCACTACCTAAAACAGTTTCTTTAATATCTGGTTCTAAAAGACCTGATAAAGATTTTGAAACATGGTCTAATGCCTCATAAATTATGTTAAAATATTTTATATCTACTTTTTGATCCTCAGCTAATTTTTTTGCTTCTCTATTTGGCTTTACGTTAAAACCTATTAAGATTGCTTTGGATGCTTTTGCTAAAGATACATCTGTTTCATTAATCATTCCAATGTCTGAAAGGATTATTTTTGCTTCTACTTCTGCATGTTTTATATTATTAATAGCCATTTTTAGCGCTTCACTTGACCCTTGCACATCTGATTTAATAATAATATTTAGCTCATCCTTCTCTTTAATATCTTCAAATAATGCTGTCTTATCTTTTACTAAAACTTTAGTTTTATCAGAATTTAATTGCTTGAATTCTGCCATTTTTTTTGCTTCATCTTCATCATTTGTAACCAAAAATTCTGCTCCTGCATAAGCTGAACTATTCATTCCTAAAATTTCGACAGGCATTGAAGGAAATGCTTCGTTTATAAGTTTTCCATCGTAATTTATCATTGCTCTAATTTTTCCCCAAGTATTGCCACAAATAAAATAATCTCCTCTTTTAAGTTTACCGTTACTTATTAGAATTGTTGACACAGGTCCTTTACCTTTATCTATCTTCGATTCGATTACTACCCCTGACGCTTTATCAGAAAAAGACGCCTTTAAATCTAGTATTTCAGATTGTAATACAATACTTTCTTTAAGTTTATCTAGATTTAATTTTTTAAGGGCAGAGACTTCAACAAAAAGAGTGTCTCCACTTAAATCTTCTGCTATTAATTCATATTGCATCATTTCATTTTTAATTTTACTTATATTTTTTTCGGGTAAGTCACATTTATTTATTGCTACAATAATGGGAACCTTGGCTGCTTTTGCATGTTTAATTGCTTCAACTGTTTGTGGTTTTATTCCATCGTCTGCCGCAACAACTAAGATAACTATATCTGTTATCTTTGAACCTCTAGCTCGCATTTCTGTAAATGCAGCGTGGCCAGGCGTATCAATAAAAGTAATTAACTGATTTTTATTAGTTTTTACCTGATATGCACCAATATGTTGTGTGATACCACCATGTTCTCCAGAGACAATATTTGAATCTCTCAATGCATCTAGTAGAGAGGTTTTGCCATGATCTACGTGACCCATTATAGTAACTATTGGTGCTCTTACTTGAATATCCCCTTGTAATTTTTCTTGTTTTTTACCTACTTCTAAATTTGGTTTATCCTCAAAAATAGGTTTATGACCAAATTCTTTTACAATATATTCAGCTGTATCTTTATCAATAACGTGATTGATCGTGGCTACAACCTTCATATTAAAAAGAAACTTGATGACATCATTAGATTTCTCAGCCATTCTGTTAGAGAGTTCTTGAATAGTTATTTGCTCTGGTACTTTGACATCTCGTAAAATTTTTTTAAATTCTTTTTTTTCGCCATCTGGGTTGATTTTTCTATCTTTTAGCCTTGCTCTTTTCACTGAAGCCAAGCTCCTTTGTTTAATTTCAATCTCTTCTACATTTAAAGCTCTAGAAACCGTCAATTTGATATCTCTCTTATCTATAGGACCTTTAAGTTTTAGTTTGCTTTTTCCTGTTGGTTTATCATCTTTCTTGATAAAAGCTTTAGTAGCTTGTTGCTCAACAAATTTTCTAGCAAAAGGTTTTTTTTTAGGATCAGAATTTTTAGTTAAATTTTGATTTTGATTAACTCTATTAATGTTCTTATTTCCCCTAAAAGGTTCTTTTTTTTTTACAGAGAAAGATTTTTTTCCAGCAGTGTTTATCGATGTGGTATCAATTTTCTTTTTTAGATCAGATGAAATTGTAAGTGTCTTTTTTTTATTTTCTTTTTCCATAACATTACTTGTACGCAATCTCTCTTGCTGACATAATTAATTCATCAGCTTCTTTTCTTGATAAAGAAAATTCTTCTAGATAACCATCTATCCTAATTTTCTTTCCTTTAATCTCATCAAAACCACCAATCAATTCGTCAGATGATAAGTCTGCAAAATCATTTATTTTTTTAATATTTTTTTGTCCTAATATAACAAGCATACCTTGAGTCATTCCTTTTAAATTTATTAAACTCTCGTCTACTCCTAATTCTTTAAGTTTAAGAGCTACAGCTTGTTTTTCTTTTATTAAAGTTTCTTTCGATCTAGTAATTAACTCATTTGCTGTTTCTTCATCAATAGCTTCGATTTTAGCAATATCCTCAGGTGCAGATTGTGAAATATCCTCTATAGTTTGAAATCCTTCTGAAACTAAAAGTTGTCCTAGTGTTTCATCTACTTCCAAGTTTTTAACCAATGTTTCGGTTCTTTCTTTAAATTCAGTTTGTCTTCTTTCAGAATCTTCTGCATCAGTTAAAATATCTATTTCATAATTTGTAAGTTTAGATGCCAATCTAACATTTTGCCCTCTTCTACCAATTGCTTTACTTAGATTTTCCTCTGTTAAAATAATATCAATTCTTTTATTGTCTTGATCAATCAATACTCTTTGAATTTCTGCTGGAGACAAAGATTCAGAAATTAATGTTGGGAGATCTTCTGTCCATTTAATGATATCAATTTTTTCACCATGCAACTCGTTAACAATTGTTTGCACTCGACTACCTCTCATACCTACACAAGCTCCAACTGGATCTATTGAAGAATCTTGTGAATGCACACATATTTTAGCTCTACTTCCTGGATCTCTTGCTACAGATTTAATTTCTATGGTACCTTCGTAAATTTCAGGTACTTCATGAAAAAATAATTTAGCTAGAAATTGGGGATGTGCTCTAGATAAAAATATTTGATGGCCCTTCAATTCTTTTTTTACTTCATAACAATATGCTTTTACTCTATCTCCAGTTTTTAAAATTTCTCTCGGTATTAATTCGTCTTTTTTTATAACTCCTTCAGCTTTACCAAGATCAACAATTACATTTCCGTATTCTAATCTTTTAATGATACCACTTAAAATCTGTCCTTGTTTTTCTATAAAATCCTCATATTGTCTATTTTTTTCAGCTTCTCGGACTCTGCTACTAATAACTTGTTTAGCACTTTGAGCAGCTATTCTTCCAAAATCTATTTGAGGTAATTCTTCAAAAATTTTTTCACCAACTTTTAATTCATTATTTTTAGAATCATATTTTTTAGCATCACTTAAGGTTATTTCTCTTGCAGGGTCCTCTACTTTTTCAACTATATCCAAAACTTTTTGAATTTTGATATCTCCACTTTCTCTATCAATGATAACTTCAATATTATTATCATTTCCAAATTTAATTAATGCTGCTTTCTGAATAGCGCTTTCCATTGAGCCTATTACCAATTCTTTATCTATAGATTTTTCGTTGGCTACGGCTTCAACAATTCTTAAAAGTTCTTGTTTATCTAAACCTCTATTTAACATTTTATTACCCCTAAAAAAAAATGGGCTAGTGCCCATTCTGTAAAACTCAATTATTTATATAGTTATTAAAAGAAAATTAAGGTTTTTTCAAGATCACAGTTTAAATAAATCAATTTTATCAGTCTTTTCCCAAGTAAATTCACCTTTATTTGTCGGCTTTCTACCAAAGTGACCATATGCTGAAGTTACTTCGTATATTGGATTATTTAGTTTTAACATTTCTCTAATACCTCTTGGAGATAAATTAAAATTTTCTTCAATAATCTTTTTAATTTTTTCAACTTTTCCTTCATCTCCATTGCCTAGTTTAATAAAAATGGACAAAGGTTTAGATACTCCAATTGCATATGCTAATTGAATTAAGCACTTGTCTGAAGCACCAGATGCAACAATATTTTTTGCTAAATATCTTGAAGCATATGCTGCTGATCGATCAACTTTTGTTGGGTCTTTTCCAGAAAATGCTCCACCTCCATGGGGTGATGCTCCTCCATAAGTATCAACGATAATTTTTCTTCCTGTTAATCCAGTGTCTCCATCTGGTCCTCCAATTACAAATTGACCTGTTGGATTAATATATATTTCTTTAGGGTTTAAGTCGGTAAGAAAATTTTCTGGAATTGATTTTTTTATATATGGAAGAATTAAATCTCGTACTTTATCTTGATTTAAATCTTTTGAATGCTGAGTTGAAATTACTACTGACGTGACCTTAACTGGTTTATCTTTTTCATAAAGCATCGTTACTTGACTTTTTGAGTCCGGTTCTATTCCCTTTAAAATTCCACTTTTTCTATCTGAAGCCATCAATCTTAAAATTTTATGTGAGTAATGTATTGGAGCTGGCATTAATTCCTCTGTTTCGTCACATGCATAACCAAACATAATTCCTTGATCACCCGCTCCTTCATCTTTGTTATTTTTTGAGTCTACACCCATTGCAATATCTGATGACTGTTCATGTAAAAGAGTTTCTATATCTGCTGTTCTCCAACTAAATCCATCTTGGTCATAACCTATATCTTTAATGCATTCTCTTACTTTTGATATAAGCTCATCTTTATCAATTTTAGGTCCTCTAGTTTCACCTGCTAAAATAACTTTGTTGGTTGTAGTCAAGGTCTCACAAGCTACTCTAGAAACTGGATTTTTTGATAAATATGTATCTACAACCATATCTGAAATTCTGTCGCAAACCTTGTCCGGGTGTCCTTCTGAAACAGACTCGCTTGTAAAAAAAAATTTATTATTTTCCATATTTTTTATTTTTATAAAACTGAAAGATAAACAGATATGTAGTTAAAAGTACAAAAAAGATCAAATCATTTTTATTATTTTCAGAATTTATCAACGGAACATTAAACTCTATATTTCCAGCTTCATTTCTATTTAGACTTTTTATTTGGACGCCCTTGTTATCAATTATAGCGCTTATACCTTTGTTTGCAGATCTTAAAAAAAAGGTTCCATTTTCAATCGCTCTAAATATTGACTTGGAGTAGTGTTGGTCTGGTCCAATAGTGTTACCAAACCAAGCATCTTCTGAGATATTTACAATTAAATTAGTATCGTTGTTAGCCTGTTGAATAATGCTTGTGAATATAACTTCATAACATATTAATGGTAATATATTTAATTGATCTATTATGATATTTTTTTTATCATTTCCTTTTTTAAAAGATCCATGTCCCTCAGTTATTTTTTTTAACCCAATTTTATTAAGTAAATTTTCAAATGGTAAAAACTCACCAAAAGGTACGAGTTTTTGTTTATTGTATTGTTGTAATATACTTAATTCATTATCTACTAGTAATAGACTATTATAAAATAAACCAGATTGCTCATCTAATTTATTTATTCCTAAAATAATATAATGATTTTTATCAAAATTTTTTTTAATCAAATTTTTAAATATTAAAATTTCATTGTAGCTATAGCCACTAAAAACCCCCTCTGGCCAAATAAATAAGGTTTTTTTATTGCTATTAGGTTCGCTATAACGGATTAGTTTATTTAGCTTTTTTTCAATTTGATTAATATCTAAATCATATTTTAAGTCAAAATTTGGAGAAACTATTTTTGTATTAATTTTTTTATTTAATGTAGTTAAATAATTTTCATTTTTATTTATCTCATGGTTTCCATAAATATATAAACATAAAACTAAAATTACAGTTGAAGATAAAATAAACAGTTTTTTTATGATAGAAAATTGATAAAATAAAATTATTGGAAGAGTAAAAATAGTAATCACTATTAGATTAAAAGCAAATAAACCAAGTAGATTTAAAGTTTGAAGTAATTCTGCTATCCAAGAGAGACTATAGGCCCAAAGATTCCACGGAAATCCTGAAAATAATTTAGCTCTTAAAAAATCTGAAAATGCCAAAGCTGCTGAAAAAATAAAAATTGAAGAAATATTATAATTTAACAAAGGTCCTACAATTAGGACTGTAAATCCCATAAATAAACTGAGAAACAATGGTACAAGAATAATCGCAAAAGGAATTAAAACTTTAAAATTTTCATCAAAAGTTAATGAGTTGGTAATCCATGAAATGCCACTCAAATAAAATCCAAAACCAAATAGAGTTCCAAATATAAAAAGATTTTTTTTGTGTGGTTTTTTTCTAAAATTGCTTTTTGTTTTTTTATTTATATATACTGCAAGATAAAAAAAAATTGGTAAGGCTAAAAAATTAAGAAAAGTTAGGTTGTATGGTTGAAAAGTAAATACCGTTAATGAACCAATAATAAATGGTATTAAATAGAGTGTCAAAAAACGATTATTAAGATATTTTTCTAACATTATTGTATGTATTTGAGATAATTTTTTTCAACTTGAATCATTTTTCTATAATCTTTTTCTTTTTTATGATCATAACCAAATAAGTGAACTAGCCCATGTATCCACAATTTATCAAATTCGAGTTTGAAATTTTTCATATTTTTTTTTGAGCGAATTTTATTTAGATTTATAATTATATCTCCTAAATATATTTCTTTTTCATTTTTTATTTTTTTTTTTAAATTTTTTTTGTTATAAAAT